>JAEIGA010004248.1_pt1 | contig 22173 bp, 18 predicted proteins | sample 9270691 | NCBI WGS metagenome assembly JAEIGA01 (sample SAMN17057246, study PRJNA624740) | gut metagenome | biome: biome; isolation source: fecal sample | host: Bos grunniens | place: China: Xizang | collected 2019 | reverse complement strand
TACGGCAGATGCATACTCATTTACAGGACAGGATGTCAATACCACAACTAATATTACGATAAACGGTAATGATACAAGTGCCGATTATACATACGTGCATTTAGGCAGTGGCGGTTCTTCCGGATTCGGAGCAAACAGAAAGATTAATATTGTAGAGGCAAATCTTGCTGACGACGAGTCTTTGGGATTCGAAGTAATGAACAACGGTACTTATTTAAAAAATGCCGTTCCTCTTACAACAGTTGTTTCGGAATACAACGAAGGCTCCAAACAAATTTTGGCTGCTGTAAACGGTGACTGGATGAGCTATTGTAACAGTTTGTCTTCTTCTTGTGTAACATCGAATTACAGAGTTTCTTTTAGTTCGATGATTGCTGATGGAGAAATATGGTGCAGCCAGATGACATCTTACGAACAAAATGCTGACTTCTTTACATTTGGTGTAACAAAAGACAGACAAGTTGTTATCGGTAAGCCTAAAATTCAAACTACAATTAAAAATGTAACAAAAGGAACATCATATACTGCAACAGGTATCAACAGAGCTCCGGCAAGTAATACTCTTACAGTATTTAACAACAGACTTAACGACTCTAACTATGTTAATACTGATGCATACGAGGTTGTACTTCAAACTTCAGATAACAGATTGATGAATGGAGGCACTTTAACAGGTACAGTTAAAGCTATTTATACATCCGGTACAACATCAAGAGGTAAATTAGACAACAACACAGTTGTAATTACTGCAAGAGGTTCTAAAATTTCCACAATAAGCGGTAAATTCGCTGTTGGTAATACTGTTACGATTTCTACATCAATTTATGATTCCTACGGTAATAATGATAAGTGGCCAAATGTTGAAGAGGCTATAGGCGGACAGTGCTTGGTTATGAAGAACGGTTCTATCAACAATGACCTTTCAGGTGGCTCATCAGACAACTATCCCACAAATATCCTCGGTTACAAGAGTGATAAAACAATTATGATGTCTATGGTTACAGCTGATACACACGGTGTACGTAAAGGTCTTGTTTTTAACAGTAATATTGATACGTTCTGTAAGGCAGTAGGATACGACACATGTTTACTTTTGGATGGTGGCGGTTCTACAACTATGATTACTCTCGAAGATGGTAATTATGTAGAAAGAGCATGCTACTCAGACGGTGCTATAAGATCAACATGGAACTCTTGTGCTATCGTTTATGATGCCGGTAATTTAGTAGTTCCCAACAATGTTAAAAACGTTGTTTTCGATGCTGAATATTATTATGCAAAAAATAAAGACCTTCAGGCATTTGGTAAAAATCCCTCAAGACTTTTCCAACACTTTTATGAATTTGGCTTAGCCGAGGGACGTCAGGGAAGCCCTCTTTTTGCAATAGATGAATATATCAACCAAAACAACGACTTAAAGTCTGCTTTCGGTTTTGCAAGCAGTGCCGATAAAGAAACGAAAAAGGCTAAGCGTCTTGACGCTTTGTCACACTTTTCCAGAAACGGTGCGTACAAAGACGCATCAACAAGAATAACATCGACCAAAACGGCTGATTTACATTCGGAGTTTTATGCAAAGATTCAGTTGACAAATGCAACTTTGAATTTATCGTTATCTGAAACGAGTGTTATTGCTTATACGCCCAGTGATAAGCCGGCACAAATATGGCACTTTATAAAGCAATCGGATGGCTCATATAAGATAATAAACACTAAGAGTAATTATGTTCTTGAAGTTGCAAATGGCGTTAAAACGTCCGGCGCAGGTATTCAAATTTCTGCGACAGATGACGGTACAACAAAACAACGTTGGAATATATACGAAAAACTTGATTATTCCGGAGCAGTAATCGGCTATACACTCCGTTCTGTAGTATCACCGGCATGTGTGCTTTCTGTTGCAAGTTCATCTCCTGCCGCAAGCACAGCAATTCAAAACAATATGTGTGCTCAGTCTGCTTCTCAAGTATTTAAATTTGAAATCACTCAAATCGTTGAGGAAACACCTGAGCAGCCACCGGAGGAAACACCTGATGTTACCCCCACACTTCCGGAAGGATACCTTGACATAGGAACAGGATTCTATGCCAGAATTAATACAAACTTAACAACAGGTATGGGATTATCTCTTGCAGCAGAAAATGTAGTTTTACATTCCACAAAGGAGAATGCTTCACAATTGTGGCGCTTTGAAAGACAATCTGACAGCACATACGTAATCATCAATCAAAAAACAGGTTTAGCTTTGACTGTTGATAATAACAGCGATACTGATATGGCAAATGTTTCCGTTGCAAAGTATACAGGAGCTTCCGGTCAAAAATGGTACATTTACGGTGACGCGACGGGCTATGAATTTATTCCTGCATGTTCCGTAGACAAATGCTTGGATGTAACAGGCGCTGTGTTTGATGAAGCAACAAATATTGAAATTTTCACTTGCCATAAAGGCGCATGTCAGCTCTTTACTTTAACTATAGGAAATTACCTTGAATTGGCTAAAGCAGAAAATATCGGTGATAAATTTATTGGACATATTACAACTTTTGATGCATCAAAAGGTCTTGCTCTTACAGGAACGAATGTTATTTATAAGGCAGCCAACAGTTCTGATTTTGCTCAAAAATATTATTTTGAGTACCAGCCAAATGGTGGATACAAGATAACCAATCTTAAGAGCAGATATATTCTTGGCTTAAATGGTCAGGCGAAAACAGGCGAAAGCATTGTTATTGATACAGAGAATTTGTCAGAACAAACATGGTTTGTTCATTGCAAAGAGGGTAAATATATTCTGAGAGCAGAAGGAACGGATTCTTGCGTTATCGGAATTTCCGGTACGAATGCCGTACTCTCAACATTTGCTGAAGGAGATACAACTCAAATACTCACAGTAACGAATTTGGGTGCGTTGAATGTTGAAACATCTGAGAAAACATCAACAGGTGTTCTTACGGATGCTCAAGTTAAAGCCGTATATGAAAGTCTTTGTGCCGCAAATACAAGTTGCAGCAGCATGGCTGAGGCAACATTAAAACAGCAGATAGCAGAATATGCACTTGAGGCATACAAACTTGGTGTTACAGACATAGATGCAATTGCACTTTGTATAAATATCAGAGTTTTAAGTAATTCTACTGAGTTATCCAGAGTAATATCAAAGGTGGACGGAGTTTACTCTATCGAAAGTATTTACTCTGCATTGCTTACGGATACAGACGCGCAGGTTGGTGCTAATCGTGCAAGTCATTGGGTATTTTATAATATGTTGCTTGTAAAGCTTTAATGGATTTTACAGGCATAAAAAAACAGTTGCCAAAACTATATGTTATAAGGTAGAATAAAGTAATCATATTGTATATGGTAAAAATTTTACGGAGGTAAAAAATATGAAAAAAACAATTTCTAAAGTTCTCGCTCTTTGCATGGCAGTTGCTTTACTTGTTGCAAGCTTTGGTATTTTTGCTTATGCATACGGCACAGAACTCCTCAGTACATACGCAGGTATTGAAAATTCAGCTTCTGCAGACGGTTTCTGGTTTGATGCTGAGGATTTAACAGTTGAACATGATGGCCCTGTACGTGGTGCTCCGTATGTTGGGTACTTGAGAGATCATGCTACACCTAAGCACATTTCAGGCGGTGACGGAGACGGTCCTTTCTGGGGAATAGACAGTGATGAGGACTACAACAACTACATGAACTTTAACCCCGGATCATATTTTGTACATGACTATTATATCGAATCTGCTTATAAGTCAACAATTGATATAAAATTAGATTCTGAGTTTGCAGCAGGTCATTTTGCAGCTTTACGTTTCGGTCTTTCCGCTGCTGAGGGTGCAGAAGCTATCAGCGATACATCAAACGGTGTTACAGTTGCTTTTGACGTAGCAGATTCATCAAAAGATACAATTAAGATTGGTGCTTATGATTCATCAAAAGGTCAAGTTTATTATACAGTTGATCTTGCAAACGGAGCTCTTCATTCATGGAAATCAATCAAAGTTGTTGACAACATTGAAGGAACAATGAAGATTTACTGCGACAATACATTACTTGCTACAGTTACACTTTCTGCAGTGAAAGGTGACTTCTACACAGCAATGACAGTTGCAGATGCTAACGGTGAAACAAAAGTTACAGCAAATGCAGTTTCTGTTTGCACTGATGCAAATATGAATATCGGTGTTGCACAGAATGCAGACAGTTCTATTGTTACAACAGGCGGTTTGTATATGGATAATTGGAGCATTGTAGAATATGAGGAGTCTGAGGACAACAAACCTACAGAGGCTCCTGTTGATCCTACAGAGGCACCTGCTGATCCTACAGAGGCTCCCGCTGATCCTACAGAGGAAGCTCCTACAGAGACAGAAAAGCCTGCTGATAAGACAGAAAAACCTGCTGACAAGACATCTGCTCCTGCAACAAGCGCAGCTCCTGCAGACAAAGATGTTGACGACGGCGGCAGCAATACATGGATCATTATCGTTGCTATCGTTGCAGCTGTTGCTGTAGTTGCAGCTGTTGTTGTAGTAATCATTCTTAAAAAGAAAAAAGCTTAATTTAAAATACTTTGTGTAAAGGAAAAATTTTCTTGACATAAAGTAAATACATCAATATAATATAAATGCAATTTGATGTTTTTAACGCAAAGAGTGGGGTAACCCACTCTTTTGTTTTAATTTAATTTTATTTTTGATGGTAATTAAAAGTTTCGGAGGTGAAGAAATGAAAGTTGCAGAGGCAGTAAGAGAAATTGCAGAGCCTATTATAGAAGGACTTGAAGCTGATATTGAGCTGATAGAGGTAGAGTATGTAAAAGAAGGCTCGGATTGGTATTTAAGACTTTATATTGATAAAACAGGAGGCGTTTCTCTCGATGACTGTCAATTGGTAAGTGAGGCCTTAAATGATATTTTGGATGAGAAAGATCCTGTAAAGGGTAAATATATTTTTGAGGTTTCGTCTCCCGGAATAGACAGACCATTAAAAACAGACAGGGACTTTATAAGGTATAAGGGTGCTGACGTTGAAGTTCATTTATATGCACCTGTTGAAAACAACAAAATATATACCGGTAAGCTTGTAGGTCGTGAGAATTCAGAAATAATAATTACAGAGGATATCGGTAAAGGAAAAACTAAAGAACGCCGATTTGGGGTTAAAGAAGTATCGTTGGTAAAAAGGACAATTATTTGGAATTAATAAATATAATTTAATAAAAAACGGAGGTAATTACAAGAAATGAGTGCTGAGTTATTATTTGCTCTTGAAGAGCTTGAAAAAGAAAAAGGAATAGATAAAGAAATCATTATTTCTGCAATAGAAGAAGCTTTGAATGCTTCTTATGGCAAATCTGAAACAGAGTGCAATACAAGAGTTGAATTTAATCGTGAAAACGGTGAAATTAAAGTATATGCACAAAAAGAAGTTGTGGAGTTTGTAGAAAATGATACAGCGGAGCTTTCTTTGGCGGAAGCAAGAGAAATTGACCCTGAGTTTGAAATAGGAGATTTTGCTGAGTTTGAGATCACACCTAAGAACTTTGGTCGTTTGGCAGCACAAAAAGCAAAGCAAATAATCATTCAAAAGCTCAGAGAAGAAGAAAGAACAAGAGTTTATGACCAATTCCGTGCAAAAGAGAAAGATGTTGTAACAGGTACAATTCAAAGAATTGAGATGCGTGAAACAAAAGATGGTAAAAAGGAAAGAATTATTCACGTTGATTTGGGACAAATTGAAGGTATTCTTTTGCCTGCCGAGCAAGTTGAAACAGAACAGTACAGAGTATATGACAGAATAAAAGCATACGTACTTGAGGTTAAGGATAAAGGCTTTAAGAGTAAAGAACCTTGCGTTATGATATCAAGAAGCCATCCTAATTTAGTAAAGAGATTATTTGAGATTGAAGTACCTGAGATTCATGATGGTATTGTTGAGATAATGAACATAGCAAGAGAACCGGGCTCCAGGACAAAGATTTCAGTATATTCCAAGGATGAAAATGTTGAACCTGTAGGAGCTTGCGTTGGACAAAAGGGTATGAGAGTACAGGTTATTGTTGACGAACTCAGAGGAGAGAGAATAGATATTATTAAGTGGAGCCCTTATGCTGACGATTTGATTGCAAGCAGTCTCAGTCCTGCAAAAGCATTAAGAGTATTCATCAATGAAGAAGATAAATCTGCAACTGCTATTGTTCCGGATAGCCAACTTTCTTTGGCGATTGGCAGAGAAGGACAAAATGTACGTCTTGCGGCAAAACTTACAAGTTGGAAAATAGACATTAAAAGTGAAGCTCAAATTCGTGCAAGTGTAGAGGAAGAACTCTTTAGTGACACTGCAGATGGAGAAACTGAGGAAACAATAAACCCTTATGATGAAAACGGGGAGTTTGATTCCAATCTTTTATAATTTTTTATTTAAATTAAGGGAGTGAGGCACTTTGAAACAAAAAAAAATACCGATGCGCAGGTGTGTAGGGTGCTATGAATCCAAACCTAAAAGGGAGCTTTTGCGCATAGTCAGAACTACAGAAGGAAGTATAGTTCTGGACTCCACAGGTAAGCAGAACGGGCGAGGTGCATATTTATGTAATAATCCGGAATGCTTGGATAAAATGATAAAAGGGAACAAGCTGAGTAGAGAGTTTGAAACCACTGTATTAAGAGAAACTTACGAGAGCCTTGTTGAACAGTTTAAAAAACTGACAAAGGTTGATGACAGCAAATCAGGAGGTGGCGCTGTTGAATAATAAAATCAGAGTACATGAGCTTGCAAAACAGCTCAAATCTTCAAGTAAAAGAATATTGGAAATGCTTGAGGAGATTGGTATAAACAATAAAAGCTATATGAGTGTTTTGGAGGATGAAGAGCTTCGCAAATTTTATGAATTAACAGGTTTTAAATCTAATAAAGAAAATGAAATTGCGACGGATGATTCGGCTGCAAAGAAAATAGCAGCTCAAAAAGAACAGCAGACACAGGGAAAGGCTTCCGGTGTAATTGTCAGAAGAATAATTGTAGAAAGCAGCTCTGACAGCTCGGCATCTGAGTCACAAAATTCCGGTGGTAAAAAAGTTCAAAAGCAAAGCAGAGAAGCAGGCTCCGGCCTTCGTTCAGGTTATATGGTAAGGACAGCGTCCGGAGATGATTTATATGAATCAGATAAAAATGAGAAGAAAGATACTGCAGAAAAAAATGCAGTTTCAGATGCTTCGGTAAAAACAGAACCTACTGTAAGACGTGTTAAACGTGTTAAAAAAGAAGAGACGGAGCAGGTAAAGCAGGAAGAACCTGTAAAAGCTGCAGAAGAAATTAAAACTCCAAGCGAAGAAATTTCCGTTAAGGAAGAGATTGTTGAGGAAATGCCTGTAAAAGAGGGGAAATTTGTATTTAAACAATATGAATATTCTGAGGTAATTACAATCGAAGTGGAAAATGACGAACCGTCAGAGCCTATTGAGATATTTACACCTTCTGAACAAAAAACGGAACAAAGACCACAGAGACAGCCGGTAAGGGAGCAAAAAGAAACTCCGCGCCGCGAATTTAATAAAGAAGGACGCGACGGCAGCCGAGATGCTAAAGAAAACAGGGATAACCGTGAAAGACGTGACTTTGGACATGGCCGTGACAGTCATAAAGGAGGTCAAATGTCTATTCCGTCTATCGATCCTTCAATGGCTATGCAAGAAGTTAAGAGAGACTATGCCGGTAAAATGGCAGGCAAGATGCAGGAAAGAGAAACTGACAAATATGCCAAGAAGGATAGCGGAGGACGCAAAGAGTCTGGCAGAAATTCACAGAATAACCAAAAAGACAAATATAAGTCTGCAAGAAAATTTGTGGGTGAGAAGTTGGGTGTTTCCGAAATCTACTCAGATGACTACAGCGTAGGTTATGAAATAGAGCATAATACTCCTAAAAAAGGCTCAAAGGGCAAAAAAGACATGCTGAAAAAAGCAAAAGAATTTGTAGCCCAAAACCAGAAAAATCAACCTGTTATTGCAGTGCTTACAAATGTAACGTTGCCGGAATCAATGACTGTAAAGGATTTCGCAGAAAAAATAAAAAAGACTTCTGCTGATGTAATTAAAAAACTCATGCTTATGGGAGTAATGGCAAATCAGAATCAAGTAATTGATTTTGATACAGCAGCTTTGATTGCCAGCGAGTATAATATTACAGCAGAGCAAGAAGTAGTTATTACTGACGAGGATATTCTCTTTGAGGATGACCAAATTGATGTAGAAAATGACGAAACTGCAGTTGAACGTCCACCTGTTGTAGTTGTAATGGGACACGTTGACCATGGTAAAACTTCACTTTTGGATGCCATCAGAAAAACAAGCGTTACTTCCGGAGAAGCAGGCGGTATTACTCAGCATATCGGTGCGTATATGGTTAGAATTAACGACCGAAAGATTACTTTCTTAGATACACCCGGACATGAAGCTTTTACTGCAATGAGAGCAAGAGGTGCTCAGGTTACTGACGTTGCAATTCTCGTAGTTGCTGCAGATGATGGTGTAATGCCGCAGACTGTAGAAGCTATTAACCATGCAAAGGCTGCCAATGTATCAATTGTTGTTGCTGTGAACAAAATAGATAAACCGGGAGCAAATCCTGATCGTGTAATGCAAGAGCTTGCTGAGCATGATATTATTACAGAGGCATGGGGCGGAGATGTTCCGTTTGTGCCGGTTTCAGCTAAGACAGGTGAGAATATTGAATTGCTTCTTGAAACTGTACTCTTATCAGCAGATATTTTAGAGCTTAAAGCAAGCCCCGAACGTCTTGCAAAGGGTACTATTATTGAGGCTAAACTTGATAAAAATAAAGGACCTGTTGCAACACTTCTTGTACAAAGAGGTACGCTTAAAGTCGGAGATGCCATTGTATCAGGTACGACTTTTGGTAGAATTCGTACAATGACAGATGATAAGGGCAATGCGATTAAGAAAGCAACACCGTCTACTCCTATTGAGATTACAGGTCTTCCCGAAGTGCCTGAGGCAGGAGAATTGTTCTACGCAGTAAAAGATGAGAAAGTTGCAAAGCATCTTGTTGATACTCGTAGAAGTGAATTAAGAGAAAAAACAATGCAGTCCCACGGTAAAGTATCTCTTGATGATTTGTTTGCACAAATTCAAGAAGGTAATGTTAAGGATTTGAATATCATTGTAAAAGCAGATGTTATGGGTAGCGTTGAAGCTGTTAAACAATCACTCATCAAGCTTAGTACAGATGAGGTAAGAATCAAAATCGTACACGGAGCTGTTGGCGGAATTACTGAGACAGACGTTCAGTTGGCATCTGTATCGAATGCAATAATTATCGGCTTTAATGTCCGCCCGGGTGCTAATGTTGCGGAACATGCAGAGGCCGAGGGCGTAGACGTAAGAACTTACAGGGTTATTTATGATGCGATAGAAGATATTAAAGCTGCTATGGTAGGTATGCTTGATCCTGAGTTTAAAGAAAGCGTTATAGGCCACGTTGAGGTCAGACAGACATTTAAGGTGTCAGGTGTGGGCACAATAGCAGGTTGCTACGTAACAAACGGTAAGATAGTAAGAAATTCCGAAGTGCGCATAGTACGTGACGGTATCGTAGTATACGAAGGAAAACTGGCATCGCTTAAGAGATTTAAGGATGATGTTAAAGAGGTTCAACAAGGCTTTGAGTGCGGTCTTTCATTCGAGAAATTCAATGATATCAAAGAAGGCGACAACATTGAGTGTTATGTAATGGAAGAGGTTAAGAGAAATGGATAGAACGCAGAGAATTGCAGGCGAAATGCGCAGAGCATTGAGTGATATTATTCAAAATGAACTTAAGGATCCGCGCATTCCTTTAGTTACCAGCATCACAAATATTAAATTGGCAAAGGATTTGAAATATGCCAAGATTTATATTAGTGTATTTGCCGGTGATGAAGAAAAAAAGGCGGCGATTGAGGCTTTAAAGGGCTCAAGCGGATTTATCAGAAGAGCATTAGGGCAAAAAATGATAATAAGATCACTGCCTGAATTGACTTTTGTTCTGGATGAGTCGCTTGAATACGGTTCGTATATGAATCGTAAGATTGACGAACTTAACAACAAACAGTAAGAAAAGGTGATTTATATGCAAGATTGGAAGCAGGTAGGCAAAGCAATAGCTGAAGCGGGTAAAATAAATATATTTACCCATATACACGCAGACGGAGATTGTTTAGGCTCGGCTTTCGCTCTTGCATATTTTTTGTGCGATTTTGGTAAAGAAGTAAATATAATTTGCGAGGAGAAACCTCCGGTAAATCTTTCTTATGTTTATGAGGCAAACCTTCCGTCTGCAGTAAAATTTTACGTATGGGACGATACGGAAAGTAACGCTCTGTCTGCTTTTGACAGTGAGCTTTCGGTTGCTGTAGATGTAAGTGATGTAAAGCGCCTGGGCGAGAGAAAAGAACTTTTTTTTGAGGCTCCTGCTACGGTAAGAATAGACCATCATATTTCAGAAGAAACATTTACACCTATTACAATGTGTAATCCGAAATGGGCGGCAACAACAGAAGGAATATGGGAATTTATAAAAACATATAAAAATTGGAATAATTTACCACATATAAAAGATATTGCCAAATGTGTTTATACGGGAATTCTAACAGATACAGGGTGCTTCGCATATTCGAATGTTACGGCAGAAACACACAAGATTGCTGCAGAAATTATTGAAATAGCAGGCAGCATGACATGGCAGTATTCGGCTATATATGAGAATCAGACAAAAGGCGAAATTGCATTAAAAGCTATTGCATACAGCAAGGTAGAATATTTTGCAGCCGGTAAAATATCATTTTTGCATATAACAAAAGAAGAAATGGAAAAAACAGGTGCAAATGACGATGATTTGGGAGGCTTGGCTCCGTTTTTGAGATGTATAGAAGGCGTGAGTGTCGGAATTCTTGTGAAGCCGGGAAAATCAGAAGGTCAGTACAGATTAAGCTTAAGGTCAGATGAACATTGTGATGTAAATGCTGTGGCTTCAAAATTTAATGGCGGTGGGCATAAAAGAGCTGCCGGATTAGTATATTCCCCCGCATGCGGCCTTTCTTTTGATGAATACAAAGAAAAGTTGATTGGTGAAGTGGAAAAATGGATGGAGTAATAAATGTATATAAGCCGGCGGGCATGACATCGTTTGCTTGTGTTTCAAAGGTCAGAAAATGTTTAGGAGAAAAGAAAGCAGGTCATGCAGGTACTTTAGACCCTGAGGCGTCCGGAGTGTTGCCTATTTGCGTAGGAAAGGGTACGAAATGTGTTGATGCATTTTTGAATATGCCTAAAAGATACACAGGAGAGGTTACTTTTGGCTTTAAAACAGACACGTGTGATGTGTGGGGAAAAACGACAACATCTCTCGATGTAAACGACAGCAAATTAAAATCCCTTAATATTGAGAAAATAAAGGAAGCTGTAAAAAATTTCCAAGGAGAAATAGAACAAATTCCACCTGATTATGCTGCAATAAAAATAGGTGGTGTTCCTGCATATAAATTAGCAAGGCAGGGAAAAGAATTTGAAATGCGAAGCCGTAGAGTAACGGTATATGAAATTAAAGTTCTGGACTTTATTTCTGATGATGGAGGTTATCCTAAAGCGGTTATTGATGTAAAATGCTCAAGAGGAACGTATATAAGATCGATTTTCAGAGATTTGGGAGAACAACTTGGAGTTTTCGGCTGTATGTCATCATTAGAACGTACTGAGTATGGCTTTTTAAAGGCAGAAAAAGGTGTTTTGCCTGATGAAATATCAAACAATAAAATTGAGTGTTATACTGCTGATTTTATCCTTAAGGAGCATAAAAAAATAGTAATCAGTGAAAAAGAAGAAAAAAAGTATCGCACAGGTGTTAGCTTTGAGATAAAGAATATTGAGCAAAGAGTGGGCGATAATGTATATGACGGAGAAATTATAAGAGTATATACAACTCAAAAAAGGTTTTTGGCGACAGCAAAAATTGTGATTTTAAATGAAAATACAGCTCGTCTAAAAACAGATAAGTTCTTTGACTGTGAGGAGGTAATGTGTTTTGAGTAAAAATATAAAATATGCAGTACTTATTCCGGCATATAAGCCTGATGAAAAATTTGTGGACTTTGTTACTCTGCTGCGTAAGCAAAATATACCTGTTGTAGTCGTAGACGATGGTAGTAAAGATGCGTGCAAAGCATTTTTTGATTCGGCTGAAAAGGTAGGATGCGTAGTAGTTCATCATGAAGTAAACGGTGGCAAAGGAAAAGCTTTGAGAACCGGTTTTGAGGAGATTATTCGTCTTAATTCAAAGGGCGCAGGATACAACTATGTTGTAACTGCTGATTGTGACGGTCAACATGATATTGAGGCTATTAATACTGTTGTAGAGGCGGCAGAAGAGTCTTTAATGAACGAAAAAGGCCCTGCTTTTGTGATAGGCGGACGATTCCGTGATGAGGGCGAAAAGGTTCCGTTTAAATCAAGACTCGGTAACGAGTTTACAAGAATGGTCTTTAAGGTTGCAACAGGCTTGTCAATACATGATACTCAAACGGGCTTGAGGGCAATACCTGAGAAGCTTTTCAGTGAAATGCTTAAAGTTAAGGGCGACAGATATGAATATGAAATGAATATGCTGTTACAAATTAAAAATTGGCATGTTCATTATAAGGAAGTACCTATAAAAACAATTTATTATGACAATAATGCAGGAACACATTTTCATCCTTTGCGGGATTCTTTTTTGATAATTTCTCAAATACTAAAGTTTGCATTATCATCGATGGCTTCGTTCTTGTTTGATTATGTACTTTTTGCAATTCTTACTATTGTTTTCGGTTGGAAATATGCGGTAGCCTATGCTGTGGCAAGAGTCTTAAGCGGTATTTTAAATTATATTTTGAATGCTAAGGTTGTTTTTGGCAAATCATCTCCTAAAAGCTTTATTAAATATGCTTGTGTATGGGCTTTGATTTTGGTTTTAGGTTCTTTCGGCGGACAAGTTATAAATGGTTATTTGCATCTGCCAAAGATATTATGTAAGTTAGTTGTGGATTTGCCGCTTTTTTGCTTGAGCTATTGGCTGCAAAAGATATTTGTGTTTAAAAGGTGATTGTTATATGAATACTTGTGTTTATGTTTTTACAGGTCATTACGGCAGCGGAAAAACTGAAACGGCCGTAAATTTCGCATTGAAATTAAAGGAAACAGAGAAAAATGTAGCACTTATTGATTTGGATATTGTTAATCCGTTTTTTCGTTCTGCAGATGCAGCAGAGCTTTTAGAAAAAGCCGGAATACGCGTGGAAATTCCGTTGTTTGCAAATACAAACGTTGATATTCCCGCGCTCACCGGAAATATGGCTGCACTTATTCGAGATGAAGAGTGGAATGTTGTGCTGGATGTGGGCGGCGACGATTTGGGAGCAAAGGCAGTCGGCAGGTATAGTGACGATATTAAGTCGAGAAATCATGTAAGATATTTCGTAATGAATCCAAACCGTCCTTTTACGAAGGATATGATGTCTGCAACGAAAATTTATGATGAAATAGAAGCTGCTTCTTGTGTAAGTTGCGGCGCTGTTGTGGGAAACACAAATTTACTTGATGAAACTACCGTGGAGACGATTATGGATGGTTTGCCTTTATTGGAAGAATTTGCCAAATCCAAAAATGTTCCCATAGCATACCATGCAGTAACATCAAACATAGCAGATGAGCTTACAGAAAAACACGGCGAGATTTTTAATAGCGATAATATTATAAGAATTAACAGGACTGTCAAAAGACTTTTCTAAGTATATAATTGACAAATAGGAGTTTTATGGCTGACAACAAAATTATTTACGGGAATATATCTTCTGTAAAAACATCAATTCTGGAACGTATGAAAGAGTATATAGATAATATATATGATCCGGGTTCTTTTATACCTACGGAGATTTCAGAAATGATGAAAGAGGTTACAATAGATACGAATAAAGAAGTGGCTGTTTTTCTTGATAGAAAAAACAGGGTTCTTGCAGTGGCATTAGGTGATGACAGAAGCGTTCCTTTGCCGGAATTGGAAGGAAAACGCAGTAATCTGAGATTATGCGGAATAAGATGTATCCACACGCATCCTAACGGAGGCGTTCGTCCTTCGGATGTAGATATTCAGTCTTTAAAATCAATGAGATATGATGCGATGGTAGTTATAGGAGTAGATGTTATCCAAAAAATTGCCACAGGTGTGTCTGCTGCAGTTTTGACAAGAAACGAAACGGGTTTGTTATTAAACTATGAGCTTCGCGGCCCATATTCCTATTGGAAAAAACATAATTTTGATTCTGTTTTTGAAGAAATTGCAGAAAAAGACAGAGAAGCATCAGATTTTTCAAGTAATTCTCAACGTATAAAGGACGATACACAAAGAGCAATTCTTGTGGGAGTTGTTTCTGAAAGTATGAATTTAGCAGGAAATCCTTTGGCGGAGCTTCAAGAATTAGCAGAGTCGGCAGGAGCTGTAGTTGTTGGTTCTTATACGCAAAGGCGAGATATGCCGGAGGCAAAAACATATATTGGCAGAGGTTTGGCAGAGGATTTGGCGCTTCGAAGACAGGGACTTAACGCTGATATTATTATATTTGATGATGAATTGTCTGCTTCTCAGATAAGAAATTTGGAAAATATAATCGGTGCAAGAGTTATTGACAGAACTGCTCTTATTTTGGATATTTTTGCCGTCAGAGCCAAATCAAGAGAAGGTCGTTTGCAGGTAGAATTGGCACAGCAAAAATACAGGCTTCCCCGCCTTATGGGACAGGGCACATCTTTGTCTCGTCTTGGCGGCGGAATAGGTACGCGCGGCCCGGGAGAAACGCAGCTTGAAACAGACAGACGTCATATTAAACGTAAGATTAACTTCTTAGAGTCACAGCTTAGGGAAGTAAAAGAGCGACGTAGCGTTTTGAGAAAAGAAAGACAAAAAAAGGAAATACCGACTGTTGCTGTAGTAGGATATACAAATGCAGGAAAGTCCACTTTAGTTAATGCTTTGTGCAATTCCGAAGTACTGGCCGAAGACAAGCTTTTTGCTACACTTGATACATCTGTAAGACGACTTGTAACACCAGAAAACAGAGATTTTTTGCTTATAGATACAGTTGGCTTCATAAAAAAATTGCCGCACGACTTAGTTGAAGCTTTTAAATCTACTCTTGAAGAAACAGTATATGCAGACTTGCTTTTGCATGTGGTTGATTGCAGTAACCCTGATTACGAGGCGTGTATTGATACGGTTGAGAGCATATTAAAAGAAATAGGAGCAGAAAATCGCCCTCGCTATCTTGTCCTTAACAAAATTGACAGAGCACCCGAAGGCATATATCCGTCGCCGAGAATTGTTCAAGGTTACGGAAAGGTTTTCAGAATTTCTGCTGTAAATGGTGACGGACTTGAGGATTTAAGAACACAAACTGTAAATTACTTTGTTAAAGCAGATAAGAAGTTTGAAATTACAATACCTTACAGCAGTGGAGGTTTGTTATCTTATTTACACAAATACGGCAAAGTAGAAATGGAAGAATATACAGAAAACGGTATTTATGTTAAGGGAAAAATTCCGCCTGAACATTTTAGTAAAATAAACAGGGAGTATTTATGAAGGACATATATGCAACCTTAAAATCAACAGGTGAAGCAGAGTTTGAAGAAAAAAAATCAAGATTTATTGGCTGTGCAGCACCTGTTTCCACTGAGGAAGAAGCGTTGGCTTTTATAAAAGAAGTCAAAAATAAATATAAAAAGGCACGTCATTACGTTTATGCTTATAGCTTATGTTCAGAAGACGGCGTTGTAATAAGCAGATACAGTGATGATGGAGAACCTCAAGGAACAGCAGGCGTTCCTACTTTGAATGCCATTCAAAGCGGACATGTTGAGAATGCTGTAGTGGTTGTTGTGCGGTATTTCGGCGGAATACTTTTAGGTGCTTCCGGGTTAACACGTGCATATCGTAAGGCAGCATCAATGGGTATTAATGCTTGTGAAACAGTAAAAAAGATTCTTTATGATGAGGTTTTTGTAAGTGTTGATTACCAAATGTATAATTCTGTACGTTATTTGCTTACGAGCGGCACAAATGATGAAATTGTTAATGCAAGTTATAAGATAATCGATGAGGAATTTGCTGAGGACGTACTTATTCATATGTATATTGCTGTTGGTGATACTGCTAATATTTGCCGTATTTTGACAGAATGCACACAAGGTAAGGCTGAGATTATAATCGAAGAGAAAAAAGGGCGGTATACGGTGTGATTTATGATAAAAATGCCAATGAAATTATTTATACTTTAAATAAGAACGGATACGAAGCATATTATGTGGGCGGTTGCGTAAGAGATGCTCTTTTGGGAATAAAACCTTGTGATTTCGATATTACAACAAGTGCAAAGCCCGAAGAAACGAGTGCGATATTCCGTAGGGCAGGTTACACTGTAATTGAAACAGGCATTAAACACGGCACTGTTTCTGTGATTTTTGATAAAAAAAGTTATGAAGTGACAACTTTTCGTGTGGATGGGAAATATAGTGACAGTCGCCATCCTGAAAGTGTGGAGTTTGTAAGCTCTCTGAAAGAGGATTTGGCCAGGCGCGATTTTACCGTAAATGCCATGGCATATCATCCAAATACAGGAATTTTTGACTTTTTTGGTGGCAGAGAGGATTTAAAAAATAAATTTATAAGATGTGTTGGGGAGCCTGTTAAGCGTTTTGAAGAGGATGCTTTGAGAATTTTGAGGGCTTTGAGATTTGCAAGTAGGTACGATTTTACAATAGAGGAAAATACTTCTAATGCAATTAAGCAGTGCAAGGCGCTTTTGGACAATATTTCGGCAGAGAGAATTTACAGTGAACTTTGCGGGATTTTAATTAATAGCAGTTGCGCCAAATTTTTTAGAAATTATGTAGATGTTTTTGCTGTTTTTATCCCTGAAATTTTACCTATGGTGGGTTTTGAACAAAAATCTCGTTGGCATATATATGATGTTTTTGAACATACGATGGTGGCGCTGGAAAATACTCCCGATGACTTGATTGTGAAACTTACTGTGCTTTTTCATGATATGGGAAAGCCGATTGTGTTCACAGAAGATGAGCAAGGTTTCCGTCATTTTAAGGGACACCAGAAAGTGAGCTGCGAAATAGCAGAGAAAATATTGCGCAGACTTAAGGCTGACAATAAAACGAGAGAGCGAGTTTGCAGGCTTGTTCTTCATCATGATGACAGGATTCCTCTTGATGAGACAGCTGCTTTAAGACTTATAAGAAGAATGGGAGAAGATGCACTGCGTGCCATATACGTGGAAAAGGCTGATAACTTAGGGCAGAATCCTGTAATGGTTTCAAAGCGTTACAGTGAATTAAACGAGCTTCAAAAAATGGTTGAGAAGTTAATCAAAAACGATGAAGCTTGTATTTACTTGTCAGATTTGGCAATCTCAGGTAAAGATGTAATTGCTTGCGGTATTAAGCCGGGGCCTAGTGTGGGAGAAGTTTTGAATATTTTATTAGAAGAAGTTACAGAAAAAAGGCTTCCCAATGAACGGGAAGCCCTTGTGGATTTTATTTTTCGTCTTTTTTAAGTAAATCACGGATTTCTATAAGAAGCTTATCTGTTGAACTGATTTCCGGTTCTGCAGGAGCTTCTTCTGCTGCAGCTTCTTCTTGTTGCTTTTTAAGACGATTTGCTGCTGCTTCGGCTTTGTTGTGTACTGCCATTGCTACTTTGATTACAACAAAAATAGTGAAAGCGATTATTAAGAAATCGATTATTGTTTGTAAAAAAGCACCCCATAAAACTGCGTTTTCAGGTGTTGTAACTGTTTCTACACCATCTACTATTTCAACAACTTCTTTTTGAAGAACGTATTTCTGGTCAGAGAGACTTGAGCCTCCTAAGAGAAGTCCGATTAAAGGTGTAATGATATTGCTTACCAGGGCATTTACGATGTCCTTGAAAGCACCGCCCACTACAACACCGATTGCCATGTCTACAACATTGCCTTTTGTAATAAATGCTTTAAAATCGCTGAAAAATTTTTTCATTTAAAGTTCAATTCCTTTCCTAAAAATATTTTAGTGTATTTTATCATAGGACGGAATATTTTACTATACCTAATAATAAAATAATATTGATTGCACCAAAAAACGGAGTACAGATTAATCGTATGGGTATATTTTTAAGAATAAAAAATCTTTTCGGTGGTTTTATAGGAACTGCGACTGATAAAATTGAAGCAAAAAATCCGCAACTTCTTATACGTGAGGCGGAGCAGAAAATTCAAAAAAGCAGAAAAGAGGCGCAAAAACAACTTGTGGAAATTCAAACATGGGCTGAAACGGTGCGCATCGACATGAAAGAAGCAGAAGTGAAGTTGGCAGATATAAAAACAAAAATTGATATGGCAGCGCAGGAGCGCGATAAAAAGCTTTTAACTGAGCTTTTTATTATTGAAGAGCAGTTAGAAACAGAGCTTGGAGAGAAGAAACGTTTTCATAAAGCTGCCGTTGATGAGGCAATAAGGGTACGCGACAATTATAAGAGCTTTGAATCTGAGATGAACAGTCGCCTCCGCGAACTTGATGCTATCAAGACTCAAAGCGAGATAGTTGCCATGAGAGAAAAAATTTCCGCAACAAACTACCATTACGGAAATGATTATAATGATAGCATAAACTCTGTTCGTCGCTCTTTGAATCAGCGCTGTGCAAAAATTGCGGCTATGGAGCAGCTTAGTAAAGCAAGTACAGATATTAACATCAGAAATATAGCTGAAAAGTCAGCTCTTAAAAGGGCAGAAGCAAAAGTTGCCGCTCTTCTTGATGCACCTATTAGGGCAGAAATCCAAGAATATCAGTGATGCTTTCTCCTGCCAAATCAGCTCCTAATTCTTTAAAAAACGCTTTGTCAAAAGTCGTAGTAACACCAAAACAATACATACCGGCAGCTTTTGCTGCCTTTACACCACTTATGGCATCTTCTGCAACTAAACAATTTTCCGGTTTGAGTCCCAATTTGGCGGCGGCAGTGAGAAAAATTTCCGGATCAGGTTTTCTGTTTTTTACATCTGAACCGCAAACAACTGCGTCGAGACAACTTAGGTCTATTTTGGCAGATGTAATATTAACGTCGAGCTTTCTTTTTATAGAACTTGAAGCGATTGCGGTCTTATAACCTCTCTTGTGAAGTTCTGAAAGTGTCTCCGGCACTTTGGGAAAAGTGATAATTTGCGACGGTGCAATGTCGCAATATATGTCATATATATGCTCGGCAATTTCTTTTGTATATATACCTCCGTGCATTCTGACAACAGAACCAAAATATGTCTCTTCGTTTGTGCCAAAATACGGTACAAAATCCTCGGGCTTTGCATATATCTTATAATCGGCCATTCCCATTACAGAAGCGTTAGCCATGACAGCCTCTGAATCTACCAAAACACCATCCATATCAAATATAACACCTAAGATTTTACTAAAGTCTATTGCCATTTTTATCCCTCTTTTATTATTTTGAAAAATTACTTTGGCATTATACCATACAATGTGTTTTTTGTGCAAAATAGTTGATGACCTTCCTTTCTGTTTTTTTGCGTTTTTACTTTGGCAACCGTCAAAAAGTAAAAAGATTTCAAGATAAGGACTAATGATTAATATCCTATTTGCATTTTTACTTTAAACCCGGTCAAAAAGTAAAAAGATTCTTTGACTTTGATTTGCAGAGATATTATACTTTTATATGTAATAAATTTTTTGGAGGCTTCTGATGAAAGTTCTTGTTGCTATGAGCGGCGGTGTGGATAGCACTGTGGCTGCAAAATTGTTGATAGATAGAGGATTTGAAGTAGCCGGTGCATATATGAGCATGCTTGACTCTTCTAATCCGTCTGATGCAGAGAAAGCGGCAGCGAGATTGGGCATTCCGTTTTATGTTTTTGATGTGGAGAAGGAGTTTGGCGAAAATGTTCTCGATTATTTTTGCAATATGTATATAGCGGGGAAAACGCCAAACCCTTGCGTAGTTTGCAATCAAACCATGAAATTTGGTGCATTTTTAAGAGAAGCTCAAAAACTTGGCTATGATAAAATTGCCACGGGTCACTACGCTAAAATCGGTACGGAAAATGGTGAAACTGTCCTCAAACGTTCCGAAAACAGAAAAAAGGACCAGTCATACTTCTTAAATGGTTTAACAAAGGAACAAATCAGCAACGCGATATTTCCGTTGGAGGATGAGGACAAGGACGAAATTCGACGAATTGCCGCAGAATGCGGATTTGAAAATGCACAAAAGAAAGACAGCCAAGATATATGTTTTGTGCAGTCGGCGCCGGGGGCATACGTTGAGTTTATTGAGTCGTATACAGGTAAGGCTATGACACCGGGAGTTTTTATGGACACGGATGGTAATGTTATAGGGGAGCATTGCGGTATTGCACGATACACCGTGGGACAGCGCAAGGGCGTAAACATGTCTTTTGGCAGTGGCAAGCCTCTTTATGTGATTGCAAAAAATCCTCTGGAGCAGGCTGTTGTTATGGGAGCAAACGAATTGCTTTTTTCTCAAGAAATTAAAGTAAAACATTTTAATATGTTATACAGTAGCTATAATAAAGAAAATCTTACGGCAAAACACCGATACGGGCAAACGGATGCTCCGGCAGAGTTGTTTGCTTCTGAGGATGGCGGAGCCATAATTAAATTTAAAACTCCTCAAAGGGCAGTGACACCGGGACAATTTGCAGTTGTATATGATGGCGAAATTGTTGTGGGAGGCGGAGAGATAGTTTGATTATTTGTGCTTGTCTTTTCGGACGGAATGCTGTATACTTTTACTTCGTGCAGAGCGAATAAATTGGAGGTTTTTATATGTCAGGTCATTCAAAATGGGCGAATATTAAACATAAAAAAGGAAAATCCGATGCTCAAAAGGCAAAGGTATTTACTAAATTAGGCAGAGAAATTCAAATTGCGGTTAAGTCCGGCGGACCTGATCCGGAGACGAACAGCAAGCTTAAAGATGTAATTGTAAAAGCAAAAGCTGCTAATATGCCTAACGATAATATCACAAGAAGTATAAAGAAAGCTTCCGGTGATGGTGCAACAGATGTTATGGAGGAGATCACATACGAAGGTTACGGACCTTCCGGTGTTGCTATAATAGTAGAAACAGTAACAGATAACAGAAACAGAACTGCTGCTGATGTACGTCATATTTTTGATAAATTTGGCGGTAATATGGGTAACAGTGGATGCGTTTCTTTCATGTTCGATAAAAAAGGTCTTATCGTTGTTGAGAATGACGGAGATATAGACGAAGAGACAATTATGATGGATGCACTTGATTGTGGTGCAGAGGATTTCTCCGCTGACGAGGATGTATTTGAGATTACAACAGATCCTGCGGCTTTCTCAGAAGTTCGTAACGCTCTTGAGGCTAAAGGATACTCATTTGTTGAGGCTTCTGTAAGCATGATTCCTCAAAATTACGTTACATTAACAGAAGAAAAACCATTAGAACAAATTGAGAAACTTCTTGATGCATTAGATGATAACGATGACGTCATGGAAGTATATCACAACTGGGAGTCATAATGGACTTTAAACAAAGTTTAAATTATAAATTGAAATTATTTATTACCGTAGTTGCCATTGCAGTTACGGTAATTTCTATATCTTTTTTTCCTGTGTACGGTGCCCAAAACGTGAATATTCCGACGGGAGCGTTTTCGTCGAAATTGGAAGGCATATATAATGGGGATATTGATTTATATACCAATTATAATTGCTCCAACGAAGTGTATTTGCCCGTTGGATCCAGAATGTCTACCTCAAAAATGTTTCATGTAAAAAGCAATGTATCGGGGCAAACTGTAGCCGGTTGGCAGTGTTACATATATGCGAACGCAGTATATAATAAGCTTTTTGGCGAATGGGTAGGACATGCAGAGTCACTGTCCCACTCTGAGGTTGTTATTTCCGGCGGCTCAAATACGGCTTCTTTTAATATGTTTTATAAAGCAGGCGTTCGCTGCGGTGCATATATGAGAACCACAAATTATTCCAGTGGTGCATATAATGGTAATAAAGGCCATTC
>JAEIGA010004247.1_pt1 | contig 22175 bp, 15 predicted proteins | sample 9270691 | NCBI WGS metagenome assembly JAEIGA01 (sample SAMN17057246, study PRJNA624740) | gut metagenome | biome: biome; isolation source: fecal sample | host: Bos grunniens | place: China: Xizang | collected 2019 | reverse complement strand
GGACATATTCTTCACCATGGCATCCAGGGCGTCAGGGGAGACCTCCACGTAAAAGTCCGCGGAATAGCCCACCAGGGCGGCAATGGCCATGGAGCAGGTCTCTCTGTCGTAAAGCCGCAGGAAGTCCCGCAGGGGAACCATGGCGCCCACATCGTTGTAAAGCGTTGCCGTCAAGGGCAGTTCACAGGTGAGGACGGCCTTGCGGGCAGAATTGAACCGCAGGAACAGGGCACGGGTCACCTCGCCGTTCTCGTTCAAGGTCACCGCCAGGCCGCTGAGGGAGCCCAGCTCGTCCCCCCCGGTACCGGGGAGAACGATGGTGCCGGGGCCGGATTCCTCCTCGGGGGGAGTGCTTTCCTGAGAGGTTTCCTGAGAGACCTCCACGTTCTCCGTGGGGAGCAAAGCCAACAGCTCGTCGTAATATTCGAAGGCCAGCCAGCCAAAGGCGGCCAGTGCCAGCACAAAGGTCAAAAAGAAATTTCTGAGAGAGACAGCCACGGTGTCCTTCCTTTCCGTATCTTTTCATAGACTGTTTGATGGATATCCTGTATTATACACCGTTTTTTTCGTTTTGTCAATCGGTTTCTCCCTTGACAACCGTGGCAATTTGTACTATAATATGAACAATGTAAGACATACTTGCAAAAAAATATCGAATCGATAGGAGAACCACACCTATGGCAAAAAGAGTTTTATTGCTTTTGCTGGTCTGCTTGATGGCATTGCCCTTGCTGGTAGCGTGCAACAATACCGCAGGCACCGAGTCCGTTGCTTCTCAGGCAACCTCTGAAAGCGGCACCACCTCCGAGGACGTTTCCGAGGATCCTAACATTTATCCCGATATCGTTGACCTCGACGGCAGAGAGATCAACGTTCTGCAGTGGGGCTGGGGCGTAGGCTCCTCCTCCATCAACGGCTATACCGGTGAGATCGTTTACAGCGACGAATCCGAGGCTAACTACTCCCGTGTAGACGTTGCCAAGAAGGAAGTGGTGGACTACATCGAGGCTACCTATAACTGCACCATCGGGGAAGGCTACCGTATGACCACCGGTAACATCATGGAAGAAGTCCAGCAGATGGTTACCACCAATAACTATACCTACGACATCGTCTTCGCCAGCGAAAATCAGGCGCTGAACATGCTTTCCAACAACCTGCTGACCGACCTGAAGACCGTTCCCACCTTGCATTTTGAGAACGTTTGGTGGGACCAGAACTCCGTGGAGGATCTTTCCATCAACGGCCGTCTGTTTGCGGTTTGCGGCGACATCAACACCTACGACAACCTGGGCACCTGGTGCGTTCTCTTCAACAAGAAGATGAAGAACGACCTGGGCATCACCGACGATTTCTATCAGAAGGCTTCCGACGGCGAGTGGACCATGGATTATTTCATGGAGATCTGCCAGGGCGTTTCTCAGGATCTTGACGGCGACGGATTGGACGAGTTTGACCGTTGGGCTGTGGGTACCGAGACCTTCAATATCTACGCCCACCTGGTAGGCGGCGGTCTCCGTATCGCAGAGAAGGATGAAAACACCGACCTTCCTTACCTTACCGTTTCCAAAGAAACCGAGCGTACCTTCAACGCATTGGAGAAGGTTTTGACCTTCTACAACAGCGACGAGGTAATGGTTGCCAACGGCGGCAAGTATAACCAGTATTCCAATCCTTGGGAGTCCACCATCATCCAGGCCTTCAAGGAAGGCAGAGAGCTGTTCTACGTCTGCGGTCTGATCAGCATCGCAGGCTTCCGTAACATGGAGGACCCCCTGGGTATTCTGCCCATGCCCAAGCTTTTTGAGGATCAGGACAGATACTACCACACCGTTTCTCCCGATAACTGCTCCTTCATGGTGCTTCCCTACGGCGTTCCCGGCATCGTTGAGCTGGGTACCGTGATCGAGGCCATCGCCATGAAGTCCAGAGAGATCGTTACCCCCGAGTTCTACGAGGTGCAGCTGAAGGGCAGAGACGCCCGTGACGACGAGTCCGAGGCTATGCTGGACATCATCTACGCTTCCCGTTGCTTCGACCTGGGCGTTTGCTACAACTGGGGCAGCATCGTGGGCTGCTATTACAGCATGGATGTGGCAAACATCGCCTCCCGTTTTGACGCGGTGATCAGCAACGCAGAGCTGGCCATCCAGGATACTCTGGATGATCTGGACGACTACGATCCCGTTCTCAACTAAAAAATCCCATGAAATCAAGGCAACGGAGTCCTCTCCGTTGCCTCTTTTTTCTTGACAAACGGGGAAAAATTTGCTAAAATATTCTCATACGAAGCCCGAAAGAAGGAGTTAGGTATGAAACACGTAAAACAGCTTTTGATCTTATGGGTGGTTCTTGCTTTGGCATTGCCCTTGCTGGTAGCCTGCGGCAACACGGCAGGTACTGCCTCAGATGCCGCCTCTTCCGCCGAAAGTGAAACCGTTTCCGTTCCCGACGAGGAGCCCGTTCACGAGGACGTTCCCCCGGAGGTCAAAGACCTTGACGGCAGAGTGATCAACGTTCTCTGCTGGGACTGGAGCGCAGGCTCCGCCTCTATCAAGGGCTACACCGGTGAGATCATCACCAACGCCGAGGAGGATCCCGGCCGCGTAGACGTGGCAAAGATGGCCGTCATCGACGCTGTTGAAACCGAATACAACGTGACCATCAGCGGACAGGTAACCAACAGAGGCTCCTTCTCTGCCGACGTGAAGAACATGGTGGCCACCAACACCTACGATTACGATCTGGTATTTACCGGCGCGGGCGGCTCACAGGATTACGCCGTAAACGGCGCGGCGACCGATCTGAAGACGATCTCCACCATCAATCTTTCCAACTCCTGGTGGGATCAGAACTGTGTAAACGACGTTTCTCTGGGCGGCAGACTGTTCTGGGTCTGCGGTGACATCAATACCTACGATAACCTTGGCACCTGGTGCGTGCTGTTCAACAAGAATTTGAAGAACGACTTGGGCATTTCCGAGGATTTCTATCAGATGGCCAAGGACGGCACCTGGAATTTGGATCACTTCATCGAGATCTGCCAGGGTGTGACCATTGACCTCAACGGCGACGGCCAGGACGAGTTTGACCGGTGGGCTTGCGGCACCGAGAAGTTCAACGTGTTCGCACAGGTGATAGGCGGCGGTATCCACGCAGTCTCCAAGGATCAGAACGACGTTCCCTATCTTACCATCGACACCACCACCGAGCGTACCTACGCGGCTCTGGATAAGATCATTAACTTCTACCTCAGCGATGAGGTCATGGTTGCCAACGGCGGTAAATACGACGGCAAGGGCTATTCCAACGTTTGGGAAGCCACCGTCCACAAGGCCTTCATCGAGGGCAGAGAGCTGTTCTATATCTGCGGTCTGATCAACGTTGCAGGCTTCCGCGGTATGGAGGACGAGTTCGGCATCCTGCCCATGCCCAAGACCTTTGCGGAGCAGGACAGCTATTATCACACCGTTTCCGCAGGCAACTCCTCTTACATGACGATCCCTTACGGGGTTCCCGGCGTGGAGGATCTGGGCTTGGTCGTAGAGGCGCTGGCCATGAAGTCTCAGGAAATGGTCACCCCCGAGTTCTATGAAATGCAGCTGAAGGGCAGAGACACCCGCGATGACGAGTCTGCGGATATGCTGGACATCATCTTCTCCACCCGTTCCTTCGACCTGGCTCCCATCTTTAACTGGGGCGGCATTATGAACTGCTTCTACACCATCGATACCAACTACGCATCCCGTTTTGAATCCCTTGCCGACGGCGCAAAAATGGCAATTGAGTCCAGCATGGATATTATCAACGCTTATGTCGAGGCTGAATAATATGAAACGCCCGCCCTGCAACAATGTTGCGGGGCGGGTTTCTCGTGTTCTTGACAAAGCGGAAAATATATGCTACAATGTTCCGTAAAAACGAAATCAAAAAAGGAGAAAATATGAAACATTTGAGACACCTTTTGGTTCTGCTGATGGTTTTGGCCTTGGCGTTGCCCATGCTGGTGGCTTGTAACAACCAGCCTGCCAACAGTACCGACACCTCCTCCGCAGGAACCCAAAACGATACCTCTGTGCCCGGTGACGAGTCCGAGGTGAACAACGACGTTCCTCCCGAGATCGTGGAACTGAACAGAGAGATCAAGATCCTCTGCTGGGACTGGAGTGCAGGCTCCGCTTCCATCAAGGGCTATACCGGCGAGGTTATTTCCAACGCCGAGGGCGAGGCCAGCCGTGTTGACATAGCCAAGAAGGCTGTTCGGGACGCCGTTGAGGACGAATACAAGGTCACCATCACCGGTCAGGTTACCAACAAGCAGTCCTTCCTGGATGACGTAAAGCAGATGGTTACCACCGGCACCTATGAGTGCGACATCGTGTTCGCCAGCGGACACTACGCGCAGAACTTCGCCCGCAGCAGCGCGCTGACCGATCTGAAAACCATCGAGACCATCCATTTTGAGAACTCCTGGTGGGATCAGAACTGTGTAAACGACGTTTCCGTAGGCGGCAGACTGTTCTGGGCTTGCGGCGATATCAATACTTACGACAACCTGGGTACCTGGTGCGTTCTGTTCAACAAGAAGCTGAAGGCAGACCTAGCAATTCCGGACGACTTTTATCAGAAGGCCAAGGACGGCGAGTGGACGCTGGATTACTTCATGGAGATCTGCGAGGGCGTGACCCAGGAGTACGACGGCAAGTCCGGCATCGACGAGAACGACCTGTGGGCTGTGGGCACCGAGAAGTTCAACGTGTTCGCTCAGGTGGTAGGCGGCGGTGTTCACGCCATCTCCAAGGACGAGAACGATATGCCCTACCTCACCGTAGAGACTGCAACCGAGCGTACCTATGCGGCTCTGGATAAGATCGTTAACTTCTACCTCAGCGACGAGGTCATGGTTGCCGACGGCGGCAAGTTTGACGGCAAGGGCTATTCCAACGTTTGGGAAGCTACCGTCCATAAGGCCTTCATCGAGGGCAGAGAGCTGTTCTACATCTGCGGTCTGATCAACGTTGCAGGCTTCCGTGAAATGGACGACGAGTTCGGTATCCTGCCCATGCCCAAGACCTTTGCGGATCAGGACAACTACTACCACACCGTATCTCCCGGTAACTCCTCCTATCTGATGATTCCCTACGGCGTTTCCAACCCCGACGAGCTGGGTCTGGTCATCGAGGCGCTGGCTATGAAGTCTCAGGAGATGGTTACCCCCGAGTTCTACGAGATGCAGCTGAAGGGCAGAGACACCCGTGACGACGAGTCTGCGGATATGCTGGACATCATCTTCGCTACCCGTTCCTTCGACCTGGGCCCCATCTATAACTGGGGTGAGATCATGAACTGCTACTACACCATCGATACCAACTACGCTTCCCGCTTTGATTCTCTCTCCGATGCTGCTACCATCGCCATCGAGGACTTCATCACGCTGATGGAAGAGTACGTAGACGCAGAGTAACGTAAAAAAGAAGAGAGCCGTTTGGCTCTCTTTTTTTGCTTGTTATCGGCGGGTATAATTCCCTTTTGGCGGGGCGGAGGTGCGGTAGGCTTCCGCAACGGCGCGCATTTCCGCTTCCGTTTCCACGGTGAACAAAAGGGTCAACAGCCCCACGCCGCTTTTTTTCAGCTCCTTACGCTTGTCCAAACGGTAGGTGGGCAGGGAATTGTACAGCAGGTTGCGGTGTCCGTTCCCCCGCAGGAGGGGGAAGGAAGCTCCCGTACGGTCGGTGAGCAGAGCGGTGCATTGCCCCTTGCTTTGAGGACAGCTTCCGTTTACGTTGCGGATGAGGCAGGTCTCGGTGTGCATCAGCGGGGTTCTGCCGTAGCCCAGAGCCTCCCACGCCATGGGGGAGAAGCCGAATTCCTTGGGCTCGCTTTCGGGGGAGAGGAACAAAGAGGAGAAGGAATAGCCCTCAAGCAGATTTGCCGTCTCCTTGTTAAACACGTTCAGGGGGTAATCGCCGTGGAGGTAGAACGCCTTCACCAAATGAAGCTGGGAAAGGTTGGGCACCGTGACGTGGCGAATCCCTCTTGCATAAGCCTTGTCCAACAGCTTCTCCATCTGCTCCTCCTCGCGGTCAAAGGTGACACGGGGAAGCACCGCGCTGATCTTATGCTCCAAGCCCGTGATGTTGGCTTCATCCATCCGCCACAGGGGAATGTCGATGCGGGCGGCATCTGCAAAGGGGGAGAGATCCCCGGGGATCCTGCCCTCAAACCGTGCCACGTAGCCCAACTGCTCCTTGGGCGGGAACAGACGGGAGGGATCCTTTTGGGGAAGCACCATGGGGAAGGGGGTCTCCTTGACTTCCCTGCGCAGGTAAGGTAGGGGAACGCGGGGTGTATTTTGCACCGACGCGGTCTTCTTTTTGTCCTCCTCACGGCGGATGCCGAACATACGGGGGTCAACCTGCTTGTTGTAATAGCCTGCGGTAAACCCGCTGCGGGAGAAGGAGGTCTCCAGCCGTTTCAATTCCTCAGGGGTGGGGAGGCGTTCTTCGTCCAGCAGACGGCGGTAGATGCTTGTAACGGCGTAAACGTATTCCGGGGATTTCATCCGCCCCTCGATCTTCAACGCCGTGACCCCGCCCCGGGAAAGCTCGTTCAGATAAGGCGCAAGACAATTATCCTTTAAGGAAAGGGGATAAGGGTTCTTCCCCTTGTAGGGCAGACGGCAGGGCTGGGCGCATTCCCCTCGGTTGCCGCTTCGTCTGCCGATCATGGAGGACATGAGACAGCCTCCGCTTTCGCAAACGCACAAAGCGCCGTGGACGAACACCTCGGTCTCCACACCGCTGTTTTTCACAAAGGAGAGGATGTCCTCCTTGGCCATTTCCCGCGCCAGAACCACTCTGGAGAAGCCCAGCTCCTTCAACAGCTTGCCACCTGCGGCGGCGTGCTGGCGGAGCTGGGTGCTGGCGTGGAGGACAGCCTTGGGGAATTTCTCCCGCAAGGCCTTGGCAAGCCCCAGATCCTGGACGATGTAGGCGTGGGGGTGGACTTCTTTTTCCAAGAAGGCCACGTATTTCAGCACTTCTTCAAATTCCTTGTCCCGAATCAAGGTGTTCAGGGTGATGAGCAGATGTACGTTATGCCTGCGGCAAAGCTCACCTGCCGCGATCAACTGCTTTTCGTCAAAATTCTTTGCTCCCGCACGGGCGTTGAACTGCATTCCCCCCAGATACACCTCGTCTGCACCGCCGTCAATGGCGGCGCGCAGGGCTTCAAAGCTCCCTGCGGGGGCAAGCAACAGTGCCATTATCGGTATGCGATCTCGCCGATACGGAGACCGCCGTAGTTGGCAGAAAGGCGCAGAGCGTCCTTTTCAAAGGAGAAGACCTGGGTGTGGGGAGTGTCGGGGTGCTTGCAGATCACCCTCACGGTGTCTCCCTCCGTCTCGTAGGCACAGCGCAGGGAAAGCTGCTCGATCAGCCCGAAGTGGGGATCCAGGGTATTGATGGAGGGGTTGCAGTATCTCAGCATGGGGGCGCAATCCACCCAACAGCCGTTCCCCGCCAGAATGGTCTGCACACCGTATTCCGTTTCAAAACGGATGCGGAGAACATCTCCTTCGGTTTTCAGCGAAGCGGAAAGGAGTCCCGCCTCGTTGGGGGCGAAGGCAACCGCTTTTTCCTCCACGGGGGAGGCATTTTTGGTTTGGTAATGGGTCTCTACCTCCGCAAGCAACGCCGCCTCTGCGGAAAGATCCTCCTCGCCGATGCTTTTCAGCAGGGTATAGATACGATCCATCTCGATCTGCATATTGCCCGCCTCGGCCTGGAGAGCAAACACCGTGTCCTCCTCGGGGAGGATCACGCAAAGCTGGCCGAAAGCACCGTCTCCGCGGAAGCCGCCCTCCGCGTTCACCCAGAACTGATAGCCGTAGCCCGCTACCCAGTCGGGAGTGCCGTTACAGCTGTTGTCCGCAATGGGCTGAACCGCCATATCGCACCATTCCTCGCTGACCACCCGTACACCGTTATAAACGCCCTTATTCTTCATCAGCATTCCCATACGGAAGAGATGGTCGATGGGCAGGAAGATGCCGATGCCTCCTGCGTGGGTACCGTCGGCCAGGGTCAGCACACGGGGCTTGGGAATATCCAGCTTGGAGAAGAGATACTTCTCCATAAAATCGTTCAGCTTCATGCCGCTTCTCTTCTCCACAGCCGCACCGCAGACGCAGGTGCCGCCGGTGGAATAGATGAATTTGGTGCCGGGCTGATACACCACGGGCATGGCCAAGAAGGTCTTCACCGCGTTTTCGGAAAAACGCATTTTGTCCAAATGGCAAACCTCGTGTCCGGACTGCATGGAAAGCACGTTCCCCAAGGTCATGGCGGCCAGGTTCTCGGAGATCTCCTCCGGAACGCATTCCGGGAAGATATCCATCATTTTCTCGTTCACATCCAAAAGCCCCATGTCCCGGGCGATGCCCACGGAGAGGGAGGTGAAGGATTTGGAGAGGGAATAGAGATGCATGGCATCCTCTTCCTTGTGGGGCGGGAATACGGCAGTAACCTCCAAGCCCTTGCGGTACAGCTTGAAGGCTCGCAGATTGGCACCGTCGGCGGTGTTCTCCTTGATGTATTGCAAAAGTGCATTGGTGTTGCAGGCTTTGTTCCAAGTGATCATAGGTCGTTCCTCGTTCTTTACGTTCTTTCCTCTTGATTTTATCACAACGCAAAGAATTCCGCAAGATAAACTTGACATTTTTTCGCAAAAAAGGTATAATCATCAAGGAAAAATAAGGAAGGAGCCTTCTTTTGATGAAAAATAAAACCATGCGGACGATCTGTGCCGCGTTGACCTTTTCCTTTGCCATGGTGATCTTAGGGCCCTATCAGTACGCAGGCATCTCCGCCATGGTGCTGGCAGTGCTGTTGGCGGGAGTAGCCTTAGAACCTCTGTACGCCGTTCTCTCCGTTGCGGTGTATTTGGGTGCGGGGATCTGGCTTCCCGTCTATCCCGGCGGCGGAAGCGGTACGGCAACCCTCTTGGGGGCTCGCGGAGGCTTTCTGCTGGCACTCATTCCCTGCGTTTTGGTGATCTCCGCTCTGATCAAGGGACTGAGAAAGAAACCCACCCTTTCCGTTATCACGGGCTTGGGCATGGCGTTCCTTTTGTACTTCTGCATCGGGATCCTCTGGTACGTGGTGAAGACGGATTCCTCCCTCACTGCAGTGCTGAACGCCGGCTGGGGCGGAACCTGCCTGCTCTTCGCCTTCGATTGCATTTTGGCATTCTTGGCCGCTTCTCCCTTGAAGAAAGCGGTTCGGTAAACGAAACAAAAAAGAGCCGTGAAGGCTCTTTTTTAATATCTTGTTAAAAATCCTCGGGGACCATTTCATATTGAGGTTCGATCAGATAAATTCCGTCGCGCTCTGCCAGGGCGTGGATCTCCTCCACAGTCATGTTCATCCAAATAGCGTTGGCCGATCTGGTAAATTCCACCTCTCGGTGGGCGGGCACCTCTTCCAAAGACTTACAATCTAAAATCTTCAAAACCGCATCTTTGTTTGCCTCCCACTGCAGAACCCAATAGATCTTTCTCCAACTGGTGCTGTGGCTCCCCAGGTCTTTTGCGGTGAGATCGAATCGCTCCATCAGCTCCTCGTCGGAAGCGTCTCCCTGCAGCCAGGCCTCAGCCTCTTCGTCGGCATTGTTGGCTACATGAAAGACGATAGAAAGCATCTCGCCTTCCTCGGCGTTTTCCATCAGCTCGATCAGCTCGCTGCTGATTTTTGAAGAATACACGGGAGACGTTTCAACCGATTCCGAAAGCTCCCCGGAGGGTTCTTCGGAGGGCTCCACGGATGGTTCTGCAGAAGACTCTTCGGAAGGCTCCTCCGTGCTTTCCGCCGTAGGCTCGGAGGAAATGCTCTCCGGCAAGGATTCTTCCGCGGAGGCTTGAACACTTTCCTCTGACGGAATTGAAGATTCAACGCGGGAAGTCTCTGCCGGCGAAGCGCCGGATGGTTCCACCGCGGCGGTTCCGCAGGAGGTCAGCAAAAGAAGGGATGCAACAAGCAGCAAAAATCTTTTCTTCATAGCCATTCACTCTTTTCAAACATTATTGTACGAAATACCATGCAACGGCAAAATTGCATTTTTTTTCGGCGGTTGTGTTCAGCACAACTTTGATGGTATATTCGCCAATCACGCTGGGATTAAATTCTGTTATCAATAAATTTCCACCCGGATCGATTACATTAGCAACCAAATTTCCGTTAGGATCATACACCATGAGCGTCAAATCTGCCAATGGATCGATTACTTCGTCTTCCTCTTCCTTGTGCTTAAGCCAAGCAAGTGAAACACGAATAGGGTCTTCTGTCGAAGCGACTGTGAACGAGTACGATTTGGTGCTTCCTGCCTCTTCCATGGCGGGAAAAGATCTAACCTTGTAGTTGCCATCTCTCAATGTGCAATACGCAGCATAAGCATTTATCAAGCCTGCTCCGGCACTATCACTCATCGCTGACGAAGTTTGATACCGTAGCACATCATCATTGATTGCGGCTGTCAAAATTGCTTTCATCCCGTTTTGCCAATACGCAACATTGGGCGCATACTCAATCAACTGTGCAATAATCCCTGTTACAATCGGCGCAGCAAAGCTATTACCGGTGCATCCTGTGGGTGTAGCAGCAGTTTCCACCAAAGCTCCAGGCGCTAATATATCAGGCTTATTTGCTTCAGTCGCAAAATCAAAGTACCAAGAATCATGGCTTGGAGCAGTTAAGGTCTCGTCGGCGGCACCAACGGCAATCACATTATATGCGCAAGCCGGATGTGCCACCACAGATAAAGGTTCGTAATAGTTTCCCCCTGCAGCTGCCACAAAATGAACACTATAGTCAATAGCGATCGTATCCACCAAACGGTCTATTGTGAGATATGGAGAATTAGGCCGCACATATCCTGCGCTCATGTTGATAACCTGAACTCCTTGATCGAGAAGCCATTCAATTCTTTGCCATGTGTAAGTCTCGCTGTTGCCCATAATGGTGCAATATAGTTCGGCGTCGGGAACGATTCCGGGATATTCGCTCGACTGGGAAACCAATATACTTGCTACATTATTAGCGTGCGTTCTTATATTTTGTTCCCATGAAATATCCGGATCGTAGGTTATGTCGGCGCCGTCGAAATACGATTGTTCTCGATCTGGTACTCCCTTTTCGATCATGCCGATTTTCACACCTGTTCCACTTAGCCCAAGGGACTCGCGAAGTACATCCGCACCTGTTGCAGAGGCGCCGTCCATTGAAAAATCCTCAGCTTGTACTTCGGGGATATAATAGATCATTTCCACCTGCGGTAAATTAGAAAGCGCAACAATTTCACCTGCAGTCAATTTCATTGTGATCACCGGAGCATACTTACTGATAAATACATCTCTCGCATTCGATTTTTCTTCTAAAAGAAGTTCAATGAGGGAATACACGACCTTGGTTGCTTTGGTTTGCATTTCCGAACCCAATGTTCTTTTCAACGAAATGCACTCCTGCACTTCCGCTAACAAAGTTTGGTGGTTTTCGCAGATTCCATTCGACACAAATCGTGTGATCTTTTGGGCGGCGATTTTCTCTTGGACTTTTTCTTCTACTTTATCAAAATCAATTTTATGCGTCCAAATTTCAACAGGGATCAGTTCGTATTCTTTTGCGTTTTCAAGTAGTTCAATCAAAGCCACATCTACGACGGCTTCTCTCAATGTCAAAACACTCGCAGATATTGACATAACCAACGTAGAGAACACAATCACCACCGTCAGCACTACAGCCAAAAAGCAGGGGATTACACGTTTCTTCATGAAAAGACCTCCTTGAATATGTTCAATGTTTAACCGTATTATATCACAAGTTCTTACTGTTTTCAATAGATTCTTAAAAAACACAAACAGAAATCTGAAAATAGGTTTCGTCTATCGGCTGTCTGATAGAAGAATGCCCGCAGAAACATTGCTGCTCCTGCGGGCAATTTAACGTCAGATTTTAATCGTTCAGCTCGTATGCCATTACGTAGGCATCGATGGCCGCTTGGATGGAGGGCTCGATGGATTGCAGGTAAGAGGTAACGTTGGTGGAGTTCTGCTCCATCAAAGTTCCGAAGAAATCGATGCCGCCGAAGTTGTACATAACGCCCAGGTCGTATACCACGTTGTCGAAGATGAGATCCAGCATTTCCTCGGAGTCATCGTCCTTTGCGGCACGGGACTTGAGGGCTACATCGTAGTAGGCGGGGGTGATGTAGTTCTTACCGCCGCAAGCCAAAACCTCGATCATGTAAGCGGAGAACTCAGGATTCGGAACGTTGACAGGGATACAGATACCGTAAGCCATGCCGGTGCTGGCGGGGGTGTAATACGTATCCTGCTCCACGGTTGCCTTGGGCAGGGGAACGATACCGTAGATGCTGTCTACGTCATAAACACGCAGCTTCTTCAGCGCGGAGAAGGCGGAGCCGCAGAACAGAGAACGCTTGTTACCGAAGGCGCCCATTGCCGCCTCCCAAACGTTTTTCTCGTTCCACTGCTTCTCGATCTTCTGGGTGTTGATGAACCAGGAATCGTCGTGATAATAGGTCAGAACCTTCTCTGCGTACAGCAGGGAGGATTCGGTGTTACCGATCTCGATCTGAGGGATATCGTCCTTATCCTTCATAATGTATCTGTTGCCGGAGGCGATGTACATACCGCCGATACCGTTGGTGCCCACCATGCCCCACTGGTCGTTGAAGGACATGCCGTTCTCGCCGTCCTTCTCCATGGTTGCCATCTGTCCCATTTCGTGCATGGTATCGAAGGTCCACTTGCCGTCACGAACCATCTGGTACAGATCGCCGTAGGTGTCGTAGCAGATCTCGTCGTAAATCTCTGTGTTGAACAGGATGCAGGAGGAAACTACCTTCTGCATAATGGAGATATCGCCGGTGGTGAAGTACAGCTTGCCTGCGAGGGACAGGTTCTTGTTTGCTTTTTGATCCCACCAAGGTGCATCCAGATGGATGTACTCCTCAAAGTCATAGAGGTTGAAGAAGTTACCGTCCTGAGCGAGGGTTGCCGCTTTACCCATAAAGGGCATTGCCGCGTCGTAGGTAGCGGTGCCTGCCGCCACGTCCTGCTTCAAGGTTTCCACAACGTCCTTTACCGGAAAAGCTTTGACGGTAACGCCGTATTTCTCTTCTACCAGATCGTTACGGTCGAGAACGCCCTTCTTCAAAGCGTCGTCGGTGGTATCGATGGGCATGATCTCTTCGGAATGATAGGTGTCCTGCACTTCGTTGCTGTAAACGCAGACGGTGAAGGTGTCGTAGTTGAAGTTGAATGCGGGCATGTTCATGTTTTCCAGGGTGTACATGCCGTTTTCGTCCAGATACTTGGAGTTTTCCTTGTCGGTCTCGTTGCCTGCGGTGCTGTTCTCGGAGGCCGTGCCTGCAGTGGAGGAGGTGTCCTCGGTGCTCTGAGTAGAGCCGCAGGAGGCCAGCAGGGGGCAGAGAAGCAGAAGTAAGCTCAATAAAAGTGCAAACAGTTTTCTTGCTGTCATAGTCTTTTTTCCTTTCCGAATTGGCTTTTGTATGAAAGTATTATACCGCGTTTGGGATCGTCTGTCAATCTGCGTTTGTCCTAAAGAAACCCGGGCGTTTTTGGTGAAAAACACAACGCAACGGGAAGCTTGTTGACAAATCGAGAAAAAATAAATGCACCCTGCTTTTGGGCAGGGTGCAAGAAAACGGAAGATGTTTTTTGTCCAATTTGCGGGAACGGCGTTTTAGCCGTTGATCTCGTATGCCATTACGTAGGCATCGATGTCCGCTTGAACGGTGGAACGGATGGCATCCAGCCTGGAAGTGACTGCGGTGGAGTTTTCGGCGCTCAGCTTGCTAAAGAAATCGATGCCGCCGAAGTTATACATAATGCCAAGGTCGTAAACCACGTTGCTGAAGATGAGATCCAGCATTTCCTCAGAGCCGTCGTCCTTTGCGGCACGGGACTTGAGGGCTACCTCGTAGTAGGCGGGGGTCACGTGGTTTTTACCGCCACAGGCCAGAGCCTCGATCATGTATGCGGAGAACTCGGGGTTGGGTACGTTGATGGGAATACAAATACCGTACGCCCCGTTAACGCCTGCGTGGGTGTAATACTTATCCTGCTCGGCGCTTGCCTTGGGCAGGGGAACGATGCCGTAGATGCTGTCCACGTCATAGGCACGCAGCTTCTTCAAACCGGAGAAGGCAGTGCTGAAGAACAAAGAACGCTTGTTGCCGAAGGCGCCCATTGCAGCCTCCCAAACGTTTTTCTCGTTCCACTGCTTTTCGATCTTCTGGGTGTTGATGAACCAGGAGTCGTCCTGATAGACCTCCAGCACCTTTTCTGCGTACAGAATAGAGAATTCGGTAGAGCCCAGCGCGATCTGGGGAACGTCGTTGTGATCCTTGGAAATCAGCTTATTGCCGGAAGCAATGTAGGTGCCGACGATACTGTTGGTACCCACCATGCCCCACTGGTCGTTGAAGGACATGCCGTTCTCGCCGTCCTTCTCCCGGGTGGCCTTTCGACCCATTTCGTGCATCACGTCAAAGGTCCACTTGCCGTCACGAACCATCTGGTACAGATCGCCGTATTCATCCTGACAGATATCGGCGTAAAGCTCTTTGTTGAACAGGATGCAGGAGGAAACCACCTTCTGCATGATGGAAATGTCGCCGGTGGTGAAGTACAGCTTGCCTGCGATGGACAAGTTCTCGTTGGCGCTCTGATCCCACCAGGGGGCATCTAAGTGAATGTACTCTTTGAAATCGTACAGGTTATAGAAGTTGCCGTCCTGGGCAAGGGCTGCCGCCTCGCCCATAAAGGGCATTGCCGCATCGTAGGTAGCGGTGCCTGCCGCTACGTCCTGCCTTAAGGTTCCCGCAACGTCCTTCACTGCAAACGCTTTGACGGCAACGCCGTACTGCTCCTCGATCAGACCGTTGCGGTCGAGAACGCCCTTCCGCAAAGCATCGTCGGTAGTTTCGATGGGCTGGATCTCTTCGGAATGATAAGTGTCCTGCGTCTCGTTGCTGTAAACGCAGACGGTGAAGGTGTCGTAGTTAAAGTTGAACTCCGGCATATTCATGTTTTCCAGGGTATACATGCCGTTTTCATCCAGATACTTGGATTTCTCCCCGCCGTCTTCGCCCGTGCTTTCCGTGCCGTCGGAGGCCGTGCCTGCAGTGGAGGAGGTGTCCTCGGTGCTCTGGGTAGAGCTGCAGGATGCCAGCAGGGGGCAGAGAAGCAGGAGTAAGCTCAATAAGAGAGCAAACAGTTTTCTTGCTGTCATAGTTTTTTCCTTTCCGAATTGGCTTTTGTATGAAAGCATTATACCGCTTTTGGGATCGTCTGTCAATCTGCGTTTGTCCTAAAGAAACCCGGGCGTTTTTGGTGAAAAACACAACGCAACGGGAAGCTTGTTGACGAATCGAAAAAAAGGAAGCGGCCCGTGATAGGACCGCTTCGGATTTTTGTTTGATGTTAAGAAATTTGTTGCATCAGCAATACGCAGTCGTAGACGGTAAGCTTACCGTCGAAGTCGAGGTCGTAAAGCACTTCTGCCTCGGTGTTGCCTACCAGAACGGACATCAGCAGGGTCAGGTCGGCTTGGTCTACCGCGCCGTTGCCGTCTGCGTCGTATACGGGTTCTTTCTCGCGGGTTTCCGTCTCGCCGCAGGTCTCGCAGGAGCGCTCCTCCACGCCGGGAGCGGTTGGTGTCCATTCGCCGAAGTTATGCCCCGTGGCGGGAAGGACGTCGTCCACGTAGAACTCGCCGCAATCGGGGCAGGTGTAGGTGGTGTAGCCCTCTTGTGTGCAGGTGGGCTCGGTGACCACCGCCTCGTATTGATGATCGGCAGGGGTGGAGAAGATCTTATCCTCCAAGCCGCAGGTCAAGCATTCTCTTCTCAGCGTACCGGAGCCTTGGCAGGTGGGGAACACCTCGATCTCCCACTCGGTATAATCGTGTCCCGTGGGGTCTGCGTAATCGTCGGTGTAGCTGTCGCCGCACACGCAGGAGTAGGTGGTGTAACCGCCTTCCGTGCAGGTGGGGTAGGTGATCTCCGCCTCATAAACGTGGGTGTGGGCATTGTCGGGATCGTAAGCGGTGGGATGCAGTACGGGAGATGCCATGATGACGCTTCCGTCGCCAAAGAAGTCGCCGTTGGCCACGTGGGATTGGTTAAAGGTAATGGGGTTGAAATAGGTGGGGACGGTCTCGCCGCCAACCAGGAAGAAATCGTAATAAATGCCGCTGTCCTGATCGTCCCAGGTGACGTCCACGGCGTACCAGTTGCCGTCCTCCATGCGCACCACGTTCCAGGCGTGTGCCTCGGAGCCGGAGGAGGTGTTGCCCACGCCGATGACCACGGCGGAGGGGATCTCCAGCAGTTCGCAGAACAGCTTGAAGGACTTGGCGTAGCCCTCACAGACGGACTTACCATTCAGCAGAGGGCCGATGATGTTGTGGGAGTTGGTGCTTTCCACGTAAACCACCGTCTCGCAGAGGTAGTCGTGGAAGATCTTCATCCATTCGTAAGGATTGCTGCCCTCAGAGAGGGGCAGGGAGAGGAACCGCTCCTCCAGCACCGAGAGGGTCTCTTCGTAGCTTTCATCGGTGTAGCCGCCGAAGGGATTCAGCATACAAGTTACCGTGATCTCGGTGACCAGGGTGCCATAGATGCTGATATCCACGCTGTAAGACACGCCGTTTGCCCAGAACAACAAGGGGTTATCCAAAAAAGCAGCGGCGTAGGCGGGCAGCACAAAGCTGTCCACGTAGGCAAGGATGGCGTCTTGCACATCCTGAGGGACGTAATTGCTTTCTATGATGAACTCCGGGAGATCCGTCAAGGTCACTTGGAAGGAAGAATACTCCGGCGACGCACAGCAGATGTCGTCAAAAATATTGCGCTGGATATCGTTTTCCAGCTGATCGTAATACAGATGGGAACCGGAAAAATCCGGGGTGATCAGGCCGTAGAGCCGTTCCTCGGAGACGTACCGCGTGCCCAAAGAGAGGGTCTTGCCGCCATGTGCCGTAACGGGGATGGCTTGGATCAGCAGGATCAACAGCAGACAAATAGGAAGAAGCCGTACCTTGAGAAAACGTTTCATAAACGGATGCTCCTCTTTTGAGTTATTTATAAATAGAAGTATACTCTCTTTTGCCGCTTTTGTCAAGGACGAAAAAAAGCCTTGTTCCTCTGTAAAATCCTATTGCAAAACTGCGGGAAATGTTGTATACTGAAAACAATCACAAACCAAGCGAGGGATAGGGATATGATCAAGGATTGGCTGAGCAAAAGCGCGGGAGACGTGGCGGAGCAGTTGATTGCCCGCAACCGCGAGAACGAATCTGATGCCGCTGTGGCAGGATTTGGCGTGAAGGACAGGGTCTACCGCGCCACGGAGCTTCTGCGGGCGGCGATGTTCCCCAATGTTTTCTCCGACGAGGTGATCCCCGAGGCGTTTTTGCCCACCTTCGTTTCCGATAATTTGCAGAAGGCGGCAATGCTCCTTTACGGAGTCATCAGCGAGGTGTTCTGCTATACCTGCGGGGGAGACGCCCCTTTGGGAGGCACCTGCGCTTCCTGCGAGGAGAAGGCGGACCGGGCAGTCTGTGCCTTTATGGACACCCTGCCCGAGGTGAGCCGTCTTTTGAACACCGACATCACCGCGGCGTATCTGGGAGACCCTGCCGCCAAGGGAAAGACCGAGATCATGCTGGCCTACCCCTCCTTTGAGGCGGTGAGCATCTTCCGTCTTGCCCACAGCCTGCACGTTTTGGGGGTTCCGCTGATTCCCCGTATGATGACGGAATACGCCCACCAGAAGACGGGGATCGACATCCACCCCGGGGCCACGGTGGGAGAGAGCTTCTTCATCGACCACGGCACCGGCGTGGTCATCGGCGAGACCTGCACCATCGGCAAGGGCGTGAAGCTTTACCAGGGTGTTACCTTGGGTGCAAAGAGCTTTGAGATGGATGAAAACGGCAACCCCGTGAAGGGGATCAAGCGCCATCCCGACATCGGTGACCGTGTGGTGATCTACGCAGGAGCCACCATTCTGGGAGGCAATACCCACATCGGGGAGGATAGCGTCATCGGCGGTAACGTCTGGCTGACCCACTCCGTCCCTGCCGGTAGCAAGGTGTACAACACTTTGTCCAACAAGGAACGCTCATAAAAAACGCCGCAACGCGGCCGATACCCGAAAACAAGCCGAAGAGCCGCGTGAAAACGGCTCTTTTTGCGTATTTTTGGCAACAACTTGGCAACATCCGCGGGATATACTGAAAGCATGGAAGGGAGGCGTGACCTATGGCAAAGATCCTCATCGCGGAGGACGAACAAGCGATCAACCATCTCATCAAATGGAATTTGGAGCTGGTGGGGCACACCTGCGCCCAGGTGTACGACGGAACCTCCGCTCTTGCCGCCGCAGAGGCGGGCGGGTACGACCTGCTGATCCTGGACGTGATGCTCCCCGGACTTTCCGGCTTTGAGATCCTGCCCCGCTTGCAGGGATTGCCCGTGATCTTCGTCACCGCCAAGGCGGGGGTGGCAGACCGTCTGCGGGGGCTGCAGCTGGGGGCGGACGACTATATCACAAAGCCCTTTGAGGTTTTGGAGCTGGTGGAGCGTGTAAAAGCCGTCCTGCGCCGTACCAAGGGGGAAGCGAAGGAATTTTCCTTTGACGATATCCGGGTGGAATTATCTAACCGCAGGGTGTTCAAGGGCGGGGAAGAGGTTCTCTTGAAGCCCAAGGAGTTTGACCTTTTGGAGACCTTTATTCACAACCGCAACATTGCTCTTTCCAGAGAAAAGCTCATCGAGCTGGTTTGGAATTTTGATTTTGAGGGAGAATCCCGCACCGTAGACGTCCACGTGCAGAGATTGCGCCGCAAGCTGGGGATCTCCCACCGCTTGCAGACGGTGTACAAAACGGGGTATAGATTACAGGTATGAAAAACGCGGACAAAAAGATAAAACTGCGCTTCTGGCAAAAAGCCTATCTGCTCACCCTTGCGCTGTTTTTGCTTTGCATCAACGGGGGTATTCTTTCCCTGACGGTGTACACCCACGGGGAAAACGTGAAAGCGGCGGAGGAGGCGGCAAAGGCACAGCAGTATTACGTGGCGGTGTCCTTTGAGCGGGATATGGAATATCTTGCGGAAAACGGGGGCAGCGCGGCTCTGCTGATGGAGGCCTTCGGGGCACATTACAAGGATAAGGGGCTGTTCATCGCCTTCGAAAAGGATGGGGTGATCCTGTACTCCGACTTCCCCGAGGCGTATGAGATCGAAGGGAATTCCCTGCGCCACGCAGATCTTACGGGCAAGCGGCATATCCTCATTTCCTCCGAAGTTTGCGGAGGAGACTACCGTTTGGTGGTTGCCAAAAACGTGGAAAGCTTGGACGAGGCCTTCCGCAGTCTGATGGTGACCTACCTGCTGACGGCGTTGGGGGTCTCTCTGTTCTTGGCGGTGTGTCTGTATTTCGTATTGCGAAAGCTTTCCAAGCCTTTGGATTCCCTGCGGAAGACCACCCAGGCCATCGGCAACGGAGATTTTTCCGTTACCGCAGAAGAACGGGGCAACGACGAATTTACCCGCCTGGCGGAAAGCTTTAACGCCATGCTGGAAACCATCAACCGCCAGATGGCGGATCTGGAGGATCAAGCGGAAAAGAAGCAGATGCTGGTGGACGATATGGCCCACGAGCTCCGCACCCCGCTGACCAGCATTTACGGCTACGCGGAGATCATGGAAAAAACTGCCGTCACCGAGGAACAGCGGGTCACCGCCTCCCGGTACATCATGTCCCAGGCGAAGCGGTTGCAGAAGATCTCTCAGATCCTTTTGGACGAGGCGTTTATTCGGGGCAACCCGCCGGAGATGGGGGAGGTGGCGCTTCATAAGGTGCTGGCCGATGCGGCGGAAAAGCTGGAAGAACCCGGAAGGCGAAGGGGCGTCACCCTGACCTTTAGGGGGGAAGGCTGTACCGTTTGGGGGAACGAGACATTGCTTTCCATGCTGTTTTACAACCTGGCGGAAAACGCCTTGAAGGCCTGCTCCGGCGGCGGGCAGGTGGTGCTTTCCTGCCACGGGAACACCGCCACCGTGAAGGACAACGGCAAGGGCATGACGGCGGAACAGATGGCTCGGGTGACGGAGCCCTTCTACCGCACGGATAAATCCCGCTCCCGTGCCGACGGCGGTGCGGGGCTGGGACTTGCCTTGTGTAAGCGTATCGCCGACGCCCATGGGGCGGAGATGAAGTTCTCTTCCCGCTTGGGAGAGGGGACGGAGGTATCGGTTTCCTTTTGAGCCGGTGCGGACAATCCCCTCAGTCACCTAAACGGTGACAGCTCCCCTTGCTAAGGGGAGCCTGCGCCCATGGGGCGGAGATGATTAACTTTTACAACTCGGCAATAACTTGGTGATTACTTTTACGGAAACAAGTGGTAAAGTGGAGACGAAAAGAGGAAAGGAGGAACTTTTGAAGTGAAAAAATTCATCATCATGGCAGTGAGTCTGCTGTTGACGGCGCTTTTGGCGTTGGCGGGCTGTATGTACGCCATCGGGGAGAACAAGGCGGAATCCAAGCCCTACGACATGGGGGAGACTGTGTCCGTGGCTCCCGAGGACACGCCTACCGCACAGGAAGAAATGGAAAAGAAATTTTCCGTCTACAACCACGTGACGGAAGAAAACGGCAAAAAGATCCTCACCCTGTTTTCCGAAGAACAAGCGGAGGAGCAGTGGATGAAACGCAAAAACGGGGAAGAGTTCCGTCTTACTTACGACGAGATCCTGTTCCTCATCAACGACTCCGCAAGGCTTTACGAGACCTACGACGAGATTATTTTGCCGGATGCCGAAGTGTCGAATGCGGCTGCGGACGCAATCGGCGGAAGCCCCCTCTTCGGGCTGGCGAGAACCATTCAGCCGTCTCCCGCCGAAGCGGCGGCCCTCACCTTCCACGGCGAGACGGAACACTTTGCCTTGCGGATGCGGGAGATCACGGACATCATCGTTTACCGCCTGTGGATGTTGGATTCCCGTATGAAAAAAGCCGGTTTGAAAGGGGTTTCCTACGGTGGGGAAACGTATTTCAGCTACGTCAGCGTCGAGGGAGTGAATTCCGATCAGTTCCCCCATAGGCTTCTCAATGATGAGGTTTTTGTAGATTTTCCCTATGACCACATCCATTTCACATACGGATCTTGTTGGGCACTTTTACTGGACGAGGGGGAAAACAGCACCTCGGAGGACTACATCGCGTCCTTGGTGAAGCATTTGTATTGCCGGATCATGGGCGGAAATGGTTTTGAAGAATTTGAAGCGGAATATCCTCTTTTGTTCTTCATGGGGAGCGAGGCGGACATGATGAATCCTCAAACCTTCGAAACCAGCGACCTGCTTTACACGCGTGCACCCGTTTGGGAGTTGAAGGCTTCCTATCTTACGGCTTACCAATCTTCCGAGCTCTCCTCCATTGCTTCTGCCCCCGATATTTGGTTCTTCTCCGGGGAAGAAGAGACTTACTGCACCCGCCTTTATGGGGATACCTGTTGGAAGTACTTGGGCGACCCCGAAGCGGTGGTAAACGCCATTGTCGGAGGGAACCCTGTAGGCATCCTTGGGGAAGGGGAGGCATTTTACCGGGTGGATTTGGATAACGGTACCGCTATTCTCCTTCCTGCTACGGAGGAATACGATGGCGATACCCTTGCCGCCGCACAGATAGTTGCCGCGGACGGGGGTGTGCCGGGAGAACTTTATCTATGCGTATCCAAAGAATTTGCGGATCTGATCCGCCGTATCGCAAAACCCTATGTGGAATATTATCTGCCGGATACAAAACCGGCAGAATAAAGGGTGAACGAAAAGAGGAAAGGAGGAACTTTTCAAGTGAAAAAATTCATCATCATGGCAGTGAGTCTGCTGTTGACGGCGCTTTTGGCGTTGGCGGGCTGTATGTACGCCATCGGGGAGAACAAGGCGGAATCCAAGCCCTACGACATGGGGGAGACGGTGTCCGTGGCTCCCGAGGACACGCCTACCGCACAGGAAGAAATGGAGCAGAAATTCTCCGTCTACAACCACGTGACGGAAGAAAACGGC
>JAEIGA010004246.1_pt1 | contig 22177 bp, 12 predicted proteins | sample 9270691 | NCBI WGS metagenome assembly JAEIGA01 (sample SAMN17057246, study PRJNA624740) | gut metagenome | biome: biome; isolation source: fecal sample | host: Bos grunniens | place: China: Xizang | collected 2019 | reverse complement strand
GAGAACGTACGGGTGTCATAGTATCCGAGAGCTGTTCCCTCTCCTGTAAATTTATAATGCTCGGCGAATTCGGCACCGGTGTTGTCTCTGTTCACCGCCTTCTTGCCGTTTCCGTGCATGTACCAGTCGCTCTCGCGGTCCACGAGACGTCCGTTGTAGTAGAGCACGAGGCGGTTTCCGTCTTCACGGTATTCGGCAATCGCCTTCTTCCATGCTTCCTCTCCTCCCTGAGTTTCGTCTATATAGTAGTTAGGATAACCGTTGTCCATGCCGTCGCTCCACCATCCGAATGCCAGGACGGTATTGCATCCCACGCTCTTTCCGCAGTCATTGATGCGGCCAGGAAGGTCAGTGTACTTGCGGAGATATTCGCCGTACTGGTGCTTGAAGATGATTCGCTGCCAGCCGGTCATCTCCTTTACCCACTGCGGTACATCCTGCTTGTCCCACCATGTGTCCATCCAGTCGCGATAGATATGCGAAGTCTCTGTCCATGAACCCATATATGGCTTCAGGATGCTTGTATTGTTGGTCCATGTGTCGCCGCACATCGCGTTAGGGTAGCGGTAGAAGCCTGCCTCTAGCCTGTCGAACTGATTCGGAGCAGACGGATAGGCGCGCAGACCATGCCATGTCTGCTGGAGGCTCCGGTCGTGGCTTCCGAAATAGAGTCCGTCTTCTTCTCCCACGAATGCATAGCAGTTTGAAGCGGCGTGACGAGGGTACTGGAGGTCATACTGACGGAAGTACTGGTCAGGCTTCATATAGAGGGTCTTTGGATTTACATTTACGATAAGGTCGATCGCATCGTCGTGGATCTGTCCTCCGGTATGTGTGGTAAGGAGCTTGTGTCCTTCAGGAAGGTTCATGTCTCCCACGAGAGGGTACTGCAGCTCGCGTACGATGGTGTGTGGTTCGTTGTTGCTTATCGTGCTGCCGAAGCGCACACCGCCGTCTTCAATGGCAACGGTAAGGGTAAGGTCCATGTTCAGGGTCTTTCCTCTGTGCACAAGACCCTCGTAGGCGATTGTAATCACATTGCCGTCCTGAGAAACAACAGGCTTGTTTTCTGAACCGTCAATCTGCATCTCCTTTTCTTCGTGGGTATTGTAGAATACCCTCCAGAGACCGGCGCCCGAAGCATAGTTGTGTCCTGTCTTCATGTTACGCAGAACAAGGAGGGAACCGTCTTCAGAGACCTTGACCTGGGTCATTTCGTCGCAGAGTTCGAAGCCTGCGGTCTGTTCTTCTGCAACAGGAGCAGACTCTTTACGGATGTCTGTACATCCGGTCAGCATGGCGGCGACAGCCGCGATAGTGAGTAATCTTTTCATATATGTATACGTTTATTTTCTAAGCGGAGATTCTACGATGAACCTGCAGTATTCCAGATACATCTCCTTGTCCTTTTCATCCGGGGAGGTGGCGAGTTCATACATGGCATTCGTTCCCGAGTATGTCGCGATGCGGGCCTTGCCGTAGTAACCCGCTTTCTTGAATTCATTCATATAATCGCGCAGGAGCTGCTTGTTTCGGGCGGCCTGCGGGTTCGGAGCGCCCTTTTTAGTGCCTTGGGCATCATTGTTTGTACGTACGGTCTCAAGAATGGATGAACTCGTGCGTGGTACGCCGGATTCATATTGGCTCCATCCGGCTTCGCCGTGGGAGCCCTCGAATTCTATTTCCATTCCGTGTCCATATTTCGCCATCGTATTGAATACCCATGACCACGACTTCTTCTGCTTCTTTTCCGGATAGTCCCAGTATTTGTTCGGCTGAAGCCATGTGTAGTCTATGCCTAGCTGAGCAGTCATGTCATAACCGTCTGCCTGATAATATGGAATCCAGTACAGTCCGTATTTCATCGTATGGAGGTACTCTGAAACGGGAGGGATGATCTGGTCCCATCTCTTGTATTCATAGTTCCATCCGCTTGGCTTTGCCACGAGGATCTCGGAAAGTATGTAGAATCCGGCAAGATCCAGATTCTGCGGTGCCAGCTCCTCCCATTTCTCTATCACATGATTGATATACCATTGGTATGCCAGCACCTGATCCGATGAGTTGCTGAAGTCAAGCTGGCGGTCATTGACCTTGCCCCAATATGTTGAGGAGGAATTCTTGTCTGTAAAGATTTCCAGCGCGATAGGGTCAGGCATCGTGATGACTATCTTATGTCTGAATGACGGTCTTCCTATGCGTACCCTGGCATTCGCTATGGTATGGTCCAGCACATCCACTACGCCTCCATCCTTCAGCCAGTAGTCTGCAAAGTCAGTCCATGAGTCCTGGTTGCCTGACTTCTGTCCGCCGGAATCGATGCACAGAATCCTGTTTCTCCTGGCATCTTCTCCTCCTATCAGCAGGAAAGCTTCATGGAGCCACTGCTCCTGTCCGCTCTCGTCGGTAAATGTCACATGCGGCTTGAGCCTGTTCTCATCCCAAGTGTTGGGAGTCTTGTTGGTTATACCTCCGGAAAGCAGGTCCAGATCTGCAAATGTGGGAATCTCCGTCCTGTCTGTCTGCTTGTATACAGTTGAGAATGAGCATTTCGAGAGTTTGCTGTACTTCCCGTTCAATATGCCGACTGCATATGCCGTGTAGTCACAATTATATTGCAATCCATCGATAAACACCTCTTCGCCTTCTGCTTTCACGCCTTCGGTATGAATGGATTCAGCAGTCGGAGCATCATCAGTCATAGGCTGTATCAGTACATAGGCTTCATCTGTGTTGAGGGTCTTTATCCCAAGAACCACCCCGTCTTCATAAAAACTCTTGAAGGATAGTTCGACAACCGGGTTAGGTACATATTCCTTCTTCTCCTCCTTGCTGCAGGCGAGAAGGAGAAGAAGGAATATGTATATAAGTCTTTTAATCATTTACTTAGAGAAGAATCCGATGGTTGATTTTACTGCTCTCCAGCTTCCGTCCTTGTAGTTGATCATTCCGGCGTCCTTGACCCACATTCCTGTCGATCCGCCTCCGTCAAGGTTCATCGCATGGATACATCCGATGGATTTCATTATAGGACCTAGCTCCTTCATGTAAGCACCCTGGCTCTGGTCGATTCGTCCGTCGCAGATGAAGAGGACTATCTTTCCGTCTTCTGTCACACCGACGGCCGATCTGTCAGGATGAGCGGAATAAACTCCAGATTCATCCCAGCACTCGAAGTTGGTGTAGTATCGTTTGTCGTCCACCATGCTGTTGTCGGCGCAGACCTTTCCGTCGTAAAGGACCATAGGACCGCAGCTGATTGCGAAGTACGGTTTCCAGTCTGTCGCCGGTACAGGAGATGTCGCCGATACCTTCGGATACTTCGCCTGCCCTACAACATTGGCCTGAGGCCGGTTGTAGTAGTAGAATGTTCCCTGCTCAGGCACACCGACCCAGTAAGCGTCGGCCTTTCCATTTTCATCGACTCCGATGATAGGGCGGGTGAGCTGGTAAAGCTGGTTGTCGGTCGCCCAATAGCATCCTTCGATCTCTCCGTGCCACTGCTGGGTCATCTCGCCTTCGGTGATGATGACACCGATGTTGTAGTTTCCGTAGATAGCTCCATTTATCAGTGCAAGACAGTCTTCTGCCGCCTCTGCCTGTGCCTCGACGCTCTTCTTCGATCCTACAGATTCAGGATACATGACGCGGAAGTCGACCTTTGAAGGGTCTGCCACAGCGTACCATGCGTTGAAGTTGCGACCGTTCAGCTGTGATGTGGTCTTATAGATCTCCACATCATCCCCAAGTCCGTCGTATGTCTGTTTCTCCCATACCAGTTCCGGAGTTTCAGGCTGGTCTTCAAGGCTGACAGTCAGAGGTTCGCTGTAATAGTACTCATCTTCATACTTGACGAAGACGCTCATCTGATATTCCTTTCCATCCTCAAGATATGCGTTAGGAACGACCTGGAGAATCTCTGTCCTTGCAGAAAGTTGAGGTCCTGAGATTCTGATATCCTCTACGGTAGGAACTCCATTTGCGCTGAGGCAGATACCATGTTCAGGGTTTGAAACGGATATCTTCTCTACCTTATATGACACAGCGATATATGCGTAAGAAGTAACAGTCTTTGTCACTACAGGAGTTCTGCGCTTTGCCTCAAGTGCGATTTCCGGATCGATCGGCTTTTCCTTTTCCGGAAGCTGGAAGTCGTTGAGGTATATTGTCTTGGAGTGGAGCTGGATGTTATCAGACACTGCCTGTACGCCAAAGTCGTACGTACTGCCTTCCGTAAGGTTGCTGAAGGTATGTGATGTGGCATCCGCAGCGATGGTCGCCAGCGGTTCTATGTTATATGGATCGCCTTCCTTACGGAGGAATACCCTGTAGCCCTTCTCTCCCTGGGCATTGTCGTTCCAGGTAAGAATTACTGTTGTCGGATCAGATAGTTCCGCCTTCAGTCCGGTCGGATCAGCGAGGGCTGATAGAGGTTCAGTATCAGGCTTTTCCTGACATGCTGCCGCGATAATCAGTACGAACAAAGACAAAATATTTCTTAATGCTTCCATGTTCTTTGTGGATTTGCTTAAAATTTATGAGTTTTATGCTTTTGCGCGGCAAAATTAATAAAATTGTCTTGGAAATTGCAAGATTTTGTCTACTTTTGCACCACACTACACCACACATAATTTAAAACCCTCATTTTTCGACATATGAAAGGTACACACAAGCACTATAAATGGGAAGTTCTGGCACTTCTTTGGATGGCCTACCTGCTCAACCAGGCGGACCGTCAGGTATTCAATACCGTACTTCCTGCAATCCGTGATTCGCTCGGAATCGGAGACACGGAAGTCGGTCTCATAGCGACCATCTTCAACCTTTGCTATGCATTCATGGTTCCGTTCGGCGGCATGGCGGGTGACCGCCTCAGCCGCAAGTGGGTTGTTACAATCGCTATCCTGTTCTGGAGTGTAGCTACGATGTTTACCGGTCTTGCAACAGGAGTCGTGATGCTCATCCTTCTGCGAAGTGTCGCTACCGGCGGCGGAGAGGCCTTCTTCGGCCCTGCCAACTATTCGCTCCTCGGACAGTACCATACTGATACCCGCGCACGCGCGATGTCCATCCATCAGACCTCCTATTATGTAGGAGTGATACTTGCCGGATGGCTTGCCGGTTATATTGCAGACAAGCTCGGTTGGGAATATTCTTTCATCATCTTCGGTGCTGCTGGTATAGTATGGGGTATAGTGATGGCGATTCGTCTCAAGGATAAGAAGGACGCAGACGGACAGCTTGAGGCAGAAAAGCCGGCAGAAGTTGCCAAGCCAGGTATCCTGGACGGCTTCAAGACCGTATTCACTACTCCTACCGCTCTCATTCTGACCGTAGGATTCAGCGGCTTCATCTTCGTGATCACAGGATACATGACATGGGTGCCAGCATTCCTTCAGGAGGAGTTCGGACAGACTCAGGCCGCAGCAGGATTCAATTCGATGTTCTGGACATATATCGCTGCATTCGCCGGTGTTCTTCTTGCGGGAACGCTCTCTGACAAGATTGCTGTCCGCGACCGCAAGGTGCGTATGGTGATCCAGGGTATAGGACTTATTCTCGGAGCAGCCTTCCTGTTCTTTGTAAATGCGAATATGACCCTCTGGCTCATCTATGCATGCTTTGCAGGATGGGGATTCTTCAGGGCATTCTTCGATGCAAACATATATACCGTATTGTATGACGTTACTCCGTCACACCTCCACGCTTCATGTTCAAGTGCCCTGATCACTACAGGCTTTGCAGTAGGAGCTCTTGCTCCTGTAATCCTCGGAGCGATGAAGGAGAGCATGGGAAGCCTTTCTGCGACTTTCCCTGTTCTGGGAGCTGTGTGGATTGTATGCGGCGTCCTGATGCTGATTGTCAGCAGGACCCATTATCAGAAAGATTACGATAAAATTAATAAATAAAGATAATGAAAGCTGAGTTGAAAGCGAGAAAGCCGAAGGCAGGTCTGTTGCTTATCGCTTCTCCAAGATTCAAGAATCTGTATGGTCCGCAGCGCGGTACATATGGTGAAAGAAAAGAAAAAGCGGTCAAGGAAATCATGGATACCATGGGTTTCCTTGACTTGGTGTATCCGGGCATTACCTATGAAAGAGAGGATGCGCAGAAGGCGATGGACCTTTTCTATGCCGAAAAGGTGGACTTCATCTATGCAGAATTCCTTTCATGGAGCGAGGATTTCGCATGGATCCGTTTCCTTCGCGACTGTCCTGAGATTCCGATCATCTTCTGCAATGTGGCAAAACCTAAGATGACTTTCGAGACAACTCTCGATGAGGACGATTTTGTAGATTATCTCTGTGCAGGAACCCTCGTAGGTTCACTCGAAGGTTCAGGAAGCATCAAGAGGATTCCTCGTAAGAATGTCAAGACCATCATGGGAACCCGTGAGCAGGTTACAGAGCAGCTCAAGGTCTATGCAAATGCAGCAAGGACCCGTGCCATTCTCCGTCACTCGAATGTCGGTCTTATGGCCAACATGAACGAGGCCATGTGGAGCACCTATATCGACAACTATGATCTCTTTACCAAGATCGGTCCGGAGATCCACTATCTTCCTTACAGCGACTACGGCATCGAGATCGACAACCTTACAGAGGAGGAAGTAAAGGAATATGCAGACGAGCTTACAGGCAGGTACAGGATGATGGACGATGTCGGGTACGACAAGTTCATCGGTTGTGTCAAGGCTACCCTCGGTATAAAGAAACTGGCAGAGAAGAACGATATCGACTGCTATGTATACAACGACATCGACCAGGCGACATTCAAGACCGCTGGCTGCCGTGCAGGATTCTATCCTCAGTGGTTCAATGAGAACGTAAGCGTGCTCGTTCCTGAGGCTGACATCGGAGCAGGTATCATCACCTACGTCCTCAAGCTCATGACCGGAAAGAACGTGAATTTCGTGGAGCCTTTCCACATCGAGGATGAGTTCGGCACATTCGCTGGAGGTCACGCCGGTCCTAACGACCACAACGATCCTCAGTGGCAGGACAACGTCATCATCTCTCGTGACGTACGTTTCGCAAAGACCCATTGGAAATACGCCGGAGCACCGTTCGCATGGTACCGCTTCAGCCCGGGAATGAAGACCGTTGCAGGTCTCTACGAAGAAGACGGCAAGTACAAGCTGATCACATTCCTCGCAGAGAGCCTTTCGGAGAAGGATACTCCACAGAGCGAAAAGAAGCATCTCCTGGCAACATACAGCCACACCATCTTCAAGCCGGTCGTACCAGTGAAGGAGCTTTGGGAGCAGGTACTCAGAATCGGCGCAACACAGCATTATGCAATCGTAGACGGTGACTGGAGAAAGGAACTTGAAGATTTCGCCGAGATGATGGGATTTGAATTCTATAATATAAAGTAGTAGTGTAATTATATATAAAAGGTATAGTAATGAGTTTTATGTACAACCCGTTTCCGTTTGATGATCCGAAGCCGATCAACAGACCGAAACTTTCAGAAAAGACTATTGGTTCTATCGTTACCGGAGGTACTCCTAATGTAGCGAAGAAATTTGTTGCCCAGATTGCCGACCAGGTAAAGTCAGAGGGTATGATCGTAGGTATCGACGGTTATACGACATCGAACTGGAATCTTTTCCTGAACCTTATTGCCAGAGAGTGTGTCATCAATGGTCTTGAGTTCGAGGCAGTTGATTCAGTAAAGGCAGTCCTCAAGTCTGGAAAGGAGATAGACGATATGATCGATCCGCTCCTTATCTGGGACACAAAGATCGACCCTACACTTCTCTTCGGCAAGCTCTATCACGGAGGCTATATCGGTCTCTTCGATCAGGAGAAGGTGGCTAAGTTTCAGAAGGACGTTCCTGCGATGAAGGTCCCTGGTAAGCTCGTTGTAGTGGCAGGTTATGGTTCGATGATCAAGGAATTCCGTGACATGTACGACCTTAAGTGCTGGTTCGACCTTACTCCGATGAAGACCATGCTCCGTATCAGAGGCGGAGAGTATGCCAACCTTGGCAAGGAGCGTCCGGGCATCATCAACCGTATCATCCGTCGTTGCTACTACTGCGACTTCGAGTGCGCCGTACAGCTCAGAAAGGACCTCTGGAAGAACAATGTCCTTGACTTCTACTTCCTTGACAACGACCCTAAGAAGCTTCAGATGATGCCTTTCGAGTCATTCGCCGACATCTGCTCGGAGCTCGTGAAGTATCCGTTCCGTGCAAAGCCTTGCTATCTTGAAGGTGTATGGGGCGGTTCATATATGAAGAAGTACAGGAACCTTCCTGAGGAGATGAAGAATGCCGCATGGGTATTTGATTTCATTCCGATGGAGGTCAGCGTCCTTGTTGAAGCAGGAAAGGAGATGCTCGACATCAACTATTGCTCTTTCGTTCACAAGGAGGGTGTAAACCTCATGGGTGAGAAGGCTGTGGCTAAGTACCAGGGTTATTTCCCAATCCGTTTCAACTGGGATGACTCATACCATTCGACTGGTAACATGAGTATACAGTGCCACTCCGGCGGAAAGTATAATGTGGAGAACTACAACGAGTTCGGCCGTCAGGATGAGAGCTACTACGTGGTTGTGACAGGTCAGGACGCAAAGACATATATCGGCTTCCGTGACGATGCTGACATCCCTCAGTTCTTCAAGGAAATCGAAGATGCTGACACCAGGAAGATCCCTTGCGACTATGAGAAGTACGTAAGCTATGAGCCGTCGGTTCCAGGTCTTCAGGTGATGCTTCCTGCCGGAACTATCCACTCAAGCGGTAGAAATCAGGTGATTCTCGAGATCGGTTCGCTCACGATCGGTTCATATACATACAAGATGTATGACTATCTTCGTCTTGACTTCGACGGCAAGCAGCGTCCTATCCACACCAAGCTCGGTGAGGAAGTAGTGAACCAGGATAGAAGATATTCAGCTATCCATGACCCTGAAAACAAGGACTACATCGTCCAGAAGCCGCGTCTTGATGCAGAAGGCGATGGTTGGAAGGAGTATATCCTCGGTGAGAATCCGCAGATGTACATCTCTCTCCGCCGCCTCGAGTTCGAGAAGATGTGCGAGCAGGATACAAGAAACGAGAAGTTCCACGTCCTCACCCTCGTTGACGGAGATAGAGCACGTGTCCGCAGCGTAGAGCACCCTGAACGCTATTACGACATGGATTTCATGGATATCGTATGCGTTCCTGCAGACATGGGTAAGTATGTTGTCGAGAACCTCGGCAAGGAGCCTGTCAGCATCCACAAGACAACTCTTCGCGAAGGATTCGAGAACGATGAGAAGTAATACCCGCATAATCCTTCTTGATGTAGGGGGAACCTTTGTAAAGGCGTCTCTCGGCATTCCCGGAACAGGGGCTGTCGAAGGAACCTTCACACATACCCCCATCTCATCGGATGGAACTGCGGAAGAAATCGAGAATGCATTCAGGGTATCAGTTGGAGGCAGGATGAAAGCCGCAGCAGACGAAGGATATGAAGTGTCTGCAGTTTGTGTGGCTATTCCGGGACCATTCAACTACAGCGAAGGAATCTTCCTGATGAAGCATAAGTTCATGAGCGTATATGGAAAGTCTTTCCGTGAGATTCTCGGAGACATCATCGCTCCCCAGGTGCGTCTTGCCTTCGTGCATGATGTGAACGGAGTCCTTTTGGGCGCTATGGCGGCTGATTCTTCGCTCAGAAACGGAAATGTAGCTGTATCCACTTTCGGAACCGGCTTGGGATTCGCCTATGCTGTCGATGGTCAGGTTCAGGAATCGGAGACCGGCTCTCCTGCAAAAGGTCTTTGGAACGTTCCTTATATGGACGGAATCCTTGAAGACTATGTCTCCAGAAGGGCTATCTTGAGATTCTACGCTGAACTCGGAGGATGTCTTGCTGAAGGAGAGGATGTAAAGGAAATCTCTATCCGTGCAAGGAGAGGAGAGTCCGATGCGCTTGAGGCGTTCCGACTGGCTGGAAGACATTACGCGGCCGGTGCAAAGGAACTGATCGGAACCTTGGGCATAAGACATCTGATGTTCGCAGGCCAGATAGCAAAGTCTTTTGACCTCATGGAGAAGGAAATCCGCGACGGTCTGGGAGAAGCGGTCAGTATCTCGGTGCTTGATGATATCCAGGGAACAGTCCTCATTGGTGCAGCCTCGCTATAAATGAAATACTTATAAAAGAATATAAACAAAATAACCTTATTATGATGCTAACAAAACGTATGACAGCACTTAAGCAGATCCTTGCAGTCTGCTTTGTGTTTGTTTGTGCTGCGCTGACTGCTTCGTCAGCATATGCACAAGACAGAAACGTAACCGGTATCATCCTGGACGAAACAGATACAGGAATTCCCGGTGCTTACGTTGTAGTAAAGGGAGAGACCCGTGGTGCGATGACAGACGACCAGGGTAGATTCAACATCAGCGTCTCTCCATCTGACGTACTCATCGCCTCATTCCTCGGATATACTGACGAGGAAGTGAAAGTGGGTGACCAGACAAGACTTACAATCAAACTTATCCCTGCGGCCAACGAACTTGAGGAAGTTGTAAAGGTCGCTTACGGTACCCAGAGAAAGGCATCCGTGATCGGATCCATCAGTTCTGTCGACATGGGAACGCTTGCCCAGTCTACAGGTAACCTTTCAACAGGTCTTGCCGGTAAGCTTGCCGGTGTGGTTGCCATGCAGCGTACAGGTGAGCCTGGTGCTTCTGCAGAGTTCTGGATCCGTGGTGTGAATACATTCGGTGCAAACTCTACTCCGCTTATTCTCGTGGATGGTGTTGAAAGAAGCATGGACCTTGTCGATGTAGAAGATATCGAGTCATTCTCTATCCTCAAGGACGCGACTGCAACTGCCCTCTACGGTGTACGTGGTGCGAACGGTATCGTGCTCATCACCACACGTCGAGGCGGCGAGTCTAAGCCGAAGGTGAATGTGAAGGTCGAGACAGGTATGACTTCTCCGGTGAAGGTTCCTGAAATGGCTGATACAAAGGAGTTCATCGACTTCGTGAACGGTATGTATAAGGACAGCGGCTATGACCCTATCATCAACGATATGGAGTATGAGCAGTATATGCTTTCTTATATGGGTGCCGAGAACGCCAACACAGACCTCTATCCTTCAGTTAACTGGCAGGATATGATCTTCAAGAACCAGGCGATGACAACCAGAGCGAATGTCAACGTTACCGGTGGTACCAAGAACGTGCGTTACTATGTCGGTGGTTCATACTATTTTGAAGACGGTATCTTCAACTCTGCGACAAAGGACGGCTTCTCGACTCAGATGAACTTCAGCAAGTTCAACTTCCGTGCAAACGTCGACATCAACCTTACAAAGTCTACAGTAGTGGGAATGAACATCTCTACCCAGTTCACAACAAAGAACTCTCCGGGTGGTACTCTCTCTGACCTCTACTCATACTCTCTCCTCACACCTCCTGTTGCAATGCCGGCAGTATTCTCTGACGGTACTCTTTCGAACAGGTCAGGTGCTACCAATGCTTACAACATCCTCAACGAAAGCGGTTATGTCGTGACAAACACCAACAACGCACAGACAACTCTCTCTATCCAGCAGGACTTCTCAGACTTCATTACAGAAGGTCTTACTGCAAGGGCAGCGGTTTCATGGGATGCTACAAACGGAACTACACTCAACCGTTGGATCACTCCTAAGACATATTATCTTGACAAGAACGAGCCTTATCTCGAGGATGGTTCATTCAACTACAAGGTGAAGGACCAGGGTTCAGGATACATCCACCTCGGAAGTGCTCCTACAAGCGGATACAACACCCTCAACTTTGAGGCTGCCATCAACTACGAGCGTCAGTTCGCATATGCCCACCGTGTGAGCGGAATGTTCCTCTACAACATGAGAAACAAGACCAACACATCACCAGGATCGTATATCGCTGCTTTCGCATATAAGAACATGGGTATCGCAGGTCGTGCAACATATTCTTACAAGGACCGTTACTTTGCCGAGTTCAACTTCGGTTACAACGGTTCGGAGAACTTCGCTCCTGGCCACCGTTTCGGTTTCTTCCCTTCAGGAGCCCTCGGTTACCTCATCAGCAACGAGCCTTGGTTCGAAAGCGCAAAGAGCGTGATCACAAACCTCAAGCTTAAGGCTTCGTATGGTAAGATCGGTAACGACCAGATCGGTGGTAACCGTCGTTTCGCATACAACAGCACAATGAACACATCTGCAAACGGTATCAGCTGGGGTCAGACAGGTCCTATCTACGTAGGCGGTATCACAACCGGTGATGTAGGTAGTGCAGCTGTTGCATGGGAAGAGGCCACAAAGTCAAACATCGGTCTTGAAATCGACCTCTTCAACCAGTTCAAGCTCCAGGCTGACTACTTCTACGACTATCGTGACGGTATCTTCATCGAGCGTGAGTCTACACCTACCATCGTGGGTATGAACAAGCAGCAGTGGGTGAATATCGGTGAGATGATGAACTCAGGTTTCGATATGTCCGCTCAGTATGACTATACTTTCAGCAACGGTCTTTCACTCTCTGCAAGAGGAAACTACACATTCAACCGCAACAGGGTGATCTACAATGACAAGCCTAGCCAGATCTGGGAGTATCAGAACACAGCAGGTTTTGCTTTCAACCAGCAGCGCGGTTACATCGCGGAAGGTCTGTTCTCAAGCCAGGAGGAGATCGACAACTGGCCAAAGCAGACATTCGGTACCGTACGCGTGGGTGATATCAAGTATCGCGACGTAAACGGTGACGGTGTTGTGGATGCATACGACAAGGTTGCCATCGGATACACAACTGTTCCTGAAATCAACTACGGTTTCGGTCTCAGCCTCAACTATAAGGGCTTTGACGCTTCGGTATTCTTCAGCGGTGTGGCACATGTCACACGTATCATCGGCGGTACAAGCTTCTATGGTGGAGCAGGTAACTTCGTCCTTGAGACAGGTAACATCTACAAGGATGTGGCCCTCAACCATTGGAGAGCAGACGACCCGGATCCAAATGCAGTATATCCTAGACCATCACTCAATGTGACAGAGAACAACAAGCAGGCGTCTACATACTGGCAGAGGGACATGAGCTTCGTACGACTCAAGAACGCAGAGATCGGTTACACTATTCCTAAGAAGGTGACAAAGAAGATGAAGATCTCTACCCTCCGCATATACGCATCAGGTGTCAACCTCCTCACTTTCTCTAAGTTCAAGCTTTGGGATCCTGAGTTGAACGGAGACTACGGTCAGGTTTATCCTACAACCAGAAACGTTACACTTGGTCTGAACGTTAACTTCTAATGGAATTCAGAAAAATGAAAAGAATAATCTACATATTGACATTGGCGTTGTTCGCGTCGCTGGGCTTGTCTTCATGCGATTCGTATTTTGACATCAACCTCGACGACCAGGCAACATTGGAGGAGATGTTCTCCAAGAAGAACACCACCCGCCAGTACCTTGCGCACTGCTATTCATTCATTCCTTTTGATGAAAGACCTCGTCAGGACGATGGCGGTGTAATGATGAGAAGTGATGAGGTTCTCTTCGGATCATCATCTTATCCTACTCCATGGTACTACTACAGAAGCGGTGACTATAGCCCCGCTACTGCAACAAACCGCGCATCAGGAAACTGCTGGAGCGCTTATTATCAGGCAATCACCCAGTGTACGACATTCCTTCAGTATGTCCACCTCGATAAGGAAGACAGTGAGGCTGTAAAGGCTGTCATGGCTGCTGAGGCACGTTTCCTCCGTGCATACTACTACTTCTGCCTCTTCAGATGGTATGGCCCTGTATATGTATGGGGTGACAAGCCTGCAGACGAGAATATCCTCGGACATGAGATCGACAGACATCCTGTTGAGACAGTCATCAACTTCATCGTTGACGAGCTTGACAAGGCAGCAGAGGACCTTCCTTTGAATATCTCTGAAATCGCAGACGGCAACAGCAACATGGGTCGTGCTACAAAGGGTGCTGCTCTTGCACTCAAGTCAAGAGTACTTCTTTATGCAGCTTCGCCGCTTTACAATGGCAACGAGCTCTACAAGGGTATGACAAACTACTATGGTGAGAAGCTTTTCCCACAGGAGTATGACGGAAACAAGTGGGAGCTTGCAGCTCAGGCTGCTAAGGCTGTCATTGACATGAACCAGTACTCTCTCTGTAAGTCGACAGTGAACGCAGATCCGTTCAAGGATGGTGCGGCTTCTTATCAGAAGGTGCTCTTCGAGCCTTGGAACGAAGAGACAATCTGGGGATGGTGGTACAGAACTGTGAACGATTGGGAAGGTGCTGCCGGTAGCATGCTGGCATTCTCGATTCCTAACGAGATCGGTATGTACGGTTATGAACTTCTTACTCCTTCACTCAAGCTCATGGATGCATATCCGATGTGGGAGAGCGGCCGTTATCCTGTGGAAGGATACCAGAAGGATGCAGACGGTCTCGACCTTTCAAGACCGATCATCGATTCGAAGTCAGGTTATGTCGCTGAGGGCTTTACTGAAGATTATCAGCAGGTGATCGATGTAGATCCTACATGGGCTACTCCTATCAAGGCGCACAACTCTACAGTAGGTCGTGACCCTCGCTTCTATGCATGCTACGTTCCTAACGGATTCTGGTGGCCAAGCAACAAGACTTATGACCAGGCAACTTCAGGTACTACAGGTCCTAAGAGAGCTCTTCTCAACGAGTGGTATCAGACTTCAGGTAACGTAAACCGTGTTGGTTATGTATGGAGACGTCTCTACAAGGCAAACAATCCTGTAGCTGCAAGTTCTGACTATACAAGCATGAAGTATGTATATCCTGCATTCCGTCTTGCTGAGATCTATCTCAACTATGCTGAAGCATGTAACGAGAAGCCGCAGCGCGATCAGGCAGAGGCTATCAAGTACCTCAACATGGTACGTAACCGTGCAGGTCTGAACAATATCGAGGATGCTTACGCAGGTGAGCTCAATCAGGAGAAGCTCCGTTGGCTCATACGTCAGGAGAAGATGGTAGAGTTTGCGATGGAAGGCCACCGTTGGTATGACCTTACACGTACAATGACAGCAAAGGAAGAGATTCCTGCTGGAGCATGGACCCTCAGTCTCAACGAGACAGCTGACTATGAGGCTTCATGGGAAAGAACAAGTTCTCTCCACACAGACGGTCCTATCAAGTTCAAGGACAGAGACTACCTCTTCCCACTTGGTAACGCACAGCTCAGCGAGATGACAAATGTAACTCAGAACTACGGATTCTAATCTGAATGAATATGAAGAAGTTTTTTAAGAATATTCTTGCGTCTGCACTGATGATTACTGCCGTAGCGTCATGTGTGGATGATAGAAATAATTTCATGGTTGACGACTCGTTCGGCTTCAACAATGCAGCCGGAGAGAACGTCCTGACCCTTCCTATCTATGGTGGTTCACACGATGTCACTGTAATCAAGAGTGGAAAGGGTGTCAATGAAGGAGTTGTCGATGTGACGACTTCCAATGCAGACCTGCTTTCATACAACAAGCAGTATGGAACAGACTATATTCCTCTTCCTGCAGATCTGTACTCTTTCAGTGTACAGAACATCGCCTTCTCAGCAGAGGAAGTAAGCAAGACCTTCTCTGTGTCTTGGGATATTGCAAAGGTTGCAGAGTTTATGGATCTGGAGCCAGCAAATCAGTACTGCATCCCTGTAGCTCTCCGTTCGGAAGATCTCGAAGTAAACGACGGACGCGAGGTTTTCATCCTCAACCTCGTCACTTCTGCAATCACAGCGGAGCAGACACTCCTCAGCAAGACTTATGAGTGGGAGTCTGAGCCTGTTACAGAGACAATGGATATCACTGTAAGTATCGACAAGACTATCCCTGGAATCGACCTTACTGTTGGTTTCGAGGTAGACAACAGCCTTATCGCTGCATATAACCAGGAGAACGGAACTGACTATGTTGCCGCTCCGGAGGGACTTGTCACTGTAGGTGCTGACCCTGTGATCAAGGCAGGTACAGACAAGGTTCTTTATACCGTGACAATCAACACAGATGCAATCGCTGTAGATACAGAGGTGGAGATTGATGGCGTTGCCCAGACAAAGAAGCTCGTAAAGAGAGATTGGGACGGTTACGTGGTTCCTCTCAAGATTTCAAGCATGTCTATTGACGGCGTGAAGGTAACCAACGGACTTACATACATCGTAGTCAAAGGTCTCGAGCCTGTTCCACCGCAGCTCTTTACCCGTCTCTGGGGAATCTATGCCACTTCATCGTCAAATCCTTGGCAGTCGACATTCGGTCTTTCAGATGCCCGCAACATCACTATGGACGACGAGTATGTATACATACCTCAGTCAGCAGGCGGAGACCCTGTCCTCAAGGCTGTAAGCATTACAGATCCATCTAAGGTCAAGACTGTAAATGTTGAAGGCGTGGCAACAGGTACACATGTGCTTTCATGTGTGAGAATGATTCCTAACACTGACCCTGCAGTGAACGGTGGCAAGGATATCCTCGTTGCAACAAACCTTACCCTCGGAGGTGAGGCACACCTTAACTATTATGCATGGCTCAACGGTATCGACAATGCTCCGACCAAGTTCATGGTAGACGATTCAGGCCGTCGTCTCGGTGACAAGTTCATCGTAGTCGGCAGCTGGAACAACGGTGAAATCTATCTCAAGGACTACAACACAGGAAATATCGTACGTAACGCAATGATTGATAGCGGTATCGGTGAGTGGCCAGGCGCTGACGGACTTGCATACGCACGCGGACGTTATGATTACAATGCTTCTGTGGCAGATGCTGCAAATACCATCGGTTCTGCATACATCTATCCGGGTACACCAAAGGCAGGTTCAGACGTGGTTCCAGGTTTCCTTGTAACTTCGACTGCAAGTGCACACTTCCTCACCAACACATCCGGCAATGTATTCGCTTCAAGCGAAGACTTCGGTATGGCGATGACTCATGGTTACAACTTCTTCAGCGACGCCAAGACAGGTGCCAAGTACATCGCTTATGTCGCTCTTGAAGCTAATCAGGCTCAGGGAAGCGTGAAGGTGATTTCAGACTTCAACGGTACTTACGAAGGTCTTCCAGGCGTACTCAGAAACCAGAAGTGCGTGTTTGAGGCTCCTGTCCAGGACGGAATGGATGCTACTGTAGTTTCACAGTGCCCTGCAACCCATTCTACAGGTGACTGCGTCGTACGTACGGTAGGAGACAAGACCTACATGGCTGTGATGATCCAGAATGTCGGTATTTCCGTATTCTCTCTCAATGCAGGTTTTGTAGCAGAGTAATCTGATATATTATGAACAACATAATTGCTAGACTTTATGCATTAGTCTGCGCCAGCATCCTCTTGGCAGGATGCGGAGCGCAGACTAAGCTTTATAAATGGGAAAAGGACGAGATCCGTCCTCTTGCAGACGCTGCCATCTGCTACGGCGGACACAGCGCACGCAACCCTTATCTCTGGACTCCCGAGCGCTTTGAGAAGACCGTAATCTACAAGGATGAGAACGGTCAGGAGCATTGGCTCTTCGACAACATGATCATGATGGAACTTTGGACTGATGATTACAAGGTTACATATTCCATCGCCAACGACGGACGTTACTCTTCGCGCAAGGAGCACTGGCAGGAGCAGATCGACTACTGGTTCGATGAAGAGCATGGCTTCGCCGCTCTTGATGAGTGCATTTCGCAGGCCGCAGCACGAATCGGAAACCCTCCTTCAAAGAGGGGCATCATCTTCTCTCTTCCTGACCCTGTATACTTCGAGCATTACACCAAAGCCATGAAAGGCGAGAACAGGAACACTGTATACTGGGGAGAACTGGACGGAGTGCAGATGGATTTTGCGAAGGCTGAAGACCGTATAAAGGCCTATCTGTGGCTCGTGGATTCAGTACGCGCTAAATTTGCGGAAGCTGATTATGAACATGTCGAGCTCGTGGGATTCTATGTGCTTTCGGAGGAACTTTCTGTTCCGGGAGGTTTCCGCTACGAGTATAAGGAGCATGACATAACCATCAAGGCTGTTGCCGATTACTGCCACAGTCTCAACGAGGGATTCTACTGGGTTCCTTACGCAATGGCCCCCGGAATCGAAGGCAGCAAGGATTTCGGATTCGACCTCGTGGTGATGCAGCCGAACTATTACTGGACCGATGCAAAGTGGACATGGGACCAGATCGAGAAGAAGATCAAGGATCATGGACTCGGAATGGAACTTGAGTTCGAAGGAACTCATGGCGAACCATTGACATCGTCGATCCTTACAGATCTGAAGAACGGTCAGCCGAATCCATACGCCGAGCGCAACAAGGCGCGTTTCCAGGAATATCTGGACAATGCTTCCCAGCGCGGGCTTTATGGTACGGTTCCATTCGTACTTTATTCCGGAACCAACGGTCTTTATGAACTTGCCGTGTCGGAAGATGAAAAAGATATGGAGATTTATCATAAACTCTGTAAATTTATCATCGGAAACCCTTTGAAGAAGTAATATGCGAAAGATCATCATTTCAGCAGCTCTGGCTCTGGCAGCATTCTCTGCTGCAGCTCAAGATTACATATTCAACCGCTATCCTTTGGCTGCAACCGATTATGCAGAACTCCCGATAGGTGCCATCAAGGCGGAAGGTTGGCTTCATGACCAGCTCGTTAGACAGAAGGACGGTATGACCGGCCATCTTGATGAGCTCTACAAGGAAGTCGTGGGACCGGACAATGCATGGATCGGAGGAGAAGGTGATACATGGGAACGCGGTCCATACTGGCTTGACGGACTAATGCCTCTTGCGTATCTTCTTGATGACGAGCAGCTTAAGGCGAAAGCCAATCTTTGGGCTGAGTCTATGCTTACCATGGTATATGAAGACGGATATTTCGGAAACAGGATTTCGCGTCCATATATCGAAGGTTTCCAGAGAGGAAAGGCTGAGGACTGGTGGCCCAAGATGGTTGCATTGAAGATATTGAAGCAGTACTACATGGCGACAGGGGATGAGCGCGTCATTTCTGTCCTGACCAACTACTTCAAGTACCAGCTTGACAATCTTCCTCAGAAGCCGCTTGACCATTGGACTTTCTGGGGCGAGTGGCGCGGAGGTGACAATCTCGATATCGTATACTGGCTCTACAACATAACAGGAGATGAGTTCCTTCTCGAACTGGGAGACCTTATCCACAGCCAGACCATCCCATGGACAGTGATGTTCTGGGGCGAGACCAATGAACTCAGAGTCCAGAACTCGATGCATACCGTTAACCTTGCCCATGGTTTCAAGGAACCGGTCATATGGTGGCAGAGGTCGCATGATCCGAAGGATCTGAATGCGCCTAAGAATGCCCTGAAGATCCTCCGCCATACCTTCGGCCTTCCTACAGGCCTCTGGGCAGGCGACGAGCAGGTGCACTTTGGCGATCCTACCCGCGGATCCGAGCTTTGCACTGCGGTCGAGATGATGTACTCTCTTGAGGAGATGCTCCAGGCGACAGGTGACCTCCAGTGGGCTGACCATCTGGAGCGCGTCGCTTACAATGCCCTTCCGACGCAAGCGACAGATGCTTATGACGGACGTCAGTATTATCAGCAGACCAACCAGATAGCATGCTCGCGCGAATGGAGGAACTTCGTGACCCAGCACGAGGATAACGACAACCTTTTCGGAGTCCTCAACGGATACCCATGCTGCTCATGCAATATGCATCAGGGATGGCCTAAGTTCACGCAGAACCTCTGGTTTGCAAGCAAGGACGGCGGTATGGCGGCATTTGTCTACGCTCCGTCTACAGTTACCGCCAAGGTTGCCGAAGGAATCGAGGTCTCATTGAAGGAAGAGACTTTCTATCCTTTCGATGAAACGGTGAAGGTTACTGTGGATTTCCCTTCGAAGAAGGTGAAGAACGCATATTTCCCGCTTTATTTCCGTATCCCGCAGTGGTGCTCGGATGCAAAGGTGCTTGTCAACGGCGAGGAGGCCTGCAAGGCCCCGAAAGCCGGAGAGACAGTGCGTCTGTCCCGCCGCTGGGCCAAGGGTGATGTCGTGACCCTGACCTTCCCTATGGAGGTTACGGTAAGCCATTGGTATGACGGTGCTACCGTTGTGGAACGCGGTCCGCTCGTGTATGCCCTCAAAATGGATGAGAAATGGGAAAGGCATGAGTTCGAAGCCTCATATGAAGGCAAATATGGTCCATACTATTATACCTGCGTATCGGATTCGCAGTGGAATTACGGCTTCAGACTCCAGGATATGACCCCGGAGAAGATGAACGAGAATTTCAAGGTGGAGGTCCGTGGCGGTTCAGACACATATCCATGGAATGTAGACAATGCTCCCGTCAGCATCAAGGCAAAGGCGGTGGTCATCAAGCCATGGAAGGAATACAACGGTTCGACCGGACAGATAGCCTACTACCGTGAGGACGGCGACGATACCGGCGAAGAAGTGTGGATTGAACTCATTCCGTATGGATGTACGACTCTTCGAGTTACCGAATTCCCGACCAGGTTATGATAAGTATTGCAAATGATACATTGAAGATAACCCTTCACACCCCGGATGGGGATAAGGGTTATTATCGTGGTACCCGCTTTGATTGGGCAGGTGTTTTTTCTTCGATCGGATATAGGGGGTGTAATTATACTGAACCGTGGTTCGAGACATATTCGCCTTTGATGCACGATGCTGTATGCGGTCCGGCTGAGGAGTTCAGCCCTATCGGACTTGATGAACCTTCTTTTCTGAAGATAGGAGTGGGAGTGCTTGAGAGGATGGAAGGGGAGTATGACCGCTTCAAGTTGCATAAGATACTTGATCCGGGAATCCGTTCTCTTGAGGTTACTGATGAGTCGGTGGTTTTCAGACATTCTGTCTCGATGGATTCCGGATATGGGTATGATTATGTCAAGGAGATATCTCTGACAGGAGCAGATACTTTCCGGATAAGACATCGTCTGGTCAACACCGGTACCAGACCGTTGAAAGGGGATGTATATAACCATAATTTCTTTACTCTCGGTCTGTTGGAGACCGGAGTTACGCGTGAGCTGGATTTTCCGTTCAAGCCCCAGGGTGACTGGAGAGCACAGTATTCTGAAGTAGGTTTTACCGACAACGGAATCAGATTTACAAGAACCCTGCAGAGGGGAGAATCCGTATATACGGGCAATCTCCACGAAGAAGGAAAAGGTCTTGATGGAAGTCCCAATGCGTTTGTACTTAGGGAGCTGCAGACCGACAGGGGCGTTTCGTGCACTTGCTCTAAACCGATGGTCAAATCGGTTTTCTGGTCCAATTTCCGTATTGCCTGCATTGAGCCTTATATCTGTTTTGATATAGATTCAGGCGATATCTTCGAATTTGATATTGATTATAAGGTATTATGATTATCTTTATCGGATACCTGAAATAACTACAAACTATGATATTTATGAAAAGAATCATGATTTTCTCTGCAGCTGCATTTCTGCTTGCCGCATGCTGGACACAACCGAAATTCGATGGTCCGGTTTATCTTGACCCGAATGCTCCGGTGGAGGAAAGGGTTGAGGATGCTTTGGCACGTATGACCCTCGAAGAGAAGGTTGGAATGACTACAGCACAGTCCAAGTTCAGTTCACGTGGTGTTCCGCGTCTCGGTATTCCTGAAGTATGGCATACAGACGGCCCTCATGGCATCCGTCCTGAGGTACTTTGGGATGAGTGGGATCAGGCTGGCTGGACCAACGACTCATGTACTGCGTTCCCTGCACTTATAAACCTTGCTGCAACATGGGACAAGGAAATGTCACTCCTTTACGGACGCAGCATCGGCGAGGAAGCCCGCTATCGTAAGAAGGATATCCTTCTCGGTCCTGGTGTAAACATCTGCCGTACTCCTCTTAACGGCCGTAACTTCGAGTACATGGGTGAGGATCCGTTCCTTTCGGGAGCAATGGTCGTTCCTTATGTGAAGGGTGTACAGGAAAATGGTGTGGCAGCATGTGTAAAGCATTATGCTGTAAACAACCAGGAGTTCCAGCGTACGCAGTCAAACTCTGTCGTGGATGACAGAACCCTCCATGAAATCTATCTCCCTGCATTCAAGGCTGCTGTCCAGGAAGGTGGTGCATGGTCCATCATGGGATCATACAACCTTTATAACGGTCAGTACAACTGTCATAACAAGAAGCT
>JAEIGA010004245.1_pt1 | contig 22180 bp, 16 predicted proteins | sample 9270691 | NCBI WGS metagenome assembly JAEIGA01 (sample SAMN17057246, study PRJNA624740) | gut metagenome | biome: biome; isolation source: fecal sample | host: Bos grunniens | place: China: Xizang | collected 2019 | reverse complement strand
CTACCCTGTCTGCGCGTTTACTTGTGAATCTGTTGCTTATAAACACCAGCAAGCGGAGGGCGGAAAGGGGCGATTTCCGCAAGTCCCGATGATTTTAAACTATCTCCCTGATTGTTCAAACTATCTGCCGAATTGTAAGTGCCGAATTATTTTCGTGGGGATTGACGAGGGGAAGCGGTGTGTGGGTTGAGCGGGGACCATACAGAGGGGATGTGTGGTGGCGCAGATGGCCTGAATGGGGGGCGCGATGCGGTTGGTCGTGGCTTGAAGGGAATGGCGCATAGTGAGGGGTGAATGTGCCGAGCGGGGCGGACCGTTTATCTGTGGGGTAAAAAAATATGGTTTTCAGAATAAAATTGTATTTTTGCATCGTAAGAAAAATCCTTGATTTATGTCACTTCCCCAACTGAAAGACCTGGTTCTTAAGGACACCCCCTTTGCAGAATTGATGAATAAGCGCATTTACAATGTGTTGCTTATTGCTACGAAGTATGATGCCTTCATGCTTGAAGACGATGGTCGCATTGATGAGCAGATTTTCAATGAATATACCGCCTTGAGCTTGCGCTACCCTCCTCGCTTTACGCAGGTGAACACGGAGGAAGATGCGCTTAAGGTGCTCGGCGAGCGCGACTTTCAGCTCATCATCGTGATGCCCAACATGGACAATAGCGACATCTTTGCGGGAGCAAAGGACATTAAGTTGCGCTATCCGGGCATACCGATTGTGGTGCTTACGCCCTTCTCAAAGGAGGTGTCGAAGCGCGTGCAGCGTGAGGACCTCTCGGGGATTGACTACATCTTCTCGTGGTTGGGCAACGCGGAGCTGCTTCTGGCGATTATCAAGCTGCTTGAGGATAAGTGGAATGCGCCCAATGATGTGGCTTCGGTGGGGGTGCAGATTATCTTGCTGGTAGAGGACTCTGTGAGGTTTTACTCGTCTGCCCTGCCCCACTTGTACCGCTTTGTGTTGGAGCAGAGTCAGGAGTTTTCGAAGGAGGCGCTCAACGACCACTTGAAGACCTTGCGCATGCGTGGCAGACCGAAGATTATGCTGGCGCGCACTTATGAGGAGGCGATGAGCATCTACACGAAGTATGAGGACAACATCCTGGGTGTCGTGTCGGACATGAGCTTTATGCGCCAGGGGGTGAAGGATAATCTTGCGGGCTTCCGCCTGGCGTCGTACATCAAGCGCCGTGATCCGCATGTGCCGATTATCCTGGAGTCGAGCGAGGCTGCCAACCGATGCTTCGCACAGGAGCTGCGCACCTCGTTTATCCCCAAGAACACGAAGAGCTACCCCCAGGACTTGCACCGCGAGATTATGCAGCACTTTGGCTTTGGCGACTTCGTCATTCTCAACCCCGAGGATGGTAAGGAGGTGATGCGCATCAAGAACCTTAAGGACTTGCAGAAGAAGCTCTTTGACATCCCCAAAGCGAGCTTGCGCTACCACTTGTCGCACAACCACTTCTCGCGCTTTTTCTTCTCTCGCGCCATGTTTCCCCCGGCACAGATATTGAAGAAGATTGATGTGCTTGACTACATTGATATGGAGGATGCGCGCCAACTCATTGCCGACCTTATTGCCTCGTATCGACGCATGAAGAACGAGGGCGTGGTGGCGATTTATCAGAAGGAGCGCTTCGACGAATATGCCAACTTTGCGCGCATCGGCAACGGTTCGCTGGGTGGTAAGGGGCGCGGCCTGGCCTTCATGGGGACGATGGTGAAGCGCTACCCGAAGTTTGAGACCGACAACTTCAGCTTGAACATTCCCAAAACGGTGGTGATAGCGACGGATGTGTTTGACGAATTTATGGAGCGCGGCAACCTCTACCCCATCGCGCTATCGGACGCTACGGACGAGGAGATTCTCAAAGCCTTTGAAGCCGCCGAGCTTCCGGAGCATGTGTTGGACGACTTGACCTACCTTTGCGATGTGGTGCATGGACCCATTGCCGTGCGTTCGTCATCGTTGCTCGAAGACTCGCACTATCAGCCCTTCGCAGGGATATATTCAACCTACATGATTCCGCATCCCGACGCTGAAAACGGCTCGGTAGAAATGCTTCAGCGAGCCATCAAGGGGGTGTATGCCTCGGTGTTTTACAAGGACTCGAAAGCGTATCTTACCGCCACTCAAAACTTGATTGACCAGGAGAAGATGGCGATTGTGCTTCAGGAAGTGGTGGGTTCGCCACACGGCAAATACACCGACGCCGAGGGCAAGGAGCGCGATGCTTATTTCTATCCCACGCTCTCGGGGGTGGCACGCTCGCTCAACTTCTACCCCATTGGTGATGAGCAACCGGAGGATGGTATCGCCTCGTTGGCCATCGGGCTCGGTAAGTATATCGTGGATGGTGGCGTGACGCTACGCGTTTCTCCAAAACATCCGCACCACATCCTCCAATTGAGCGACACGGAAATGGCGCTACGCGAGACGCAAACGCGCTTCTATGCCCTTGACCTGCGCACGGCTGAAACGGGTGAGGCGCTCTCGCCCGACGATGCCTTTAACCTGCGCCGACTCTCGCTGAAGGATGCTGAAGCACACGACTCCCTGCGCTATGTTTCCTCTACTTACGACCCTTATGACCAGGTGATTAGAGATGGTTATTACCCCGGTGGGCGCAAGATTATCTCCTTCTCCAACATTCTGCAACACGACCTCTTCCCCCTGGCTTCTACCATCTCAAAACTGCTGAAGGTGGGCACAGAGGAGATGGGGCGCCCTGTGGAGATTGAATTTGCGCTTGACATCAAGACGCGTGAGGGCGGCGAGAAGCATGCGGAATTTTACTTGCTTCAGATTCGCCCCATTGTGGACAGCAAGGAGGTGGTGGAGGAAGACCTCACACTCATCCCCGAGAGCGACACGCTAATCACTACGCACAACTGCTTGGGCAACGGCATCATCAACGATGTGACGGATGTGGTGTATGTGAAATCAGAGGGTTTCAATGCCGCCAATAACCAGCAGGCTGCCTACGACATCGAGCGCATCAATGCGTCGCTCGTGGCAGAGGAGCGTGGGTATGTGCTAGTAGGTCCTGGGCGCTGGGGAAGTTCTGATCCCTGGCTCGGATTGCCCGTGAAGTGGCCACACATCAGCGGAGCACGCGTGATAGTGGAGTGTGGACTTGAGAATTATCGCATCGACCCCAGTCAGGGTACGCACTTCTTCCAAAACCTCACTTCCTTTGGCGTGGGATATTTCACCATCAATCCCTTCCGTGGCGATGGATGCTTTGACGAAGCAAAACTCAATGCCCTTCCCGCCGTGAGTGAAACTGACTATGTGCGCCATGTGCGACTCCCCCACCCCCTTTCCATCAAGATGGACGGCAGACGTGGGCGCGGCGTGGTGTGTTAAAGGGAGATGTCCCCTCGCTTGTCGGCTTCGCAATGTGCGTAATGGCGAGGAGATTTTCTACATAACAACCTATATGACAATTGAAAAGGAGGAGCTCACGCAGAGCCCCTCCCTTTTTTTTGTGTGCGAATGAATCATCGCCGTATTTTCTAAATGTCTTAAATGCCGAAGTGGTGGTTGTTATTACCAATTCTTATCAAGGTTCTTGGTGCGTCGGTTTTTGAGCGCCTTGTCCACCTTTTCCTTTGCGCGCTTCTCGGCTTGTTTTGCCAAATTGAGGAGTTGCTGGGTTTGCTTCTCGTCTCTCTTTGTCTCTTCAGCCTGTTGCTGTTGTTGTTGCTCCTGCGACTCTGATTGTTGTTGTTGCTGCTCTTGATTTTGCTCTTGTTGCTGCTCCTGTTGTTGGCTGTCCTTCAAGAGCTTCTGACAGAGTGCCAGGTTGTAGCGCGTATTGTTGTCGGCAGGGTTCAGGCGCAGTGATTGCTTGTAGTAATCGATAGCCGTGCGCAACGCCTTCTGTCGCTCCTCTTCGCTGGTCGACGCCATTGCCGTGGCGTGATAAATGTAGCCCTGATTGTGGAGCGTCATTGCTCTGAGGGTTGTGTCGGTAGAAGCCTGCTTGACTTGCTCAAACGCCTCAAAAGCGGCTTTTGCATTGCCCTTGCCCAACTGCACATTGCCCAGGTTGAAGCGCGCTTCAGGAAGGTTGGGTTGCGCCTTGAGGGCATTCAGATAGTTTAGTTCGGCCTTTGAATAGTCCTTATTTTCGAAAGCACGATTGCCCTTGTGCATGTTTTTCCATACAGCAGTTTGCGAGGTGCAAAGGAGCGGAAAGAGGAGCAGGGCGAGAATCGTAAGTGATTTGGTTTGCATAAGTAGAAAGGGGATGTATGCGTTTTAATTTTCAAATAAATGGAAACGCTTGTAGAATGGATGTACGATATCAAGGAGTAAAAACTCAAGAATCAGCAAGATGAATACTAATATAGCCACCGCTACAAATTGCTCATTATAAACGGAGTATGAGGATTGGCTTTCAGCATGTTGGAGTTGTGAGATTTCATCCGTCAATTGCTTGAGTGCCGCGTTGGTATTGTCAATCAAGAAGAACTTCCCTCCCCCAGCTTCAGCAATCTCTTGTGCGGCGGTGGTGTTAACGCTCGTTCTGACCACCTCGCCCTTCTTGTCGGTCATAGGCCCGTAGGGCGTGGGGATGGTGGCTCCGTTGGTGGTGCCGACTCCAAGCACATAGACGAGCATGCCCTTGTCTTTCGCCTCTTTAGCGGCTTCTATGGCGCCCTCTTCATGGTCTTCACCATCGGTAATGATTATGATGGCTTTCGCTACTTGCTCTTCTTTCGTAAAACTATGCGTAGCCAAAGTAATGGCCGACGCAATGCTCGTGCCTTGAAGTGTGACCATGCCCGTGGAGATGTTGTCGAGGAAGAGTTTTACCGACACAATGTCGTTGGTGATGGGCATTTGAGGATATGCTTCACCGGCAAACACATTGAGCCCGATTTTATCGTCACGCATGCGGTCGATGAGGTTGCTCACCAGCTTCTTGCTACACTCCAAGCGGTTGGGGGCAACATCTGTGGCAAGCATCGAGTTGGAGACATCAAGCGAAATGATGGCTTCAATCCCGTTCTTTTTACTTACCTCTTTCACCATCCCTATCTGCGGACGGGCAAGCACGATCACCATTAGCACCATTGTGAGCAACACAAGCGCAAACTTGACATGCATGCGCAAAGACGAATAGTTGCCCACTAATTTCCAAAACAAATGTGGTGAGGCATAGCGCACCATGCGTCGTCTCGCCCTCCATTCTGAATATAAATAGAGCAACAAGGCGACAAGGGGGATGATTAAATAATATAGATTTTCAGGAGATGCAAAGCGCATAAGGGAGAAATGAGAAAGAAAAAGGAAAAATGAGAAATGAGAACCGAAGGGCGGCGACCGAAGGGGATAAAAGCCAAATGAGAAATGTCCTTGCGGGGGTAATCTGACTATTAGTCGTACACAATTATCTGTGCTCTTTTCTACGGCAACCTACGAAGTAATGTGAGGCGCAACAAGATCTCGATCACAAAACAGATGAGCGCAAGAAAAGCGAAGGGCATATAGGCTTCGTAAAACTTATCGTAATTGGATACCTTCATCTTGGTGCGTTCGAGCTTGTCGATATCGTCATAGATTTCTTCCAATTTTGAATTAGAAGCGGCTTGATAGAATATGCCACCAGTGGCTGCTGCAATGGTTTGGAGCGTCTTGGTGTCCATTTGATTCTCAACTTCTTCTTCATAAGTCTCGCCGTTTGACAATTGCGCTACGACTTGCTTTGACTTCCCTTCTTTACCCAGGGCGATGGTATACACGCGAATTCCTTGCGTCTTTGCCATCTCGGCAGCCATAAGCGGAGAAATGTCGCCTACATTGTTCTCACCATCAGTGAGCAAAATAACAATGCGACTCTTTGACTTACTATGCTCCAAGTGTGCCAAGGCGTTTGAAAGTCCCATCCCGATGGCCGTTCCGGGGCTGATTACACCGTAGGCTTGGAGGTCGCAATTGACATTTGCAAACATAGAGAGCAGTACGCCGTGGTTCATCGTCAATGGGCAGTAGGTAAAGGCTTCACCACCAAAGAGGGTAAGCCCGATGTTGTCATTGGGACGATTGGCAATAAATTCGGTAGCCACCTGCTTTGCCGCCTCAATGCGGTTGGGCTTTAAATCCTCGGCAAGCATACTGGTTGAAATGTCTACCGCCATCATAATATCAATTCCCTCGCGCTCGCTTTCGGTTATCGACTCATGCGTTTGCGGACGCGCTAACACAAGAATGACAAAGATGAGTGTAAGGACTCTTAACACGAAGGGGGCATGAATCAGAAGCGTGCGAGGGGTGTGTACCTTCATCTTCTGAAACACGCTTGTCGTGGCTACAGTAAGGGTTGGTTGATGCCGCTGCTTAATCACATACCACAGGATAAGCGGAAGTATCAACAACAACAAATATAGACATAACGGATTTGCAAAAACCATAGGTTGCATTTAAATATATTAGGGTGCTTGATTGGGGATGAGTTTAAGACTCTTTACCCAATAAAACACTCATAAATTTCCTTCAGAATATATCCGAGTAGGCACAAAGAGAGTAATCCCAAGACCACCATCAATGCAATCAACATCATTCTAACATTGCGCTGCTTGGTTTCTCCAATTGTAACTATTTTTACTTCAGGTTTGGGGAGTTGTTCGTCTGAAAGTCTGGTCGTATTTACATAATCAAGCGCCATGGCAACACTTCTATTTGCTTCAGAGACAGAGGCCTGATATTTCGCAAATTTCACCAAGTCGGCTGTTGTGAGAATTTCTTTGAGCTCACGCAATGCTTCAGCATTGTTCGTGTCGGTCAGTTTGGTGATGATTTCTTCCGAAGTCAATTCCTTGGCGTTAAGTGCAAAGCGATGTTCTATGTATTGACGTAAGATGTCGGTGATTTGGTCATAATAGACTTTTAGTTCTTCTTCCGTCTCAAGCGGTTTGGTCTTAATCTGCGCGAATTCATCAAGTGCTTGTTTATGAGCAGGAGTCGGTGGAGTCACTACGATGCGCTTGGTGATGGGCTTGTTGTCTCTCACCTTCTTATAAAGCATCACAATGCCGTATACCGCCAAAATGAGAATAAGCATGATGAGCCACAACTCGTAACTCCACTGAAACGGAATGGATGTTACGGTGTAAGGACCCGCAAACTCATTTGCATTTGTGGTATCAACAGGCACAGAAGTCACCTTCAACCCAATGGTTGACGCAGTCTTAAAAGTGTCTTCCTCTACCAACACATAAAAGGGCGGAAGTGCATAAAAAGCAGAGTCGAAAGAGGTTAATTTGTAAGTACGCGTCAGCTGCATTCGCTTGCCTTCATTCAATAGCGTTGTATCAATCTTTCCCTCGTTCACCACCTCCACTCCGTGGGTATACACATTCTCGGCGAAGGCAGGGTAAGTGACCTGCTTATCAGCGTCAACAAGCACGGTTGTCTTCAGTGCAACTTGCTCTCCTATAAGCAAATCTACTTGTGAGACCTCTTGTTCTACAACTACTTGAGAATATAAGGATATACTGCTTAATGTCAACAATATATAAGCAAATATTCTATTCATATTTATTCTGAATTTCTATCTTTGTTTTGAGGTTATCGATGTCTGCTCTTAAATAAAAGCTGAAGCGGTTTGACATAGTCTTCGGCAGTACCTACAGAGACATAATCCACCTTGCAACGGCGGAAAGCAACATCTAATTTCTCAACCTCATTATTCCACCAAATGGAGTGATGCTCACGCACCGCCTTTGACGAGGTGTCGACAAAAACAGATGCACCCGTTTCGGCATCTTGCACTTTCATCAACCCTACATTGGGCAACTCCTTCATGCGTTGGTCATAGACCTTAACAGCTACCAAATCATGCTTGTGGCGTGCGATAGAAAGTTGTTGCTCAAATTCAGGCGCGTCGATAAAGTCGGAGAGCAGGAAGCCGATACAATGCCTGCGTTGCACTTGCATCAAGAACTCCAACCCTACACGAATGTCTGTTGTTTGACCAGTGGGTTCAAAGTCTAAGAGTTCACGAATGATATATAGTATGTGCTTCCTACCCTTCTTGGGAGGAATGTATTTCTCAATCTTATTGGAGAAAAGAATCATTCCCACCTTATCGTTGTTTTGGAGGGCGGAGAAGGCCACCGTAGCAGCAATTTCTGTGACCAATTCGCGCTGCGTACGCATTTCTGAACCAAACTTCAAACTCCCGGAGACATCAACAAGCATCATCACCGTAAGCTCGCGCTCTTCTTCATAGACCTTAATGTGTGGACGATTGGTTCGCGCCGTAACATTCCAGTCAATATCTCGAACATCGTCGCCAACCTGGTATTCACGCACCTCTGCAAACGACATCCCCCTACCCTTAAAGGCAGAGTGATATTCGCCCGCAAACACATTATTAGAAAGGCTGCGAGTTTTTATTTCAATACGCCTAACGCGCTTTATAAGTTCAGAAACTTCCACGGAAATGTCGTATTTTTAGTTCCTAACAATTTCACCTATTAGGGTACTTCTACATTATTAAGAATGTCGTCAATGATTGCATCTGCCGTGATGTTTTCTGCTTCTGCTTCGTAGGTCAAGCCGATGCGGTGTCTCAATACATCATGAGCCACTTCTCGAACATCTTCGGGCACTACATACCCACGACGCTTGATGAATGCACATGTGCGTGCGGCAAGCGCCAAATTGATTGAAGCACGGGGAGAACCACCGAATGAGATGTAGTTCTTCAACTTACCTAACTTGTAGCGTTCGGGGTAACGCGTTGCAAATACAATATCAGCAATGTATTGTTCAATGCGCTCATCAAGATAAACTTGCTTCACCAAAGCTCGCGCTTCAACAATCTTTTGCAAATCAACTACGGGCGCAACCTTTGTAAAACTATCATTGAGGTGTGCTCGAAGGATTTTCTTTTCTTCCTCAATCGTGGGGAAATCAATAAGCACCTTGAGCATAAAGCGGTCTACCTGTGCTTCGGGAAGCGCATAAGTACCTTCCTGCTCAATGGGGTTTTGGGTAGCCATCACAAGGAAGGGTGAAGGCAAAGCCATTGTCTGCTCACCAATCGTAACTTGATGCTCCTGCATAGCTTCAAGAAGCGCACTCTGCACCTTTGCCGGAGCACGATTGATTTCATCCGCCAAAACGAAGTTGGCAAACACGGGACCGCGCTTAACGGTAAATGACTCTGTCTTTTGACTATAAACCTGGGTGCCAATTACATCTGCGGGGAGCAAGTCAGGGGTAAACTGGATACGGCTGAACTTTGCATCTATCAAACTTGACAAAGTCTTAATTGCAAGCGTTTTAGCCAAACCAGGCACACCTTCCAACAAGATGTGTCCATCGCTCAAAAGCCCAATCAACAAAGAGTTAACAAGGTGCTTTTGACCAACAATCGTTTTGTTCATACCCGCTACAAGGTCTGTAATAAAACCTGTGCGACTTTCTATAAGCGCATTTAATTCGCGCACATCAATTTGTTGTGACATTATTTTATAGTGTTATGCTGTTATTTTGTATCTGAAATTGTTTCGTACGATAAGCGTACTTCAGAGCTGCAAATCCTTTGCTTTTGGACTTGTTTCCCCTATATCTTTGCAAAATTACAACATTCAATTTATCTTCAATCTTAAAAAATATAAAAAAAACACCCTGACAATATGAATTTAAGGAATTAGGCAAGAAAGCAAGAGGGTTGAAGGCGGATGAGAGGAACTACAGTATCATTGTGTCAAGATTTAGTCATTAATACATCGCTTCTGCAATATTAACCTGTCACTATTACATTTCTTTTCTTATTTAGAATTTACAAGAACGAAATCCTAAAAATCACTTTGTTTTTTTTCATTAATTTTAACCTACCAAAAAAATATGTACTATCTTTGCAGAACAAATAAAGGTTAGACTATGAAACTGGCATTAATGTCCACTCCACACTTCTTTGTTGAGGAGCACCACATCTTAACGGCGCTATTAGACGAAGGATTGGAAATGGTTCACTTAAATAAACCCAATTCAGAACCTGTGTTCTGCGAGCGACTCCTTTCGCTCATCCCTAACTCTTATCGTAAGCTGATTGTCACTCACGATCATTTCTACCTTCAAAACGAGTATGAGTTAAAGGGAATCCACCTTTCTGAACGCAACCCAGAGAAACCTAATAATTACAAAGGTAGTGTGAGTTGCACATGCACAACTTATGAAGATGTTGTTGTCCAAAAGAAGGATATGGATTATGTCATTTTTGACACTACAATTGATGATATAACCCAATTGGCTAAAGATTCCTCAAAGCGCAAGACGATAGATAAGCGTGTTTTTGCATTTGGAGAATTTGATTTAGACAACATCTCTCAAATTGCAGATTACGGATTTGGGGGAATCGTGCTTCATCAAGCTATTTGGGACCGTTTTGACATCCATAACACACAGGATTTCAAAGAAATCATCAACCACTTTAGAAAAATCAAGCGCATTGTTCATTAAGTCGGGACAATGTTTATATCGGAATTAAACCTCAATTACATATCAAATTATGAATAACTTTTTGGTTTTCTCTGGCACAAAGTCACGCTATCTTGCAGAAAAAATCTGTAAGGAATTAGGTTGCCCTCTCGGTAATCTTGACATCACTTATTTTGCCGATGGTGAATTTGAAGTATGCTACGAAGAATCAATCCGCGGTCGCGATGTATTCCTCGTACAGTCAACATTCCCCAATAGCGACAACCTCATGGAATTGTTGCTGATGATTGACGCAGCAAAGCGCGCATCTGCAAAGACAATTTGTGCTGTTGTTCCCTACTTTGGTTGGGCTCGTCAAGATCGTAAGAGCAAGCCTCGTGTAAGTATCGGTGCAAAGTTGGTTGCTGATATCCTCAGCGTTGCAGGTATCGACCGACTCATCACTATGGACCTCCATGCTGATCAGGAACAGGGATTCTTTGATGTACCTGTTGACCACCTCTATGGTTCGTCTATTATTGCCCCCTACCTCCAGAGTTTGAACCTCCCCAACTTGTGTATCGCTACTCCTGACATTGGCGGCTCAAAGCGTGCAGCTGCTTATGCAAAGTACTTCAACTGTCCTCTTGTGCTCTGCAACAAGACTAGGAAGAAGGCTAACGAAGTTGACACTATGCAAATCATTGGTGATGTTCAGGGTATGGATGTTGTGTTGATTGACGACATCGTTGATACTGCTGGTACAATCACAAAGGCTGCGAATATCATGATTGAAAATGGTGCAACAAGTGTTCGCGCAATTGCAAGTCACTGCATTATGTCAGGTCCTGCTGACCAGCGTGTAATGGATAGCGACCTCGAAGAAATGGTATTTACAGATACTATCCCCTATCGCGGTAACTGCCCCAAGGTGAAGCAGATTTCTTGCTCAGCACTCATTGCTGAAGCTATCCGTTGCGTATTGGGTAACAAGAGCATTAGCTCTCAATACCTCATGTAATATTCTGATTCTAAATTCTAAAGAATAGATTGTGGATGTGGCATTCTTGAATGCCGCATCCTTTTTTATTTTATAAATGTGTATTTTCGTATCTTGTCCTTAATACAGGCAAAATTCATCAGACACAATAGTTGCTAACGATTTAATTGACTTTAGTGTGACGATTGTCATTTCATAACTTATGCAAATGCTCGCAAATCATTAATTACCATAAGGAATAAATTCGTATATTTGCAGAGATTTTACCTAATTATCTGCATACGATGTTGACAATTTTCTTCAAAGAAACAGACTTGATGTGCGACCTTGTCTCACAAGAATATCGGTTGTTGCAACTGATGAGTCGTTTTGGTATCCCTACGGGGTTTGAGGAAAAGACTGTTGACGAGGTGTGCCGACAGCATGGGGTGGACACCACCACCTTCCTCGCGCTTGCAAATTTCGTGAAGGAACCTGACACGGCGGCTTATTTTGCCGATAAGGTGAATGTGGCATCACTCGTGGCGTATTTGGAAAATGCGCACGCCTATTACTTGCGCTTCCAGTTGCCACAGATTCGCACCAAGTTGCTTACCGCCATTGATTGTGCGGCAAAGGGTGAAGTGGCGTTGATGCTCTTGCGCTTCTTTGACGAATATACGAAGGAAGTAAAGAAGCACATGGACTTTGAGAGCAAAAAGATTTTTGCCTATGTCAAGGGGCTTTTAAATGGTCAAGTTCCAAACGATCAGCTCATTACCTCATTCTCAGATAATCATGAGGGGATGCAGACGAAATTGCAAGAACTTAAAAACATCATTCTCAAATACTATGCTCCCACCGAGGAGGTTCATTTGCTCAATGCCGCCCTTTTCGACATCTTTATTTGTGAGGAGGATATGGCATCCCATTGCGGTGTAGAAAATCACTTGTTCGTGCCTGCCGTACGATTATTGGAGCAACGCCTACGCACAACTCCTACCGCACAGATAAGAGAGGTGGTTGAAGAACCTCAAGAGCAACTTTCAAACAGAGAGACGGAAATCATCGCCTGCCTTGTCACCGGAATGACCAACAAGCAGATTGCTGATAAATTAAGTATCTCTATTAACACCGTCTTGACGCACCGTAAAAATATCTCCAAGAAGTTGGATATCCGCTCTGTGGCTGGACTCACCATATATGCCATTGCTCACGACATTGTAAAACTTGATGACATTAGGCAGTTTGGGAAATAAATATTCAAGTCATCCCCCTACACTAAACATGTAAGTGTTTCGCCCTCAAATAGATATGACAAATTCTAAATACGCATTTGACGACATAGGCATCACCATTGAGCGCTCAACATTTGAAGCAAACAATGGCATCAACGAGCACCACTTAATCCTCCATGTAGCGCCACGCAACGAAATGTTTGTGGGGCAATATCAGCGCATCTGTGAGGGTGAGAAGCGCTTGCTTGGTTTGTCTGCATTTAAGGCGTCAAAGGTCATCATGCGCCGTTATTTCCTTTCTGACTCCTCCAACCAGGTGCCACTTATGAAGGAACATGACGATATGTGTGCTTACTCTTACATTCAGCAACCGCCGTTAGATGGTTCCAAAATCTCTCTCTGGGTCTATCTGATTGACGAAGTTGATGTGACAAGCAACAATGGCACGACCATCATTTCTCACAACGGATACAAGCACCTTTGGCGTATGGGAATGCATCATGGCGAGGGAGATTCAGCTTCGCAAACGAAGTATCTGCTTGAGCACTATGAAGCCGACCTTGCAAGCCACCACGCTACTCTTGCCGACAATTGCATCCGCACATGGTTTTTTGTAAGGGATGTGGATACCCAATATATGGGAATGGTGAATGCTCGCAAAGAGAATTTTACCGCACAAGGATTGACGGAAAAGACGCACTATATTGCATCAACAGGCATTCAGGGATTGCCCGCCAATCAGCGCGCTATCATCCAACTTGGTGCTTATGCGCTGACGGGATTTGAACCCTCGCAGATGTACTACCTCTATGCGCCCACCCACTTGAATCCCACTTATGAATATGGCGTGACCTTTGAGCGCGGTACGGTAGTCGAATTTGGCGACCGTGCACACGCTTATATAAGTGGCACGGCAAGCATTAACAACAAAGGCGAAGTGGTACATGTGGGCGACATTGAGGCGCAAACTTACCGCATGATGGAGAATGTAAAAGTCTTGCTTGAAGAAGGTAAATTCAAGGAGGATGACATCGCACAAATCATCGTCTACCTCCGCGACCTTTGCGATTACGATTGCGTCAAAAGCATTATCAGCAAACACTACCCCACCATTCCTCAAATCTACACCCTTGCCCCCGTGTGTCGCCCCGAGTGGCTTATTGAGATGGAATGTATTGCTATAAAAGAACAACACAAGTCGGAGTACAGAGCGTTTTAAGAATAATTTAAGAGTAGACAATTTGCGCCGACTTTTGGTTCTCCTTTTTCTTTTCAAAAAATGCACATTTTTCTCCCTATCGCCGCCCTTCTTGCGGGATGTACGATTTACGAGCGTATATTTGGAACAGAAATGGCTCACGCACACATATACGATGCCCTATGGTTTCACACTTTATGGGGCATCGTTCTTATTTATGCTTGCTTTGAATGTATCTGGCGTAGGGTGTGGCGGCGCCCAATCATTGCCCTTCTCCATGCTTCTTTTATACTGATTGCCATAGGTTATGCGTTTACTAGTTATCACGCCACCACTGGCACACTCCACTTGCGCACCGGCGTTACGGCTTCCCACTATTTTGCAGATGACAATCGCGTAAATGCGCTGCCTACGCCCATCACCCTCGACGAGCTGGTCTTTACCTCCACAGAGCGCCCCGAGGCGTATTGTGTCATTAGTAGTAATCAGGCGGAAAAAGCGCAGTTGGCTACGAACGCCGTCTTTGAAATCAATCACCATCGTTTCTACCAATCAGCTCTTGATCGTGACGGAAAGGGCGTGCATCTCACCATCATCTACGATCCCTTCGGAAGATGGTTTTCACACGCAGGTTTTTGCCTGTTTATCGTCACGGCAATCTTTTGGATGCTCCGCAAATTTCACAATCAGTGGCGTAAGAAATGGGGCACTCAAAGCCCAATGAAAACAGACGCAACCACCCGAGCCTTTCTCGTCGGAACCACGCTCTTTGCTGGTTGGGGCTACTACATTTTCTTTGAAAAATACCTTTTGCAAGGCTTCGCACCGCTGCTCAATATCCAAGACACACTGCACCTCTTGACCCTCGTGCTCTTGACTATAACTATTCCCCTTTCTTTTTATTTTAAGAGGGAGATAATTATTTTTATCTCCCAGATAATTCTTTCTATAATACTTATTTATACTATTTTATTTAACAATAACATTCATACCGACATTCCGCAAATTCTAAACTCCCCGTGGCTCTTCAGTCATGTCGTTATCATCATCCTTGCCTATAGCCTCTTTACGCTTTGTGCCCTTTTTTTGGCGACTGCATTGGTGGTGAAAGATTTCGCTCTTTACCTGCGCCTCACTACCCTATCCCGCCACCTCCACATCCCAGCCGTCATCCTTCTCACCATCGGCATTATGATTGGTGCGATTTGGGCAGGAGCATCCTGGGGCGCATATTGGCAATGGGACCCCAAGGAAGTGTGGGCGTTGATTACGCTATTATTATATTGTGTCCCACTTCACCGAGGCGATAAAGGGTTGCTCAAGACGACTCGGCAGTACCACATTTTTATGCTCGTTTCCTACCTCTCGGTGCTGATGACTTACCTCGGAGTGACTTATCTTTTGGGTGGATTACATAGTTATGGGTAGATTATATTGACAAAAATGCAAGAAATATTCACTTTACCGAGAAAAATGTAAGTGAGAATCTTTAATTTTAGCATTTTTATTATAACTTTGCGAGCGCACAATGATAAATTGTCATGCCGACTTAGACTTTTTGAACACAAAAACATAAACTTAACCCTAAACTATGACATTTGATATTGACTTTATACGCCGCCATTATGCGACTTTTTCGCAACGTGTGGCTGAAATTCGTAATCGTAAGGGAGGCGCCTTAACACTTTCAGAAAAGATTCTTTTTGCCCACCTTTACACTCCCACTTCTTCTATTGACACCACTTATGCCAACTTCCGCCCCGACCGTGTAGCGATGCAAGATGCTACGGCACAAATGGCGCTTCTCCAGTTTATGAACGCAGGGATGGACAAGGCAGCAGTGCCCGCCACCATCCATTGCGACCATCTTATTTGTGCGCACGAAGGCAGCAAGATTGACTTGCCTTGTGCGATGCGTGAAAATGCCGAGGTGTACGACTTCTTGCAAGGTGCTGCGGCACGCTACGGCATGGGATTCTGGAAGCCCGGTGCGGGCATCATTCACCAAGTGGTGTTGGAGAATTACGCTTTCCCCGGCGGTATGATGGTCGGAACGGACTCTCACACCCCTAATGCCGGCGGTTTAGGCATGATTGCCATTGGTGTGGGCGGTGCTGATGCCGTAGATGTATTGACCGGTATGGAATGGGAATTGCGCATCCCCAAGCGCATCGGTGTTCACCTCAAGGGTTCGCTCAATGCGTGGGCCGCACCCAAGGATGTGATTCTCAAACTCGCTGGTATCCTCACCGTTAAGGGTGGCACAAATGCTATTATCGAGTACTTTGGCGAAGGTACAAAGACGCTTTCATGCACGGGCAAGGCAACTATCTGTAACATGGGCGCTGAGGTGGGCGCAACGACGAGCGTGTTCCCCTATGACGAACGCATGGCGGCGTATCTCAAGGCAACAGGTCGTCAGGAGGTAGCTGAATTGGCAAATGTTGTGGCTTCAGACCTTCAGGCAGATGCTGAAGTTGTGGCAAACCCCGAGAAATATTTTGATACGGTTATTGAAATCAACCTTTCAGAACTCACTCCTTATATAAATGGTCCCTTCACTCCCGATGCGGCAACTCCCGTGAGCGAGATGAAGGAATATGTGAAGGCAAACGATTACCCCGAGGCGGTAGAAGTGGCATTGATTGGTTCATGCACCAACTCGTCATACGAAGACCTCATGCGTGCGGCATCTGTGGCAAAACAAGCTCTTGATGCGGGATTGAAGCCCAAAGCGCAGCTTATCATCAACCCCGGTTCGGAACTTATTCGCGAAACGGCAGAGCGCGATGGTTTGCTCCCCACCCTGCGTGAGGCGGGTGCCATTGAAATGACAAACGCATGCGGTCCATGTATCGGTCAATGGAAGCGCAAGACTGACGATCCCACAAAGCGTAACTCAATTGTAACGACCTTCAACCGAAACTTTGCGAAGCGTGCAGATGGAAACCCCAATACGCATGCCTTCATCGTGTCTCCCGAAATGGCGGTGGCACTCACTTTCTCCGGCAAGTTGACCTTCAACCCGCTAACTGATAGTATCGGTGATTTCACCTTCTCCCAACCCACAGGTGAAGAGTTGCCCACAAAGGGATTCGCTGCATGCGACAACGGTTACCTCGCTCCTCAAGACGGTATGCCCGAACCTTACATCAATCCCGAAAGTAAGCGCCTCCAACGCTTGGAACGCTTCAAGGCGTGGGACGGTAAGGACTTTACAAACCTTCCCCTTTTGATTAAGACAAAGGGCAAGTGCACCACTGACCATATCTCTATGGCAGGTCCCTGGCTTCGCTTCCGCGGTCACCTTGAAAACATTTCTGAAAACTGCCTCATGGGTGCTGTAAATGCCTTTACGTGTGAAACAAATGCCGTAAAGAATCAAGTAAACGGCGAAACAACTACCGTGCATAAGGCGGCACTTGAATATAGAAACAACGGCGGTTCAATCGTCGTGGCTGAAGACAATTACGGAGAAGGCAGTAGCCGTGAACATGCCGCTATGGAACCACGTTTCCTCGGCATCCGTGCCATCGTAGCGAAGAGTTTTGCCCGTATTCACGAGACAAACTTGAAGAAGCAGGGCGTGCTTGCTCTTACTTTTAAGACCGCCTGTGACTACGATAAGATTCTTCAAGACGACCGCTTGAGCATCAATGTTTCTCAACTCCAACCCGGTAACACTTTGACGCTCCTCCTCGCTCACGCCGACGGTACTACCGAAAGCATCGAGGTGACACACACCTACAACGACCAGCAAATCGCATGGTTTAAGGCTGGTGCTGCGTTGAATATTAAAAGATAATTAACAAGTAGACAAGGTACAAGTAGACGAGCTGTTAGCAAGACGAACGCTTGTAAGTGCCGAATGGCATTTCTCCTTTGGTTTTATCCCCTTCGGGCGCCGACCTTCGGTTCTCCTTTCTCATTTAATCCCGCTTTGCGGCCTTTTCCTCCTTCGCACCTCGGCAATTCAAGTAAACTTGATTGCACTCGGTTTGGCGTCGGTTCTCATTTCTCATTTCTAATTTATGCAAACTATTACCATACCTTATATCGTTGGCGACGGCGTTGGCGCGGAAATTACTCCCGCAATGCTACAAGTTGTTAACGCTGCTGTTGAAAAATGCTACAACGGCACCAAGAAAATCAATTGGACAGAGGTACTCGCAGGTGAGAAGGCCTACAACGCCGTAGGCACTTACCTCCCCGACGAAACCCTCGAAGCATTTAAGTCACACAAAATCGGCATCAAGGGGCCACTCACAACCCCAGTTGGTGGTGGCATGCGCTCGCTGAATGTGGCTTTGCGCCAAACGCTTGACCTCTATGTTTGCCAGCGCCCCGTGAGATGGTTCAAGGGTGTTGACTCTCCCGTTAAGCACCCCGAAAGTGTGAATATGGTGGTCTTCCGCGAAAACACCGAAGACATCTACGCAGGCATTGAGTGGGCAGCAGGCACTCCCGAGGCACAGAAGGTCTACAACTTCCTCCACAAGGAGATGGGGGTCAGCAAGGTACGCTTCCCCGAGACTTCAGCCTTTGGTGTCAAGCCCGTTTCTCAAGAAGGCACAGAGCGACTCGTGCGTGCTGCCTGCCTCTATGCGCTTGAAAACAACCTCCCCACCGTGACCTTGGTGCATAAGGGTAACATTATGAAGTTCACAGAAGGGGGGTTCAAGAAATGGGGTTGTGAACTTGCAGAGCGCGAATTTGCAGAAGAGTTGAAGAGCGGAAAACTCAAAATCAACGATTGTATCGCCGACGCGTTCCTCCAAAACGCACTGCTCAAGCCCGAGGCTTACAGCGTTATAGCGACGCTCAACCTCAATGGCGACTATGTGAGCGACATGCTTGCGGCACAGGTGGGCGGCATTGGTATTGCTCCCGGTGCAAACATCAATTACCTCACCAACACCGCCATCTTTGAAGCCACTCACGGCACTGCGCCCGACATTGCCGGACAAAACATTGCCAATCCCTGCTCCATAATTCTTTCAGCCGTGATGATGCTCGAATTCTTGGGATGGAAGGAAGCCGCCGAATGCATCAACAAGGCGCTTGAAACCTCATTTGAAAGCGGTTACGCCACCAATGACTTGGCACGGTTCATGGATAATGGCAAACCCTTGGGCACAAAGGAATTTGCTGACAAGCTTGTGGAACTCATCCAAGCCTAAACGCCCCCGCACTACATTCAACAACTAAACGATGACACACACTATGAAAAAGAAAGAATATATCGTCTATAAGCTCTCTGATGAGATGAAGAGCTGCATCCGCATTGATGCCGACCTTTTTAAGAAATTAGATGTGAAAAGAGGCTTGCGCAACGAAGACGGCACCGGCGTATTGGTGGGACTCACCAACATCGGTAATGTCGTAGGTTATGAGCGCACGACAGAAGGCCTTAAGCCCATTGACGGACAACTTTACTATCGTGGTTATGAGATTCAAGACCTCGCCCACGGCATCATGAAGGAAAAGCGCTTCGGATTTGAAGAAATTGCCTACCTCCTACTCTCTGGTAAGTTGCCCGATCCCGAAGAACTTCAGGACTTCCGTGCCCTTCTCATCGACAATATGCCGTTGGAGCAAAAGACCATCCTCCACATCATTGAGCTCGAGGGCAACAACATCATGAACATTCTTTCACGAAGCGTGTTAGAATTATACACCTTCGACACGACGCCCGACGATACCTCTCGCGACAACCTTATGCGCCAAAGTGTGGAACTCGTTTCTAAATTCCCCACCATCATCGCGTATGCTTACAACATGCTCCGCCACAAGTCATTAGGTCGTTCGCTTCACATCCGCCATGCGCAGGCAAACTACTCTATTGCCGAGAACTTCCTCTACATGCTCAAGGGTAAGGGCTTTACAAACCTTGAAGCGCGCACCCTCGACCTCTTGCTCATCCTCCATGCCGAACACGGCGGTGGTAACAACTCTACCTTCACCGTGCGCGTCACCTCTTCTACTGGAACTGACACCTACTCTTCTATCGCTGCAGGTATCGGCTCGCTCAAGGGGCCTAAGCACGGGGGGGCAAACATCAAGGTTACCGACATGGTAGAACACTTGAAGAAGAACATCTGCAACTGGGAAGACGAAAACGAAATCAAGCGCTACCTCACGCGCATCCTTCGCAAGGAGGTTTACGACAAGGCCGGACTCATTTACGGTATCGGTCATGCCGTTTATACCCTCTCCGACCCCCGCGCACTCTTGCTTAAAGAAATGGCGCGCGAATTGGCACGCGAGAAGGGACGCGACCGTGAATTTGCCTTCCTCGAACGCCTTGAACGCCTCTCTATCGAAACCTTCTATGAAGTGCGTGGCGACAAGAAGAAGCTCTGTGCAAACATCGACCTCTATTCAGGTTTCGTATACGATATGATTGGCATCCCTCAAGAAATCTACACGCCCCTCTTCGCCATGGCGCGTATCGTAGGTTGGTGTGCACACCGCAACGAAGAACTCAACTTTGAGGGCAAGCGCATCATCCGTCCTGCATACCGTTGTGTTGTTGACGAGATGGAATATGTGCCTCTTGAAGAAAGATAAACAAACAGAATAACTATAGGTGAGAGGTTCTACATTAGGACTTCTCACCTTAAATGCTCTTATAAAATGCAACATCAAGAAATACTCCAACGCATGGGATTTGCGCAACTCACGCCCATGCAATTAAATATGTACGACGAAGTTGCAACAGGAAAAGACATCGTACTTCTCTCCCCCACGGGTAGTGGTAAGACTATGGCGTTTCTGCTCCCATTAGTGGCGAAGTTAGAAGCCGCGAAGCAGGGCGATAACCTCCAAATCATAACCATTGTGCCCTCACGTGAATTGGCGCAACAAACGGATGAAGTCTTCAAGCGCATGAAAACGCCCTACCGTTCGCTCGCACTTCACGGCGGACGCCCTACGATGGAGGAACACCGCAAGCTCAATGCCCTCAAACCACACATCATTTTCACCACACCAGGCAGACTCAATGACCACCTGACGAAGGAAAATATCATCGGCGGACTCGTCACAACCCTTGTGATTGATGAATTTGATAAGTGCCTCGAACTCGGTTTTCAAGCCGAAATGGAGGCCATCATGAAGCAACTCAAGTTTATCAAGCAGGTCGTTTACACCTCCGCCACGAAGCTTAATGAAGAGGGGCAAGAAGCCTCTGTGCTCTTCCATCGTTGGCAGAGCGCACGCGTCATCAACTACCTCACGCCCAGTGATGAAGCGCCGCAAAACACCGTCACTTGGAGTATAACGCCCTCGCCAGAACGCGACAAACTCAACACCCTCGCTCAATTGCTCACCCACATCAACGGCATCCCCTCCATCGTCTTTGTGGCGCATCGTGAGAGCGCTGAGCGCATCAGCAACTTCCTCCACACCCACAAGTTCGGCGTGTCGTGTTACCACGGCGGCATGCAACAGGAAGACCGTGAGCGCTCACTCTACAAGTTCCGCGCCGGCAGCACCAACATCCTCGTTTCTACTGACCTCGCCTCACGCGGGCTCGATATACCCGAGGTGGGAGCAGTCATTCATTACCACCTCCCTGCCGACGAAGAAACCCTCACCCACCGCTCTGGGCGCACCGCACGATGGACGGCAAGCGGGGAAATCCACCTTATCCTCGGTCCCGAAGAAACCCTTCCGCCCTACTATCCATCGGCTGACCACCTTGATGTCAGCGCGCTCACCATTAAGCCCATCCCTTCAGAGTGGACCTCACTCTACATCGGGCGCGGCAAGCGCGATAAGCTCTCGAAGATGGACATCGTAGGTTTCCTCTGCAAGAAAGGTGGGTGCCAGGGCACAGAAATCGGACGCATCGACATCGCCCCCAACTATGCCTACGCCGCCATAAAGCGCACCATCGTAAAGCGCGTATTACAGCAAATATCAGGTGAGAAAATCAAGGGCATGAAAACACTCATTGAGGAAATGAGAAAATAAATGATTACTCCCAACATCATAGAGCAGGCAATGTCCTGCTCTTTTTTATGTGATATGCGTTTTTTGAAAGTGTATCACGATATCCTTTAATGGTGTCAAATCGGGATATGATAAACCTTTCAGTTTTAACAGTTTGTAGTAAGGAAGTTGCACCGATGGTCTAACGGTTTGTTACATCATCACCATCTACATGTCCCCCTTCCAATTTGCTTCATAAAATAATAACTGAAATACTGAAATGCGGATGAGTTCTTACAACGCATGGGGTGAAATGGCGCCGTGGTTTTGAGGAAGCTAATATGAGGGAGGCCCTGCCCCCCTTAACATGCTGGATT
>JAEIGA010004244.1_pt1 | contig 22185 bp, 18 predicted proteins | sample 9270691 | NCBI WGS metagenome assembly JAEIGA01 (sample SAMN17057246, study PRJNA624740) | gut metagenome | biome: biome; isolation source: fecal sample | host: Bos grunniens | place: China: Xizang | collected 2019 | reverse complement strand
TCTCGCCACACACGAGGAAAATGAAACGACGGCACTGGCTACCCTGGCACTCGCTATGCACTCGGGTGAGATGGCGAAGTGTTTTGGCGAAGAGGTCATTTCGCTATCTGAAATCCACTTTTCCAAGGCATACGAAAATCTTTCTTCCATCAACGACTGATAGATTGCCTGAATTTGATGACGCACATTCTCCTTATCCCCACAGAGATATCCACAAAAATCACTGGAACCACTGAGCTTGAACAGATGTTCCGAAGCACGCTTCACAATGGGAGCTATACACGGATGATTCGGAGTGATGAACGAAGCCAGGAGTTGCGGATAGCAATCAGATCCATGCCATTGATTGTATGCCATGAATGTAATGGGGAATGATTGTTCTTTCACCGCTTCTTCCCCATTTTTCAGTTTTAGGACAATGCAAGATTTTACTCTTTCGGTCAGCGACAGAAGCCTACTTGTATTCACTTGTAGCTTGATATTCTGTATACGAATCCGTTGGCCGGCATCTAATCGGAAAGGCATGGAAAGATAAGTTTCCACAAACTCCCCGGAGATTTCCAACTGCATGTTTTCCATGTCCACCTCCGAGTTGTTCTCGATGATGCACCAATTGCAGATGTTCATCTTAGATTGAACTAATGCATAATTCACGTCTTCCAGGTAGTCGAATGCCAAAGCAATATTATAGTTCATAGGTTTACTTTTAATTTATGACTTGTTATGCAAATATCAGTTTTAACTCTGACATGGTAAAATGAAATGTTATCATCTGTATGAATTCCTATATTTCTTGTATGAAATTACAAACAATAATTATTCATATTGAAATTAGTGCGCATAGCAAGCATAATAGATTCACCAACCAATGCGATATTAGCCAAAAGATAATGTCGTTTATTCCCAATTTTAATTGTATGCCCGGCTATTTCAGCTGTTTTTAATATACCTTTTCTAACTATGGAATCATTGAAAAAGGTAGAACTACCGGCAAAAAATGCAGTACCAGATGGGCTTAACTCAAGAATTATAGGGCCAGCATCCATATCTAAACCTATCGGACAAGATCTGTCCCAATATTCCTTTAGGCCTGTAACAAATCCGTCTTTCCAAAATAACTTTTTCAGCTTCTCATGTTGTTGTTTTGCAAATGTTTCATCAATGAAAGTCAAGTAGTAGCAATTTAATGCAGAATATGAACCTTTTACAGGAGCATCCTCATATTGCTTCCCATTTTCATCTACAAAAGAAGCAAGTAATCCAGTATCATCATCCAACCATTCTTTTTGAGCCTTTTTTATCCATTTTCTAACAGTAGAACGATATTTCCCATCATTCATATCTGAGTATTTATCCAAAGCTACAATGGCAACAAGCATATCAGGTATATAAATGGATTCGCCAGGATATGTCGGTAAGTTCAAACCTTTGCTAAGAAGTATCCGATGATTCATGGTCATGCATAAAGAAGCTAGCAGTTTGTCGTACTTATTATCGCCACCTATTTCTTTATAACTGCATATCATCCATGCCAAATGGCTCAAATATGATACATGACTGTTATCTCCAGTAAGACTCTCCAATGGATCTTCATTCCATCTCATTGTATCATAATAACGCATTTCGGGAGACATGACTATTTTTATCAAACTATCGATTGATTGCAAATTCTCCTCTTTTGTCTCAGGGTATAAATGAGAAATATTCACTAATGCGGCAGACAACATAGAGCATGAATACAAAGCCCATTCTCCTTGAAATTGTATTCCTATGCCAAATGGCATTTCATTCAAGACTTTCTGAGGAGTGGTTACTAATTTGCTGACAAGATAATTTCTTCTTTCTATAATGTCTTCTTTTTCAGCTTCTATTGAACCATGTTCTTTAGTCAACCATGAAACACTGATTGATTTCAGGACAATAATCAACAATGCAATAATCCCCAATATCATCATTTTCTCAAACTTATATTTTAATCCTATTCTCTTAACGGATTTTCTGAACAACTTAATAACGATTAAACAAATTAGACCATAAATAGGTAGCAAAAGACAGAACCAAACCGAGGGGCACCAACTCTCAACGATGCCATATAATCCTATGGCTACAACAACGTAAACTAAATATGGGTGTAATAACCATTTGACACGTTGAACCTTTGGGCAGAACTTCCAATATGCTACATATAAAGAAGTATATAAGAACATTAAAATAATGCTTCCTGTGCCATATTCATGATTCCATAAATATGGCATAAGGTAATATAGGGCTACTTGCAGAATGAACCATTTGGCAAATATTCCTATACAATCAAGTGTCTTTATAAAAGCATCATCAGACATGGTGTTATTATAACTTCCTCAATTCTTCAATCAACTTATCCACTCCCTTTGTTGCGCTTTCTTTTATATGTATAAATCCGTTTGGTACTTTTTGAGGATTCGGATCAACGATAAACTTTGGTACTTCCGAATGAGTGTATTCCACCAAGTTTGCGGCAGGATGAACGGTTAACGAAGTACCAATAACCACAAAGATATCTGCTTCCTTAACATAATCCATTGCTACTTCTATTGCATAAACGTATTCTCCAAACCACACGATAAAAGGTCTTAATTGTGAACCGTCTTCTGCTTTATCTCCTAAACATATCGGCTTATCTAACGGATAATCCTTTATACAACATGGATTCAATCTATCCTTTGAAGATGTTACCTTTGTCAGTTCTCCATGAAGATGGATCACATGTGTACTACCTGCTCTCTCATGTAGGTTATCTACATTCTGCGTAAGAATGGTAACATCATGCCATTTCTCCAATTCCGCCAACATCTTGTGTGCATGGTTTGGCTCTACTTCCAACAATTGTTTTCTTCTATAATTGTAAAAATCAAGAACGGCTTGCGGATTTTCCTCGAATCCTGCTACACTTGCCAACTTCTTTGCATCATGCTGTTTCCACAATCCGTTGCTATCTCGGAACGTAGCCAACCCACTTTCAGCACTTATTCCTGCTCCTGTTAATACCACGATCTTTTGACGAAGTGGTTCTCTTATACATTTATATTCAAACTTATCAATCAAATGAATATTAGCAGCATAGTAAGCACCTTGTTCAGTAGCCATAAGTTTTGGATTCGGAACGATACCAACTCTTCCTAGATCTAAACGGTCTGCATCGAAGCAAATATCAACAGTTGGAATACCTGTTCGATGTTCAGTTGTATGGTATCTACAAGCCTTTTCCAACAAAGCAACCTCTTCATCGGTAAAGTCTTTCAATATCATGTCTCTAATGGTTGGCAACATATCGGCTGTCCTTACTCCATGTTCTAAATCTGTCCAATCATTCAAACGGCATTTATCATGCAAGTAGGCAAAATAACGAACCACTTTAATATTAACATTTTCTCGAATAGCACCATTTTCCATACTTAACATGATTCCGTTTCGCTCTACCCGTTCCCAATGAGACAAACCATGAGTCTCACCAAGATCCCAACCATTTAATGCAAACTTTTTTACTTCTAAAATGTCTGGAAGTATAGGTAGTTGTATGGTATCTTTTGGTCGTCTTTCCTTTTTAAAGAGTTTCTTTATCCAAATTATCATGCTTTTTCATTATTTAATGCATATAACAATATTGGTTTCTTTTCATTATCTACCAAATCCCCAACAATATCCATCATGTCAATATCAACAGCAAAACAACCGCTACTTATTCTCTTATCAAGCGGTAAATAGAAAGGGAAAATACCTAATCGGGACATTGATACAATTTTAGCTGAATGTATAAGGATACCTCGTTTCATAGCATTGTTATTACTAGAATCCAGTCCTTTCAGTCTAAAACTTGGTAATCCTGTAGAACTCATCTTATGCCTACCGATTATTGCATAATGTCCCAAGCTAGAACAATTGCTACCTATTTCATTACTGAAAACTGGTTTGGTTATAGTACTCCCGTTTCCAGCTCCATGAGCGCATAGACTACTTGATATAATCTGTTGTTTATTCAAATCACATACAAAGAAACGGTGTTTCCCTGATGGTTTTTCAAAGTTAACAACTATTGCGTAATTCTCACTTAATCCAAGTTTGTGAGAATATTCTTTCAGTGATTGATAGTCAACATCATTATTGTAGTTTCTTTCAAACCAATTAATTGTATAATTGGATGAAAGAAAAAGAAATATTAGCAGTACGATTATACCTAAAAGCTTTAATATGTTCAAGGGTAATCTTCTCATTTCAACTCAATCTTTTTCATTTGCTTAATCTGAATCATTAAGACTCATATAATCATTCCTCTACAGTTTTTTGAGATTTCTCTTGCTCTTTTTCTTTAATTGTCTTTATATATTCCAATTCGCCGTTGGCAAAGTCCAGATCCAGTTCGTCTACAATCATTTTATTAAGTAATTCTTCTGCTTCATCAAGTTCTTTCCGGTCAATCAGTGTATATACGTATCTTCTACGGAGGAAGTTGTACAATGGCAGAAGCCGTTCACTTTCTTCTTCACTCTTATTCATCAACTCCGTTACTTCCTTTGCCTTTGAACTAATATAACCTTTGGCTCCAGTATCTTTCATATTGCATAGACAATTGACAAATTCATAAGTTCCGCTAATCTTGCCGTTTGACTGGGCTGGCCACAAATAATAGAAAGCTCTATCATACATTTTCAAATCTGAATAGATGAAACCGATATAATAACTTATCTCAGTGTATAGGTTCCGCAAGTCATCGTTCCATTCATTGCATTGCTCTTTTAGATGTTCAAATATTCTATTGAAATGATAAAGAGCCTGTAAATAACACTGTTTGTTATAAAACTTTTTACCCCAATACAAATCCAATTGTATAGATGGTTGTGTATGGCTTAGAATAAGTTTTTGTTCATCAGAAAGGTTATTCATCTGACCGGATTTAGCCTTATCAGAAGCTTCATCAATCATATATTTAGCTTCCCAATAGTCTTGTTCTGCATCTGTCATACGGACTTCCAACAAAGTACGAGCACTGTATGGGAAACGATTTTCCATATAACCGTCCAAATCACTACCAGAACATGCAATGTTTACGACATAAAACAAGGACTTGTCAGTAGAACCATTTGTTTGAGTAATATTCAAAAATAACTCCTGCTTCTCAAATCCGATAATGAATGATAGACTTTTCTGCAATTCAGCATTTGGCTGCTTCTTGATGTATTCACGAATGTCAAATGTAAGAATCTTTGTAGAATCAGTTATTTCTTCCACTTGATTGCCTTTGATAATTCTCATGTCTTGAAGAGAACCGAAGTCAATATTCTCGAAATATTTTACCAAATGACTAACAGATAAAGTAGATGAATCAGTGAATTCTTCATGAAGCTCATCTAAATGATTGGACTCTTTTAGTCTTTGAATATAAGCAATCTTATTATTGAATGCTTTGTCGGTAAAGAACGCGTCGTCCATTTCTTCCTGTTTGCTAATCTTATCTTTCAATTGTCCACTGAAGTCACGGGCAACAAAAAATGCCTGCTCCAGAATTTGTTTTAGACTCTCCTTAATTTGAGCTAAACTTCCATTTAAGACAAAACGATATGCCAAGTTCACATTTAATGGCCGTTCCTCATTTTCATCTCCTGACAAACTGAGGTAACAATTCCATCCACAGAACTTATAGTTCAAACTGTTGACTTCCAACATTATCTTGTTGACATATTCATACTTGCACCGTTCAAATGCCTGATAGGTTATATCAACCCATCTCGAATCTTCCGTAAATGTAAAACTGAAATATCCACCTTGATATGCAATCAAATAATCGGATACAGTATAATCCTTGTTCTCACTTTTCTCTTTTATTTCAGCACCGATAGCCCCAAATATTTCATCGGGGGTATGCACTTTATTGGTTGAATAGATCGCTTCAACTCTTTCTTTTCTTATTACCGACCAAGCAGCTACTAATGCTGCAAATAATAAAGTTGTACCTATCCATAATAGAAAAATGTTGCTATATCCCCAATCATCTCTAAAATAACTTAAAATCATAGATACGACACATCCACCCCACCAAAGATATGACCATATAGCCCATGCAAGTCCTTTGGTAAAATCAGTTTCGTATTCCTTATCATATCTTTTGCCTAAGAGATTGGTCTCTTTTTTTAATATATAAATGAGCATGGCCAATGATGTCATGACCACTATTAATGTTACCAATATCGTATTCATCATTATACCAAGTTACTTTACCACAAATTTAAAATACAGCCAAACAAGAATAGTCTTTTTGTTCTATCCTTAACTTATTATTTAAATATAGATTTATTATTTAATCTCTTTATATGTAATTTTTATCATTCTTCTATCATTATCTATTTCTATCTTTCCTAATCGTTTTAAAACTGATTGTCCTAATAACAATGGAGCTTTCTGATTCTTTACTATTGATGCTTTAACATTAGTTAGATTTAATCCTCCAAATTCTACATTTCGTAAATTCACTATCGTACCTTCACTAATATCACCATCAGCAGTTATATAATTTTGTTTACCTTGAACATCCTGTGAAGTTAGATAATCATTTTTTAACATAAATGAAGCTTCAACATTTGACATTGATACATCACTAGCACCTGTATCGAAGATAAAATGAAGAGGTAGATTATTAATTGTGCATTTAACTTTATAAACATCTCCTTCTTTTGTAAATGGTATTTCTACTATTTTTTCTATAAATGTATCTTTTTCTGATTTTCCTTCTATCTCAGATAAAAAGAGTTCTTTATAATTAGTTACAAGAATTTTAAAATCATTTAAGTTTCGGATCGAATCTAAATCATCATCGTTTTCCATATGATTGAATCGACGGTATCCTTTTTCTAAAGAAATTTTCAATTTTTCTATTGCCTTCTCGCTTTCTCCCATTCTAGAATAAAGACAAGCTGCATCGTAGTAATTTCCTGCATCCATGCTATCGGCTTCAATTATACGATTCATAAAATTAATGGCTTTGTCATTATCTCCAAGAGCTAAAAATGCATATTGAGCACAAGAGCTATTTTCTGGAATAGTATCTAATTCTATTACTTTCTTATAGTCTTTTTCAGACAATAATTTGTTACCTTTTAGTTGATACATATCAGCTCTACCTAAATATGCATATGCATACTTGGGTTCTAAAGCAATAGCCATTGTATAATCTTCAATAGCACCATCAGTATCATTTGTATTGTCTTTAAAAAAACCTCTTCTATAATACCCATAATAAAAATCAGGATATTTGTTTATGTATTTTGACAATTGCAGAAGTGCCTCTTGGGTATTTCCTGACTCATATAATAAATCAGCTTTCTCCAACACATAATCATAATCGGTAGAATCTAGTTCGATAGCATAATCTATATATTCAAGAGCTGAAGGATAGTCTCCTAGATTTTCATAACAAGTTGCTATTCTATATGCAGAAATAGGTGAATCATCTTTTAGTAAACTGAGTTTATATTGATCAACTGCTTTTTTATAATATTTGCGATGTTCATTTATTACTCCCAAACAATACGGCCAATAACCATCACTTGATTTCTTGACAGTTTGAACTCTTATTTTTGCTTCAATCTCTGTAAATGATGAATCGGCAACTTGTTGCATTAAATAAAAAGCTTTGTTGTCATAATTTAATTCTAATGCTTTAATTATATCGTCAATCGCTTCATTATATTTTTTTAGTCCAATATAACTTTCTGCCCTAAACGAATAACCAGAAGCATAATCACTCGCCAATTTAGTAACATAATCAAATTGTTTAATAGCTTCTGCATATTTCTTTTGTGCATTAGCATTACGTCCGATCCCCATATATCCCATAACACTTCCTTGATTCAAGGATATAATTTTTTTATAATCCTCATCTGCTAAATTATATTTCTCCATTTCGAAATATAACTGTGCACGTTTTTCATAAATATCTTCATCATTCGGAGTATATTCAATAGCCACATTATAATCTTTAAGAGCTGATTCATTATCTTCTATATTGATATAAATATCAGCTCTTATTGAATGAGCAAAAGCTTTATAAGTCTTATCCTTTTTAGGAATATGTTTAATAGCAAGGTTTACAGCAGTTATGGCTTTACCGTACTCTTGAAGATGATTTCTAACTGTTGCAATCCATGCTAAAGCATATCCATTTTCTGGATTTTGTTCTAACTCTTTATTTAAATATTCTAAAGCTTCTTCTGTTTTATTGTTTTGAATAGCTTCTACCCCTCTATTATAATTATAAGTATCGGGACGTTTTATGTTACTTTGTGCATAACCAATAGAAAATGTTCCCAATAATACCACTAAGGTAAAGATGACTTTGTTTTTCATATGCTATATTTTTTAATTTATACTGCAAAAATAAATCAGCATTTTCACATTATTAAAATTCTATAATGTTTCAGCCTTTAATTAATATGGTATATACTTTATAGTTGCAATATTGCAGAACTTAATTATTTAATATTCAGTTTTTGATTTTTAAGTAAGCTCATAACTATATCCAATATTTCTTCTCCTGCGCTAATTCCCGATTTTTTAGTTATAATAGTATTTCTGATATTTAATGATGAATGTGAGGGTATAATTCTCTGATTACCCTCCTCTACAAAAGATTTGTCAACTGAGCTGTCTCCAGCTGTTATAACCAAAGATGGATTAAATTTTTTACATAAATATTTTACAGCAAGAACTTTATCTAAAAAATCTGGAATTATATATAATTTCCGTCCTTGAAGTTCTAATTTATATTTGTGTCTTTTTAATACTTTAGCTACTGTAGCATAATGCATATTTGCAGATTCAGCATACTCGAATATTAAAGTGAAAAATGCATTTCTGTTATTTTTTATTCTGCAACACATATTATTAGATGAAACTAATATTTCTATGTCACTCTTAATTTCATCAGTTGGGTATGTCGCTAGATTCTCTTTCATTAAATTGTCCCAATTTTTATCTAAGATTCCATTCTCATAGATAGAAAAACCATTATCACAGATAATTATTGGTACATTGCCATTTTTTAAAAAGCTAATTCGTGATGTTTGTTCATAAGAACGCAATGTGCAAGGTATAAAAACGAAATCCTTCCTTACGAGTAGATCCTTAAGAAAATTTATTCCTTGAGCGGTCATATACGTCACTTCTTTAGCCTCATTGTATTCGACACAGGTGTGTTCCGGATACCCAGAGTAAATCAAAGTGCTATCTAAATCTGAAAAAAACAGAACCATTTTCATCGTAATAACGTAATGCATTCGTAATCCATAGTGTCATATTCTATTACTTCAACACCTTTTGTCTTAGCTAAATGAAGAATAAATGACAAATCAGGATTAGTCTTATCTTTAACTAAAACAATATAGGGAACTCTACGAAGTAAAGCCCTGGAACTTTCTCCAATACTAAGTTTTACTTTGTTGATATTTGCAATTGGGAAGTCGGACTTTAGTTTTTCCTTTATTGTTTCTACGCAACTATCTCCTTTTTCCTCATAATCACCGCAATCATAGGGGAATTTTGATTCTATTGTGTCTAGAAAGAAATTGGTAACATCTTGTTTATTCAGATTACCATATCTGACTGCTCCATGATAGTCTGACTCTGCGATATATTTATGATTTAATATTGTACGACTAATGAGTCCACTAATAGTAGAATTCAAACAGGCATTAGGAATACAAACATCTTTTCGAGTACCGGCTATAGCTGATAATCTTGCAGGATCTGCTAATACTGCGAGATTAGATGACAAGGATGCACCTGTTTCTTTATTGTATTCACATATAGATTTGTTGAGTTCTGAAGTGATAGAACCTTTGCCTGTCCATCCATCTACAAAAGTTATTATCCCTGTAGGATGGATTTTTCTAATATAATTAAGAGCATTTTTATCTATACCTCTGTCCCTAATGATCGAGATACTATAATGTGGAACATCTACATTATATTTAAATTTAATGTACCTCTTGATTAAAGCTCCTATAGGTGAACCGGCTCTGGCTAAGGATACAATAATAGTATTTAGACTGCTTTTTGAAAATATTTTGTTTGATACAATTTCTGTATACCTAGCTAAATCCTCAGCCTTGTATGCAAGCATATTATGGAATATTCGATTCACTTCTTCCGAAAGAGGTTCTTCCTCTGTGATCATCTCCGAATAATTAATTCCATCACTGATATTCTTCTCCTTTTCTTCAAAAGGAGTAAAATCGATTATTCCGGTCAAATCTTTTAAGAGATATATACAATCTGTATCTTGGAATGTACTTTTCATAATTTATAAGTCGAATATCATAATATTATCACACAATTTATGCTTAAAATTATTTTCAGAAAGCATTATTACTGCATCATATGTTTCAGCTTCACTTTTGTTATAAAAATGATACTTGATTCCATTCTCACAGAAAGTTTGAATATCTTTAATAATAGTGCCATCACAATAGATGGGTGTTCTAGAAGTTGTCTTAAAAGATACCGTATGACCCAAATCCTCTAAATATGTCGCTACTCGTGATGGTATATATATGTTTTCACCATGTCCCAGTACCAGAATCTTCGAATGTGGATTTAACTTCTGAGCAATGTTATATGCAGCCTTTTCAGCTTTTTCCTCTATTGATAATATTTGATGGTATGCAATGCCAAATCTGCCTGAATCTGATAAATAAATTTGAGGCTTTAATTCTTGATTACACATCTTTACCTGTTGGAATATTGAAAGATTTGTTGACTCTTTAGTTCCTTCTATTATATTTATGTGTTTATTCAGATAGACATTGTTATCATCATCTGTAATATGTCCACTGATAAGTGAATATATATTTATAACAACATTATTAGCTAAGGAAAAGTCTATGAATTTTTGTTTTTGCTCATCATTTCTCCAGTCTAATATTGTCATTATAGAAATTTCTGCTACATCACAGTTTTGAATAAGTGTATTCATTAAATGAAGAAGAGAATTCCCTGTAGTAATTTCATCATCAACTAGTATAATTTTCCTAAAATTGCATAGGTTTATGTTATTACTAAACATGAAATGAGTTGATGCATGACTATGTTCTTCCTCAAATGTAATAAGTTGTTTAACACCCGATATCGGCTCACGTGTCGTAGCTATAAATGTCGAGCCTTCAATGGATGAAGCAACAGACATTCCTAAAGCGGTTGCTGTTTCGCAAAATCCAACAACCAACACGTCATTATCTTTTGCATGGTTTCTATAATCTGGTTTGCAATTATTTTTAATACAATCTACAAAACTATCATTATTGAAGTTATATTTAAGAGAAGACAAAAGAAAACCTGTTGCTTTAACAACTTCAGGTTTAACGGCTAAATGTTTACCTAGTAGTTTACTGATAAACAAGAAACTTCTTTTCTTGTTGTTGTCTCTTTTCCCAACAACAAATAATTGTTCTTCAGAAAAATTATAGTTATTTTTTCTTATGATATACATTAAATAATAGTGTTAACTGTTGTTACTCCAAAGATTTCCGCTTTAGCTAGAATCATTTTGGCCCATTTCTTATGTGGATTTGCTTCATTCATTCTATTACCTTTATAACTTGCAAATACTCCACCTTTAGAATTTAGAATATTCAAAGCATCTTGATATTCCTCGTATTTTATAACATAAGCCTTATTTACGATTTCTATCTGAGATGGATGTATTACAGTCTTACCTTGAAAGCCATTTTGAATATCCAATAATAGTTCTTTTTTCAATCCATTCATCTCAGCGGATTTTTCATTCCAGGCATAGTACTCCCATACAGGTCCAGATAAGACATACTGACATTCTTGTCTCATGAAGAAATTTATAATATCAGTCAAACAATCAGCAACGACCTTAACATCATAAATAGTTGTTGACACATCTCTTCTTAAACCGAAAATTGAAGAAAAATCAGTTCCACCTACTCGAATGTTCAGCACATGATTATCGTATTTCTTTAATATGCCTTGTATCTTATTTAGTTCGTCTAAACGGTGTTCTTTGTACATGACTTTTTTATCCTCAATGATAGGCATCCCATACAGGATTTCATTATGTACATCACACAAATTATTTAGAACAGAGAAATATCCATCACCATTCTCACTATTAAACTTTGGAAAACTAAAACCACATAAGATGGTTAAATGTTCTTTCCTTAACATTCTTGAAAAGGTCGCAAACTGATCTACATTCCTAACTCGAATGAAAATTAATGGTAAGTTATGTCCTTTATTCTCGTGAGTAAACTTATACAATTTCTCAAAAAGTCTTATTATATTCCCTTGCGCATCAGCAACTTGCTCATCTTCGATAGAATCTTCTAAGCATAGGGTTAAAGCACCAATGTTATAAAACTTATCGTTTATAAGTTTTTCATACAAACATCGGTTTATGCCAGGTACATACATATTTGCACCTATAGCGTATTGCAATATATGTTTAGGGGTATATTTATCAAAACGAGAAGGAACCTTATAAAATTTCAACTCATTTTCTTTTGAAAAGTATATCATATAAGCCGAATAGATTTCAATAGTCCTTTAAGGATAGTGTTATATGTATAATTATTACTTGATTATAAATACTTTATTAACACGATTCTTAGCATTGTTAATTATCTCATTTTTAATGTTCACTAAAAAACCGTTGTCAGGATTGTATTCGTTCAAAATACTTAAGCATTTATCGTATTCGCCAATTTCTCTATATAACTCACCTCTAAATAAATAGTTATCTTGAAATATTGAATGACTTAAATTTTGAGATATGATTTTTTTGAATAATTGAAACTGTTCATCTGTTGGTGTACCATTATTTCGAATTATATCATTATAAGCCCAAGTAACGATTATAGTCAAAAGCTCAAGTTTATTCGTTTCATCATTGTTTAATTCATAAAAAGCTGCTACTGAGTCTTCAAAAGTTAACCAACCTTCTTCGAATGAGTAATTTTTGCCCTCTTCAAAATTTACTTCATTTAGTAGGTAGTAATGTTTACAAGAAGGACACTTTTGTATAGGAGAAGCTTTCGGTAACATAGGAGCGATCTGTTTTGTGTCAGACCATAGCACAGCACCAAAAGTGTTACCTGACATTAATTGTATTATCTCTTTTTTAGCACCACAATGTGGACATAAAGCTAATTTACAATATGCTGGATTCATATCTTAAAATTTAATGATTAATAATATTGCAAATATACTTAGAGATAATGACTCTCATTTAATTCTTATAATGTTATAGCGGAATACAATGAGTATTAATTTCTAAATATTGCAAGGTTGCAACTTTATTTGAATTCTATTGTTTAGAACAAATTAATGATATTCTGTTTTCTATAAAATCTATATTAGCTACCATATTTTCACGCAATTCTCCATGTAATATGGCTCTCATGATAAGTGGCTTAACCTTGCTGGTTATAACTCGGTCAATCTCACGTCCACCATAAATAGGAGAGAAGCCTATCCGTAATAAGTACTCTTTAGCAGAATCTGATATGCTCAACTTAATTTTTTTGTTTAATAATTGTGACTCTAATGTTGACAACTTTTTATTAAGTATTAGCTCTGCCATTTCTTTATTCATATCGTTGAATATCGTTACTGATGTCAAACGATTGAGGAACTCAGGCTTAAATGTGGATTTAACACTCTTCATCATATTGTCTCCAGACTGAATTGTGTTATTAAAACCAATGGTTTGTTTTGCATATTGAGCACCTGCATTTGTTGTCATAATTATCACGACATGACGGAAATCAGCTTTTTGACCTTTATTATCGGAGAGAACAGCATAATCCATCACCTGTAGAAGAATGTTGTAAATGTCTTGGTGAGCCTTTTCTAATTCATCTAACAACAAAACACAATGAGGGGTTTTTCTAATGGCATCGGTTAATAAGCCCCCATCTTCATAACCAACATATCCTGCAGGTGAGCCGATAAGCTTTGCGATTGTATGCTTTTCTGCGTATTCACTCATATCAAACCGAATAAGAGGAATACCCAATTCAGAAGACAAGACTTTTGCTACTTCTGTTTTACCAACACCTGTAGGACCTACAAACAACAAACTAGCCATAGGTTTGTTTTCATCAATTAATCCTGTACTTGCCATTTGTACAGCTTCTGTTACCTCATCGACAGCTTTGTCTTGACCGAAAATTTGTTTCTTTATTCGTTCCTCTAAATCTACAAGTTTCTTAAGATCATCCTCATCTTCTGCCAAAATCTCAACTTTACAAATATTTGCAAGCACATCTGAGATTAACTTTTTATCTACAATCTGTATATCTTCATTATTTGGATGCAGTTTTCTCCATGCACCAGCTTCGTCTAGTAGATCTACAGCTTTATCAGGAAGAAATCTTCCTGTTATAAATTTTGCAGATGCTGTTACAGCAAAATTTATAGCATCATCCGTATAAATTACATTATGAAAACTTTCGTATTTACTTTTGATGCCATTAAGTATTTGTATACATTCATCTATGCTAGGCTCTGATATTGTTACTGCTTCGAATCTACGGGCAAATGCCTTATCACGAATAAAATTCTGATTATATTCCTCATAGGTAGTAGCTCCCATAAATTTCAGTTCACCTTGTTCTAGATACGGTTTCAGTATATTTCCTGCATCTAATGAACCTTTATCTATTTTTCCAGCTCCAATAATATTATGAATCTCATCTATATATAAAATTGCCGGCCCTGAATTTGAAATCCCATCTAATATACTTTTAAGCCGTTTTTCAAAATCACCTCTATAACTAGTTCCAGCAATTAGAGCACCTATGTCTAAAGAGTAAATTTTTGTACCTAATATACATTCTGGAACTTTCTTTTCTTCAATTAAAGAAGCCAATCCATATGCAATTGCAGTTTTTCCAACTCCTGGCTCTCCTATGTGAAGTGGATTATTCTTTTCTTTACGACTTAATATTTGTATAGTTCTTTCTAATTCTTCTTTTCTTCCTATAAGAGGATTATAGCTTTGTACTTTATCATTTAAACAAGAGACATACTGCATCCATTCTCCACTATTCTTGGAAGGATGCTGACTTGTTTTCTTTTGAGTTTTAGTATTAATAGGAACGGAATCATATTCGCTAACAAGTTTAGTCATGAAATCAACTTCATTCCCTTCACTAATTCTATCTATTAATGATGCTGGGAAAGACCCATTCATAAGCATCATGCTTTGTATTATATGAGGTACGGTCATTTCTGATGCATCTGCACTTTCAACAAGTTGTTGAGCAATATTAATCATTCGTACAAATTGAACTGAAGGACTGGCACCTTCATACTCAATATGCTCTGGCACATGCTGCTCGTATTTATCTATATGTTCTATTAATTCTTGCTGAATATTATAGCCAGGGCATGCATTCTTGAATGGTTCTTGGTCTGCAATTGCCCATAATAAATGATCTGGAGTCAGAAATTCATGACGTTCGTTGATGGCAAATTTTTGTGCTTTATGAAGAGCCTTGCCAAGATAATATGATTCGTTTTCTAGATAAATCATAGACTATTTATGAGGTTGAATTCTTATTCTTAGTGGAAAACCGGCAGTTTGTGCCATATTTATTGCTTTCTGTTGTTTAGATTGAGCAACATCTAAACTATACGTGCCAACAATGCACATACCTTTCTTATGAATCGTGAGCATTATTGTCGTTGCGACTGTTGATTCGTGAAAGAATACCTTTTTCAATACTTCAACAACGAAATCCATAGTAGTGAAATCGTCATTTAACATTACGACATCATATAAGTCTGGTTCTTCAACTTTGCTATATGTCAAAGAACTATGTTGTTCTTTATATTGTTCCATATAATTCTATTTTAATAATTCATCATATATGGATTTACTTTCTGCATCGAAGCAACAAAATATAATGTTACCTTCATAGCCAAATTTCAATTCTTCTTTAATCGTTCTTACTGCAGTTTCAGCCGCTAGCTTTTTAGGATATCCATATACTCCTGTGCTGATACAAGGAAATGCAATCGATTTTAGATTATTTTCTTTTGCCAATTTAATGGCTGTGTGATAACAAGATGCCAATTTTTCTTCCTCATGCATTCTACCGCCTAACCAATATGGGCCAACTGTATGAATAACAAATTTACAAGGTAAATTATAAGCACTGGTTATTTTACTTTCGCCGACATTACAACCTTTTAATTTTCTACATTCTACTAGCAATTCAGGCCCAGCTGCACGATGAATAGCACCATCAACACCTCCACCACCAAGTAAGGACTTATTGGCTGCGTTAACTATAGCATCAACACGAAGAGTTGTTATATCGTCTAATATTACATCAATTACCTTCATTATATTGCTTTTTATCTTTAATAAATCTTTTGATAATATCATTTACGGATAAGCCAGTTTTAGTCGATGTTATAACAATATTATCGTTATTAAACCATATATAACATGGATAGTCTTTCTGTAATGAAATAGAAGAATCAAATGAATGGTTTGTATACTTTCTGTATCTAATACAGAACTGAGTATAACTCTCTTTCGTCTCTATAATATATAGAATCTTTTGTCTAAATTTAATAGTGTCAAGATATTCCCATATTAATCCATCCGTACCATTTAAGGATAGAACTATATATTTTGATTTTTCTTTTGCTTTAGAAATTTGTTCTTTCCAACTCAGATCCGTTTCGTAAAACTTTATAACATCGCTTTCACCTAACTCAATATCATTAGGTTTACCAATTTTATATACCGGTAGTTTCCCTTTAAAAGCTTTCACGATAGATTCTTCTGAAGACCATGGAGTATCATCATCATTAAACGCTCTTAGATAAAGAACAAATTTCCCATTATTCAATGTGTTCGGATTTTGTCCATCCTGATTATATCTTTTAACCCAAGATCTTGATGAAACAACAAAACCATTTAATATTAAACCAACGGTTGTTATTGCCACTGCTATATTGAAACTAGAATCAAAGCTTTTTCTCAGAAACAGTCCTACAGGAATGATAATAATCAGTAGATAAATAGATATAATAATGGTTGTTAGATATCCTCTTTTTCTGTATCGTTTTCGTAACTTGATTATTGAATCATAATCGTTGTTATCATTATAACCACTCAATTCTGCAGAAACCTGATTCACATATTTCTTGTGATTCCTTATATAGAAATACAAGAAAACGGAACTTATTATCAAAACTATGATATATAAAAGCAAGAGCATGAATCAAGAAGAGCGAATCTTAGAAAAACGATGCTATAAAGCCAATAAGACAAATAACGCCACCAATCCAAGCGTATGATGATAAATATATTAAAATAACCTCCCAAAAACGCCATTTGTCATGTCCATATATTCTATATGAACTTCCTTTTCCAGAGCTGCTTACCTCTGTTGCTCTGTAACATCCGATGGGGAATAGGGGAATAATAAAACAGAAGAATAGATACCAGGCTTGGGAATTGGTATCATAGTCATATCTACCACCGCAATATAATCTAAATCCTATACCGTTCATTGTTCCCAATGGAGGATCGCATTTTTCAAATTTTGTATAAGGGAAATTACGTACAGGCTCAATAAGTTTGTTAGCTAAAAACTTTTCATTAAAAAACCATAAGCCAATGCAAACTGCTAAGCCTATAAAAAAATATAATGTTTCCATAGTATATAAATTAACTGGGGAAGGTTATTTAGTTGCCTTCCCCAGTGTTTTATTTATTTGTTTTTACCAATTAACTGGAAATACAACTCGCGAACAATGACAACAGGCGACGTTACCAAAATGATTGTTACCCATGTCTGCCATGAAAGGGCATGAGTTTGGAATACTTCACCACCTAATTGTACAATAAGAATAGTAACTATTAGGATCAGACCGATAATGCCTGTAAACTTGAGGTTCTTTCCAAGTCCTGAAAAAATCGAACGGTTTTTACCAATAACTCGTGCATTAAACATATTCCACCAGTTAAGTATCATGTAAGCCGCAAAGAATACAGTCAAATCAATTTTTGAAAGAATGTTAGCTACTGCTTCACATCCCCAGTTCTGTACTGTTTCTATATTACCAATTCCCCAAAGAACACATGTGCAGAGTAACCAAACGAAGCCACCAAATCCAAATATAGCTTTTGCTAATGATTTGTTAATAATGAACTCATTTCTATTTCTAGGTTTGTCTTCAAGAACTTTTTCATCTGCAGGTTCTGATGCTAATGCAATAGCAGCTAAAGAGTCCATTACAAGATTAATCCACAAGAATTGTGTTACGGTAAATGGCATTTCTACACCAACAAGAGGTCCAAATACTGCTACCAAACAAGCAGAAACATTAATAGATAACTGCAAGAACAAGAAATTCTTGATGTTCTTGAATAATGAACGCCCCCATTTTACTCCTGTTACAATTGAAGGGAATGCATCATCAAGAAGAATAATATCAGAAGCTTCTTTCGCAACAGAAGTACCAGAACCCATTGCAATACCAACATCAGCATGATTAAGAGATGGAGAATCGTTAACTCCATCACCAGTCATTGCACAAACGTACTTTTTATCTTGAGCCCATTTAAGTATATCAAGTTTATTAGTCGGAGTACATCTTGCAATAACGTTAGGAAATTCACGTCCGTTTTGTTTATTCTTGATTGCTTCTTCGAAATCCTTAGCTTCAATTGCCCAAATATTTTTGAATCCTGCTTGACGTGCGATTTCTGTTCCAGTTTTGAGATTGTCACCAGTCATCATTACAACATCAATACCTGCTCCATAACATTTCTTAATTGCATCAGGCACATCATTACGTACAGGATCCTCAATAAACCAGGTACCTATATATTGGCAATTGTCAAGCTCTGCTCCATTTTCCAATTGTTCCTTAATAGTTTCATAATTGTCAGAACCTATTATAGCTGCAGAAATGGCTCTACGTCCACGAGCTTGTTGATTAGAGACCTCGTTAAGGAAGTTGTCGTTTTTGATAATTCTTGCAATAACTTCAGGAGCACCCTTAATTACGATAATTTCATTCTGTGTCTTAATATCCTTGGCTTGTGTAACCATGTATTTATAAGCACTCGAGAAAGGAATACAAGAAAGAATCTGATATGAGGTTCTCAAACTTTCTGTTAATTCACTTCCGATTGATTTTAGAATAGCTCCTTCTGTAGGATTACCTAAAACTTGATTTCCATTTGACCAATTGGCTGTTGAATTGATAGCTCCAATAATGTTCAACATCTCTCTGTTCTCATCTTTAACATCAACATCAACAACTGTCATACAATTCTGTGTGAGTGTACCAGTTTTATCGGAGAAGATTACGTTTACAGCACCGATAGTTTCGCATGCATGCATCTTCTTTACAAGATTCTTCTCTCTTGCCATAGTTTTCATAGAGAAAGCAAGTGCTAAAGTTACAGAAAGAGGAAGACCTTCTGGAACTGCAACAATAATAACTACTACAGCACCCATTAAGAACTGAACTTCAGTTAACAATGTCGCCAATGACCAAGTAAAAGTATTATCACCGAATGCAAAATCCCAGTGAACCAAATTTAAGATAATGAACATCAATGATGCTACTGTAAATGCAGCAATGTTAATTTTTCCTGCTAGTTCATCAAGTTTTTCTTCAAGAGGTGTTTTATTATCTGTTTCTTCTGATGCTTGACGGGTAGTTTTACCAATCTCTGTTTCATCACCAACTTTAACAACTACACCTTCACCTAGCCCTTGTTCTATTGTTGTTCCTCTAAGCAACAGATTAGGTGCAAACCCTGATCCTGTATAAGCTTCTTCAATAGGATATTTTGAGACCGCAACTGATTCTCCAGTCATCGATGCTTCTGAAACCTTCATATCCATTGAATGGTATAATTCAATATCAGCTGGAATTTCATCACCAGCAGATAGAATTACCACATCGCCTACTACAAGTTGATCTTTTGTGATTTCAATGACCTGACCATTTCTGCGAACTTTTACTGGTTCGAAATCTTTGTCAGTCTTCATTTCATCAAACTTTTTCTTTGCATCCCATTCTTGCCAGAATCCAACACCTGTAGCAATCAATACTGCTACAATAATACCAATTGATTCTGTGAAATCTCCATGGATTATACCGAAAATCAATGAGATTCCTGTTGCCACTAATAAGATTATGATAATTGGATCTTGAAATTTCTCAAGATACAACTTCCACCATGGTGTCTCTTTGGGAGGGGTCAATAAATTTAAACCATGCTCCGCTCTGCTTTTTAGAACTTCTTGTTCATTTAAGCCTTGAAAATGATTTTTTTTCTCCATAACTAATTGAGATAAATTTATAACTTAATATTTAAATGCTAATTATTGCTTTCAAATTCTTTGGCAGAAATAGTCGGTCCTAAACCGTTTCCATAAGTTGATAGCATAAACTCCATGGTTCCTTCTGTCCATTCATATTCATTACATGTAACCGAAAATTTTCCGCCATCATGATACGATGGTCTTCCGTTGTGTACCGCTTTAATTTTTAACTTATAGCTACTGGTATTTGAAAAAGTGACTGTACGACTAGAACGAGGCGATAATGTAACAGTTGTATATAAACCTCCATACAACTTCATAACTTTTAATGTCATCGTATAATCCGACTTGTTCTTAAATGTAATTGAAGCCTTTTGTTGACTTTGAGATTTTACACTTGCAGTTGCATAAGGGTCACTCCATGTCTGGGCTGAAATTGTTACAGAACTGATAACCAGGATAATCAATGTAGCTAAATACTTTTTCATAAGACTTATTATTTAAATTTCATGCTGCAAAGTTATAATGAGTCTTTAATATGATTTATATATCTGTAACATTTCAGTTAAATATCATTTACTCTGTTGTATAAAAGTTGCAATATTGCAATCCTTATTTATACGATCACAGTATCTGAAAAATGAAAGAAACATAAAGAAGGGGACAAAGATATTATGCACACTATAATATAGTATATCCACATAATTAAGTCTGCAAGGAAACCTTTTGATTCTTCTAACACAATATTCCAAAAATCATTTTTAAGTACACCGATATAGTAACCTACCATGAGCATGCATTGTAATAGCATTATTAAGTTTGTTCCTTTGGATACACCTATGATAATGAAAGCTATTGATAGTATTAATTCAATTATGAAAATTATACCAACACTTTTGAGGGGCATCATAAAACACTTTAAAGATGGCAACTCAAACCTTCTTAAATAACCTTTCAAATCTCCACGAATTTCTGTAGCCATAATAAATCTGTTTAGTATTTGTATTCTTTATTTCTGTTTGTTTAAACTTAGTGGTGAAGACACCTTTGTTATTTTTTTAAATATATCAGAATCTGCTAACCTTATAATCCCATTTATTCCACTATGTATATATTGTAAATCTTGTTCTAATCCAACTCGTAGATTGCCAAACTCATCCTTTGTTATCATATAATCCTCTGAATTATAAAGAGTATCTTTTAAAAGGTTCAAACTCTTTTTCAAACAACTTATGATAGGTCTTCTTATCTCTGGTTGTATTAAATCAGGAGCTTTATCTTTTTCACCACCAAACAATTCATATATTATTTGATATCTTTCCTGTATTGCATTCATTTTCGCATAATAGCGTTCTAATTGCTTTCCTGAAGTTGGTGGATTGAAATTCACTCCACCTTCATATGTAAGTATTAATATCAGTATATACAAAGCTTTTTCTCTGCGATGTAGCTTTTCAAGTTTACTGTCAATATCAGGGAAAGAAATCTCTTCTGTATAGGGGTTTATTACTACTCGGCTTCTTACATTCTTTCGCATCATGAAAATATCTAGTAGCTGCTTGTAGAAGCCATGATATAAGAACTGGTTCTTCTTTTCTTCAGCTTTCGAAATAGTAATAATATCAGCACTAATCATTGATAGGAAATCATCTAATATCCTTTGTAATGTAATGACGATTTCAGTATCAATTTCTATTTTAAAATAATTTGAGAATATATTATCACCTACGTAACTTTCACCTATTTTAATTAATAATGATGGCGAGGTTGACCTTAAAGAAGTAATTCCAAGTTTGTTACAAAGAATATCTTTACAGAAACTTGT
>JAEIGA010004243.1_pt1 | contig 22188 bp, 14 predicted proteins | sample 9270691 | NCBI WGS metagenome assembly JAEIGA01 (sample SAMN17057246, study PRJNA624740) | gut metagenome | biome: biome; isolation source: fecal sample | host: Bos grunniens | place: China: Xizang | collected 2019 | reverse complement strand
TTTGTTCAAGAGGGCAAGCAGTGGAAGACCAAATATCATAATGGATACCTGAATGACCAGCTGGGCGTGAAGCATCTCTACCATTATGATTTCGTGATAGATGGCGATACCATCATTCATTCGAAAACTTGCAAGAAGATGTATGTGGACAGCAGTCTTGGCGGCTCAAGGAAGGAATATCTGCTGGCCATGTACGAAGAGGGGAAGAAAGTGTATGTCATACCCAAAGAATCGACTGAAGGATTGCTGCTGTATGATTTTGGTGCAGAAACAGGAGACAAGATTGAAGTCTATACCAGTCCCAACATTACCCCTTTCTCTTCATATTATCAGCCCCGTCCCGAGACTATGCGTGTGCTGGATGTGGAGACACGCGTGTACCATGGTGTGGAGCGACGTTGCTTGTATGTTATCGCCGAGTCAGATTATCAGACCTTTGCAGAAGACGACCAGCCTTTCACGTTGGAAGACTTGGAACCTTATTGTGGTTGGTGGATTGAGGGTATTGGAACAGAAGGTTACCCGTTCAACAACACGACGGTTGGCATACTGGGCAGCGGAGGAAACAGCACATGGCTCTGCATGACCGATACTGACACACTCTATACGAACGGCACGTTCGACCCGACAGCCAACAAATGCCTGGTGGATGGTGGCATGAGTTGGATTCAGAGATATGCAAACGACAAATGTTCTCCAGAATATAGATATACAGAGAAGCGTCATTTCTATTTCAAAGAAGACGAGGGAATGACGATAATTGGAGGGCATCCATGTCGAATGCTGTACGCATCAGTGCTGGACGAAGAGCAGAATGAGCACATCGTGGCGGCGTTGTATGAGGAAGACGGCAGGGTGTATTGCTATCCGTGGCGAGGAGCAGAAGAGGCTTATCTCCTTTATGACTTCCGTGCCAACGTGGGCGATGAACTCACAGTGGGCGTACTGAACTTTGATAACGACTTTGAAAAAGAGCACGAAATTGAGCTATCTCCTTGCCAGGTGGTGAGAGTGACTGAAGAGGATTTCTTTGGCATCAAACGACGCTGCCTCTACCTCAAAGAGCCCGTTTATACTTCAAATGGCTATGTTTACTTTGACCATACAGAAGAGGACGGGTGCTGGATAGAAGGTATTGGCTCCACCGCAGGCATCGCGAACAGCCTCGGTCTTGTTCAGCAAGCAGGAAGCCCCTTTAAGAAACTTCTGGAATGTGCCTGGATGGGCGACATCTATTATCATGCCGAGGATGACAATCTGCCCGATGACATCCGAGACATCCGCATCGACAGAAACGCCCAATCCTCCAAAGATGTCTTCTACGACCTCACAGGCCGCCCTGTCTCAGCCCCATCCAAGGGCATCTACATCCAGAACGGGAAGAAAGTGCTGGTGAAGTGACGAGAAAAGGCTAATTTGCGGTTTTACAGTCTTTCTGTAGTATGTTGTCCGTTAAACAACTGCAAAAAAGACAAAAACATGCTGGAAAATTTGGCGTGTTGGCAGAAATGTAGTACATTTGCATCGAAATGATAGAGGGGACTGAAAAGTTCCCTCATTTGTTTGCCTCATGTGATAACCGATAACTCGTAAATTTATGATTGACAAAAACAAAGTGAAGGATTTGGTGGAACAGTGGCTGGAAGGCAAGGAGTACTTCCTTGTTGACGCTTCTGTGGACGAACAAAACAAAATCACTGTGGAGATTGACCACAAGGACGGGGTATGGATTGAAGACTGCTGCGAACTGAGCAAGTTTATCGAAGAACATTTTGACCGCGATGTGGAGGACTTCGAACTGGAAGTGGGCTCTGCAGGCATCGGACAGCCGTTCAAGGTGCTGCAGCAGTATATCAACTCTATCGGATATGACGTAGAACTACTCACGGCGGAGGGGAAGAAGATGGAAGGATACCTGAAGTCTGCTGACGAGAACGGATTTGTCGTGACCGTGGAGGAGAAACAGAAGATAGAGGGCAAGAAGCGTCCGCAGATGGTAGAAGTGGATAAAGCTTTTGGTTATGCAGACGTGAAATGGGTGAAAAATATTATTGATTTCAAATAAGTTTGCGAGTTAGCCACTGGGGATTTTACCCCTAAAAAGAACTTAAAAACTCCCAAATTAAAGGATAAATAACAAGGAACTAAATAACTCAAACTATAATGGCAACTAAGAAAAATTCAGAACGTGTAAACTTGATTGACACCTTTAAGGACTTCAAGGAAACAAAAAACATTGACAGAACGACTCTGGTCAGCGTGATTGAGGACAGCTTCCGCAGTGTACTGCAGAAGACCTATGGATCGGATGAAAATTTTGACGTGATTGTGAACCCAGACAAAGGCGACTTTGAGATTTACCGCAACCGCATAGTGGTTGCTGACGGAGAGGTGAAGAACGAGAATGCAGAGATTTGCCTTTCTGAAGCACAGCTGATTGACGAGGACTTTGAGATTGGCGAGGAAGTGAGCGAGAAAATCGAGTTCGCTAAATTCGGCCGCCGTGCCATCCTGACACTCCGCCAAACGATGGCCAGCAAGATTCTTGACCTCGAACACGACAACCTCTACAACAAGTATGTAGATAAGGTGGGCACTATTGTCAGCGGCGAGGTGTATCAGGTATGGAAGCGCGAGATGCTCCTGCTGGACGACGAGGGCAACGAGCTTCTTTTGCCTAAGAGCGAGCAAATCCCAGGCGATTTCTTCCGTAAGGGAGAAACGGCACGTGCAGTGGTGCTGCGCGTGGACAACCTGAATAACAATCCTAAGATTATTCTCTCACGTACATCGCCAGACTTCTTGAGACGTCTGCTTGAGCAGGAAGTGCCTGAAATCAACGACGGCCTCATCACTGTGCAGAAGATTGCACGCATTCCTGGCGAACGCGCCAAGATTGCTGTGGAGAGCTATAACGAGCGCATTGACCCTGTGGGTGCATGTGTGGGTGTGAAAGGTAGCCGTATTCATGGCATTGTGCGTGAGTTGCACAACGAGAATATTGATGTTATCAACTACACTTCAAATATTCGTCTTTTCATTCAGCGCTCTTTGAGCCCAGCCAACATCTCTTCTATCACGCTAGACGAAGAGAAGAAGAAGGCAGAGGTATATTTGCAGCCAGACCAGGTAAGCCTGGCCATCGGTAAGAATGGTGACAACATCAAGCTGGCAAGCATGCTGACTGGATATACTATCGACGTGTTCCGCGAACTGAATGGCGAAGAGCCAGACGAGGAAGACATTTATCTTGACGAGTTCAAGGACGAAATCGAGCCATGGATTATCGAAGCCATCAAGGGTCTCGGACTTGACACCGCGAAAAGCGTGCTCAGCGCTCCACGCGCTATGCTGGTCGAAAAGGCTGACCTCGAAGAAGATACCGTGGATGAGGTGCTCAGCATTCTCAAAGCCGAATTTGAAGAATAAAATGGCACTTGTCGAGTAATGTGTTTAGTGTCTGTCTCCAGCACTAAACACTTCCCCTCGAAGAAGGGGTGCGAAAACGGAACAGATATTAAACATTTACATTTAATAAGGATATATGGCAGTAAGACTGAATAAAGCATTAAAAGAACTCAATGTAGGAATTAACACTGTGGCTGAATTCCTGCAAAAGAAAGGTGCTGCATTGCAAGATGCGACACCCAACGCGAAGATTACAGACGAACAATATGCCCTGCTGAAAAAAGAGTTTGGCGAAGACATGAAACAGAATGCCGAAACCAAGCAAAAGATACAAAACCAGAAGGAGAAGGAACAGCAAGAAAAGAAGGAACGTCAGCAGGCTTTGAAAGAGGAGAAGGAACGCATTGAAAAAGAAAAAGCTGCAAGAAAGCCACAGCTGAAGATTTTAGGCAACATCAATGACATGAAGAAGTCAGAGCCTAAAGCCGAGCCTAAGCCAGAGCCAAAGGCAGAGCAAAAAGCAGAAAGTCCTAAAGTCGAAGCAGCTCCTGTTGCAGAGACGCCAGAAGTGAAGCCTGTAGAAACTCAAGAAAAAGTTGCTCCTGCAAAAATGGACGAACAGCCATCTGCACAGCCCGAGCAGAAGAAAAAGGCGAATAAGCTTTCTCCTGCTGAACGACTGGAGCAGGATGAAAATGGCGTGTATCACCTGGCTGCACCAGCAGAAGCTGGAGTACAGTTCAAGCAGGTGGGCTTCATTGACCTGTCCAGCCTGAACAGCAAGACACGTCCTGACCGCAAGAGCAAGGCTGAGCGTCGCAAAGAACGCCAGCAGGCACAAGGCGGCGATGCACAGGGACAGAATGCGAAAGGCCAGCAAGGCAATGCGCAGAAGAAAAAGCGCAATCGAATCAACAACAGCAAAGTTGACATTGATGCTGCTGCGAAACAGAGCAACACTCCGAACGCTCAAGGCAAGAAGCAGGGCGGCAAACCTAATGGCGCACAGCCACCTCAGCAGCAGAAGAACAAACCTGTTCAGCAGCAAGCTTCGGGTAAAAAGAACAAGAAGAAACAGCCTATTAAGCCACAAGAACTTAGCGAAGAGGAAGTAGCAAAGCAGGTAAAAGAAACACTGGCTCGCCTCACTGCAAAGCAGGAGAAGAAGGGTGTGAAATACCGCAAGGACAAGCGCAATGCCATCCATGAGCGCATGGCCGAAGAAGTGGAAGCAGAAAATGCAGCAAGCAAGGTGCTGAAGATAACAGAGTTCGTTACTGCTAATGAACTTGCTACCATGATGGATGTGCCTGTGACAAAAGTCATCGGAACATGTATGTCTATCGGCATGATGGTCAGCATCAACCAACGACTTGACGCAGAAACCATTAACATCGTAGCAGAAGAATTCGGATTCACTACCAGCTATGTATCTGAAGAAGTTTCTAACGCCATAGAAGAAGTAGCAGACAAGGAGGAAGACCTCGAGCGTCGCGCACCTATCATCACGGTGATGGGTCACGTTGACCATGGTAAGACTTCTCTTCTCGACTACATCCGCAAAACGAACGTAATTGCAGGTGAAGCTGGTGGTATCACACAGCACATTGGCGCTTACAATGTCAAAATGAAGGATGGACGAAAGATTACATTCCTTGACACCCCTGGTCACGAGGCCTTTACCGCCATGCGTGCCCGCGGTGCTCAAGTGACCGACATTGCTATCATTATTGTAGCTGCCGACGACGACGTGATGCCTCAGACAAAGGAAGCAATTGCCCATGCACAGGCCGCTGGCGTACCTATGGTGTTTGCCATCAACAAGGTGGATAAGCCAACCGCTAATCCAGAAAAGATCAAGGAGCAGCTGGCTGCCATGAATTACCTTGTGGAAGACTGGGGAGGAAAGTATCAGAGCCAGGATATTAGTGCCAAGCAAGGCATTGGTGTTGAAGAGCTGATGGACAAGGTTCTTCTCGAAGCCGAGATGCTGGATTTGAAGGCAAATCCAAACAGAAAGGCAACTGGTTCTGTCATTGAATCCACACTGGACAAGGGACGTGGATATGTAGCAACGGTTCTCGTACAGAATGGTACGCTTCATCAAGGAGACATTGTTCTGGCTGGAACACACTATGGTAAAATCAAAGCGATGTTCAACGAACGCGGACAGCGTATCGAGCAATCTTTGCCAGCAGAACCCGCTGTTATTCTTGGACTCGACGGAGCACCTACTGCAGGCGACACCTTCCACGTGATGGACACAGAACAGGAAGCACGAGAGATTTGCAACAAGCGCGAACAGCTCAAGCGCGAACAGGGACTCCGCACTCAAACACGTCTTACACTTGACGAATTGGGACGCCGCATTGCGTTGGGAGATTTCAAGGAACTGAACCTGGTGGTGAAAGGCGACGTGGATGGCTCTATCGAAGCACTCTCAGACTCGCTCATCAAACTTTCAACAGAGAAAATCCAAGTCAACGTCATTCATAAGGCTGTTGGTCAGATTAGCGAAAACGACGTCGAACTGGCACACGCTTCCGAAAATGTCATCATCATCGGTTTCCAGGTTCGCCCATCAGCAGCAGCTCGACGTCTAGCCGAACAGTATGGTGTAGACATACGTCTCTACTCTATCATCTACGATGCTATTGAGGAGGTAAAAGACGCTATGGAAGGAATGCTTGCTCCAACATTCAAGGAGGAGGTTACAGCCCAGGTAGATGTACGTCAGGTTTACCGCATCACCAAGGTCGGCACTGTTGCAGGCTGCTGGGTGACAGAAGGAAAAGTACACCGTTCAGACAAAATTCGTGTCATTCGCGATGGTATCGTTGTTCACACAGGAGAGATTCTTGCGCTGAAACGATACAAGGACGACGTGAAAGAAGTTGGCCGCGATTTCGAGTGTGGCATTTCCGTAGTGAATTTCAACGACATACGTGAAGGCGACGTACTTGAGACCTACACACAAATCGAAGTAAAGACAAAACTGTAAAGAGACAGTTATACGATTGCAAAAAGAGTAGTAAGGGTGTACGACAAATCATCTGCCTCACCCTGCTCTTCTGTACAATCTTCCAACTGCAAGGAAAATGGAAATATTAATCTATGTAGTTCTTCTGGTGGGAGCCGTTATCGGCTTTCGCCAGGGAGCTTTTAAGCAGATAGCCAATTTCTTAGGCGTTATCTTAGGTCTAGTTATTGCTGCTACGCTCTATCAGCAATGTGGCGACATGCTTGCCGACAAGGCTGGCACAAGCATTGGCTTTGGCCGTCTGATTGCTTTTGTGCTCATTGTGATAGTTGTCCCCGTTATTTTAGGATGGATAGCCTCGCTGCTGACATCTTTCTTCAAGAAGCTCAACATCAACTTTCTCAACCGTTTATTGGGTGCAATAATTGGCGTCATCAGCTACGGCTTACTCCTCAGCGTTGCATTGAATCTGTATGATTTCATCAGTAGCAATGCAGGCTTCAAACCTGAAAAACTAGATGAACGTCCCAGTCTCTTCTATAAGATTAAACAAGCCACCCATATCATTATTCCTGACATTATCATTGTGACTGATTCAACCGAAATCGCAAACGGTACAGAACCCAAATGCGGATTGCGTCCAGTTGTTGATAAGACAGTCGAGAAAATCAATCCATTCCATAATTCAGATGAGTGAATCAAATGAGTTTGTACGACAGGTGGCGGAGAAAAAGTACGAATTTGGCTTCACCACTGATGTACACACAGAAATCATAGAAAAAGGTCTTAATGAGGATGTTGTGCGCCTCATCTCCCAGAAGAAAGGCGAACCAGAGTGGCTGCTCCAATTCCGTCTGGATGCCTATCGCTATTGGCTGACACAAACACAGCCATCATGGGCTCATGTCCATCTGCCAGAGATAGATTACCAGGCAATGTCCTACTATGCAGACCCTACAGCCAAGAGCAAGGAAGGTCCCAAGAGTCTTGACGAGATTGACCCAGAGCTGATGAAGACTTTTGACAAGCTTGGCATTCCGCTCGAAGAAAGGTTAGCCCTTTCAGGCACAGCAGTTGATGCCGTGATGGACTCCGTGTCTGTCAAGACAACTTTCAAGGAAAAATTGTCCGAGAAAGGCATCATCTTCTGCTCCATCAGCGAGGCAGTGAGAGAACATCCCGACCTTGTCAAGCAATATCTTGGCAGCGTCGTCCCACCCAAAGACAACTATTTTGCGGCCCTCAACAGCGCAGTATTCTCTGACGGTTCATTTGTTTACATCCCCAAGAACACGCGTTGTCCGATGGAACTATCTACTTACTTCCGCATCAATGCACGCAACACTGGACAGTTCGAGCGCACCCTCATCGTTTGCGACGAAGGGTCTTACGTTTCCTATCTTGAAGGCTGCACAGCACCGATGCGCGACGAGAACCAGCTGCATGCTGCCATCGTTGAGATTGTGGTAATGGACAATGCAGAAGTGAAATACTCAACCGTACAGAACTGGTACCCTGGCGATGCTGAAGGACGAGGCGGAGTGCTCAACCTTGTCACCAAGCGAGGAGACCTTCGCGGAGTGAACAGCAAACTGTCGTGGACACAAGTAGAGACAGGTTCTGCCATAACTTGGAAATACCCGTCCTGCATACTGCGTGGCGATGGCAGCCAAGCTGAATTCTATTCCGTGGCCGTGACCAACAACCACCAAGAAGCCGACACAGGCACCAAGATGATACACCTCGGACGAAACACACGCTCGACCATCATCTCAAAAGGCATCTCAGCAGGGAAGTCGCAAAATTCCTATCGAGGACTGGTGCGTGTGGGCAAGCATGCCGACGGAGCACGCAATTACTCTTCCTGCGATTCCCTACTGCTCGGCAACGAATGCGGGGCACACACATTCCCCTATATGGACATCCACAACAACACCGCCACTGTAGAACACGAAGCCACCACCTCGAAAATCAACGAAGACCAGCTCTTTTATTGTAACCAACGCGGAATTTCCACAGAAGAGGCTGTAGGACTCATCGTGAACGGCTACGCCAAGGAAGTCATCAACAAGCTCCCCATGGAATTTGCGGTTGAAGCCCAAAAGCTTCTGAGCGTCTCCCTCGAAGGAACAGTAGGATAACATACAATGTATAATTGAAGACATGCTAAAAATAGAAAATCTCCACGCCAAAGTTGGCGACAAAGAAATACTCAAAGGTGTCAGCCTCACCATCAACGACGGTGAGATTCACGCTCTTATGGGCACCAATGGAGCAGGCAAATCCACCCTCTCCAATGTCATTGTGGGCAACCCCTCCTACGAAGTGACCGAAGGAAGCATCACTTTCAATGCCCAAGACCTCCTGGCCATGAGTCCAGAAGAGCGTGCCCATGCAGGCATCTTCATGTCCTTTCAGGCACCCATCGAAATCCCAGGGGTCAGCATGACGAACTTCATGCGCGCGGCAGTCAATGCCCGACGAGAAGCACAGGGCAAGGAACCCCTCAAATCAACAGACTTTCTCAAAATCATGCGAGAAAAGCGCAAACTGGTGGAGATAGACCAGAAACTGATGAACCGCTCTGTCAACGAAGGCTTCTCTGGCGGCGAACGCAAACGCAATGAGATATTCCAGATGGCAATGCTTGAACCCACCTTCTGCATTCTCGACGAGACCGACTCTGGCCTTGACGTCGATGCCCTCCGCATCGTGGCAGAAGGATTCAACAAGCTCCGCACAGCCGAGACATCAGCCGTCGTCATCACCCACTATCAGCGACTGCTCGACTACATCCGACCCGACTTCGTGCATGTGCTCATCGACGGACACATCGTCAAGAGCGGAACGGCAGAACTCGCGCAGCAGATAGAAGAAAAAGGATTTGACTGGATAAAAGAAGAACTGGGATGACAAGCGAACAGCAATACATAGAACTCTACAGCGAAGCTTCCGAACTCATCAAAAGCAAAAGTTGCAACGTGATGAACGCCGTGCGCGACGAAGCATTCGGCATTTTCCGACAGACTGGCTTCCCTTCCAAGAAAGTGGAACGCTACAAATATACAGATGTCGATGCAGCCTTCGCCCCCAACTACGGCATCTCGCTCTCGCCTCTCACCATCAAGCCATCAGCATACATCTACAATTTGAAAGATGCACCTGTTGACGCGACACCCTACTATCACCAGATAGCCGACCATGCCGATGCCATCACAGCACTCAATACCGCCTTGGTGCACGATGCCCTATTCATCCATGTCCCAAGGAATCAGCGAGCAGAAGACCCCATCGTAGTTGACTACTGGCTTCGAGGAACAGCCGCCACGATGATGAACCGCCGCATCCTCATCGTCATAGAACAAGGAGCAGAAGCCACCGTCATCATCACTGACCATGCAGCCGACAAACAACGATTCCTCACCACACAAGTCATCGAAGTGTTCTGCCATGACAATGCCCACCTCGACCTCTACGAAATAGAAGAAACCACCCCTCTCTGCTCACGCTTCTCCAACGTCTATATACACCAAGGGCGCGACTGCTCAGTCAAGCACAACAGCATCACCCTGACAGGCGGACAGACGCGCAACCTCTGCGACGTCTATCTGCAAGGCGAAAACTCCGACATCACCCTCAACGGATGCGCCATCGGCAGCGGTACCCAACGCATCGACAACAACACGCTGATACGTCACGAAGCACCCCACTGCACCTCCCAAGAACTCTACAAATATGTCGTAGACGACAAGTCAGTCGGAGCCTTTGCAGGCAAGATATATGTAGCCCCAAACGCCCAGCACATCACCTCGCAAGAAACCAACGCCAACCTCTGCGCATCGCCAGAGGCACGAATGTACACACAGCCCATGCTCGAAATCTATGCCGACGACGTCAAGTGTGCCCATGGCTCCACCGTCGGCGTGATGGACGAATCAGCACTCTTCTATATGCGCCAGCGCGGCATCCCCGAACCCGAAGCCCGCACGCTGCTCAAGAACGCCTTCATGGGACAAGTCATCGACCAGATAAAATTCGAGCCACTCCGCCAGAAACTCTATGTCAAAGTAGAAAAACGCTTCCGCGGCCAGCTCGACAAATGCGACGATTGCAGACTGTGTAAATAGAAAATGACAAAGGACAACCGTACAACCGCAAAAACACTGATGAAAAAAACATATATCACACCTAAAGCAGAAGTGACAGAGATGGAAAACAATTTCCCATTATGCATTTCTGGACGGAATGTAAGGATAAGTTCCCAAGCCGCCACACCAACCGAAGTACTAATAGACACTCGCAACACATCCTCCGAAGGACTTATAGACTTCGACAACCTCTGGTAAGTTGTCCGTAGTCCGTTGTCTGTTGTCCGTTGTCCGTTGTCCGTTGTCCGTTGTCCGTTTTCAGCAAAAAAACAGATAAGCCACCCCAATAGCTGCCAGTACACCCACCGCATCAGCCAATAGCCCACAAGTTACAGCATGGCGCGTGTGACGTATGCCCACTGAGCCAAAATAAACAGCAAGGATATAGAAAGTGGTATCTGTCGAGCCCTGAAACACGCACGACAGGCGACCCGCAAACGAATCAGCTCCGTAAGTTGCCATCGTGTCAACCATCATGCCACGAGCGCCCGACCCCGACAACGGCTTCATCATGGCAGTAGGCAGAGCTGCCACAAAATCGCCATCACCCCCACAGAAGTTGACACACCAGCCAACAATGCCCATCAGAACATCCATACCACCGCTGGCACGAAAGACGCCAATGGCAACAAGAATAGCCACAAGATAAGGAATCACACGCACTGCCGTAGAGAATCCCTCCTTCGCTCCCTCGATAAACGCCTCATAGACATTCACCCTCTGCAGCATAGCTGCCACTATGAACGCCACTATGATGCCAAACAAAATCACATTAGCAGCCAAAGAGCTCACCATGTCAATAGCAGCCCTGTCCATCTGGCTGAATCCCCAGATAACAGCAGCCACAAGCACGCACACCCCTCCCAGCGTAGCGAGCAGCACAGGCTTCAGCAAATTGATGCGTTGATAAATGCTCACAACCACAATTCCCGCCAGCGTTGAAGCCAACGTAGCAAGCAAAATCGGCACAAAAATGTCTGTAGGCTGCGCAGCCCCCATCTGAGCACGATAAACCATGATAGACACAGGAATGATCGTCAACCCCGACGTGTTCAGCACCAAAAACATAATCATCGGATTGCTCGCCGTAGCATTGCGCTCCTCCATCTGCTGAGTCGTGAGACACCCCCTCTTTTCCAGCGCCTCATTCCTCTCCCTGTTCAGCTGCTGCATACTCTCCATAGCTTTCAGCCCCAGCGGCGTAGCAGCATTATCCAGCCCCAGCATATTGGCAGCAATATTCATAAAAATATGTCCCGTAGCAGGATGCCCCTTCGGAATGTCGGGAAAGAGACGGACAAACAGCGGACTGAGCCCCTTTGAGAGCGCCCTCACCATGCCCCCACGTTCAGCAATCTTCATCATTCCCATCCATAGCGCCAACACGCCAGTCAGTCCCAACGAAATTTCAAACGCCGTCTTCGCGCTGTCAAACGTAGAACCAACCATGTCAGAGAAGATGCCAGTGTTGCCCATACAGCACTGAACGACAGCACACACAGCCGCCATCAAGAAGAAAGCAATCCAGATATAGTTAAGCACCATGACAAGATACGATAAAGAAAGTTAGTCTGTTTTCCGTTGTCTCACTTCATATATATTTTTTTTCCTTGATACAAATAGAATCCTTGGGAAAGAGAAGAAAGGGTTCGTCCTTGAAAATCGTAGATTCCTTGAGCATGCGACGTGCTACTACCTTGTATTTGGGAAGAAACCTCTTGCTGTTCTATTGCATTAGCTTTGTTATCGCCAAGCCGGAAGAGCTTCACCCCATGATGAGGAACTTTGCTGCTGATGCTTCCCATTGCGCTGCCCACATCCTTTTTCTCCCATATGTCATAGACTGGTACAGCCTCGTCACTTCCATAACCAAACTGCGTAAGGTCAACACTGATTGCTTCATTGCTTTCCACATAAAGAAAGAATTCCATAGTTGTTCCTTCCGAAGATTTGTTGTCCATGTCACAACTGGAGTCATATCCACATAAAGCACGAAACGTCTTATAATCATGCCCTTCAGGCAATGTGTAGATGAGAGTACATTCTGCATTCATGCCAAGTCCTGTAGCGTAAGTCTGTCCATCAATCCGTAAGTTTCCTCCTTCCACATTCTTGTTAACGTGAAGGTTACCCCATTGCGAAGTATAAGATTCAGCAGCCAAGGAAGTGAGCGACGTTTCATTACCTTCTCCATCAATAAGAACAGGGTTAACAAGATTAGCCCGGTCATAAGCAAAACCATCTCCATAGTTGCTGACCACAATCTTCAATTGTTCGGCATTGGTAATGTCTGCCTCAAGCCAAGCAGATTTTTTACCTTTCCGAGAAATTAATCCCGAGCGAGCAACCCAGTCTTCCTGCTCATCCAAGAGAGGATTCTGCGCGAAGACCATGAAACGCACTGAGGTAGTCGAACCCGCCTGTCCTATACCAGAATCGTCGGCAGCAGCCATAGCCTTAAAACGCACAACATCCAATTCTTCTGGAATAGTGAAAAAGATTGCGGCATTGGCATCTGTTGAGAAGCCATGATTATAGCTCTTACCCATCACTTTCATCTTTCCGCCATGATCAACATTCTTGTTTTCGTAAACACGATTGAAGTATGAATCTGTATAGGTTCTTGTCTTATATACGCCTGTCAACGGTACTTCTGTTCCGTCACGCAAAATAAGCGTGGGATTTATCCAGTCTCCATGATCATAATTGAAATTGTCTCCCCCGTCATCAACCACCAGTACCAAATTCTTTTCACCTTCAGGCCATTCAATGTCAACATCCACAGCATGTCCATCTGTGGTATAGGCTACTATTTCCGACTTATAAAGAGCCTTGTTTGCAACAATCCACCGAGAATTTCCTCGCTGGAAAATAGCAAGGTAGCGGTTGCCTGTTTCTGGATCAAGCGAAGTCCAAACGGTGTGGCCATTTTCCCTATCGTCCACAACCTGATGGGCATCCACTCCATATTTATGCATCTTATGATACTCCTCATTAGTGAGCAACGACAACGTAAATTCATCATTCTTAGTCATTTCTCCTCCAAAGAAAAGCGGAGAATGACAAATACCCCAAAGAGTCATCATCGTATATTGTTCGTTCTTTGTCAAATTTGTCCACCGGCCTTTATCGGCATTGGCATAGCCTTTATCGGCAATAGTCATAGATATCTGTCCAAGTGGCAACATATCACAATCTGCATAGTTACCAGATTGGTAATATTTGCTCCATTCGTTGGCTTCTGCGAAAACAGCATCGACATGTGCCCAATTATCCCAAAGATCGTCCATCATACGCCACATATTGGCATTATTTAAACATTCTTCAGCATAAATATATTGAGTTTTTCCTGGACTGAGCGATAAGACGATAGGACGATGAGTTTGATCAATGGCCTGACGAATCATCCTGATCTCATTCGTATAAAAAGGCCGAGCAATGTCATCGACCTTGATAAAATCCACACCCCATTCAGCATAGAGATCCATAATACTGTTGTAATATAATTGCCCATATTCATTATCCTTTACCAGCAGATTATCTTTCAGCCATGTACAAGGAGAATTTGTTCCATTGTAAACATCAGACCACGATGTATCCTCGCTTCCTTTCAACTTATAATTTGACCCTACGACAGACTTGGGGACTCCTCTCATAATGTGTATTCCAAGTTTCAGGCCCATATTGTGCAAACTATCAGCTATAGCCTTGAACCCCTTGTTCACTCCATCAACCATAGCAGACGGGAAACGGGTTGGCGAAGGCAGATAACGCCCATACTCATCCAGCACATAATCCTGAGTGCCATTTTGGTTATAATAACCACCTCCAAGAGAAGGATGGTTACAATACCAACGTATATCTATCACCACATACTCCCAACCATGCTTAACAAGATCGTTCTCAACCAAATAACGCGCATTCTGCATCACCTCCTTCTCTGTAACAGTAGAGTAATAGCAATCCCAAGAGTTCCATCCCATAGGCGGGGTCAAAGACCACGTGCGGAATAAGGCCATCTCTTCTTGTGCATTTGATGGCACATTTGCCAAAAATGCTAAAAGCAGAGTGAATAAGTAATTTTTCATTTTTTCAATTCTTTTTTTATAATTTCTTTCTGCAAAAATATTAAAAAAAACAAGACTAAACAACACAAAACCTCCTTTTTCGCTGAAACACAGTATGGATTATTGCAAAATAGCCTAGAGGAACGTGAGTTCGATGTAAGAATATTTTGTTTTTATCCGAAGTTATAGAAAAGTTATTGAACTCGTGTTTTTTTTCACCTTTGGACAGACACCTGTTCGATGCCTCATATTGTACCTCAAAAGGGGTGAGAGTCTCACCTATGGTACACGTAAGAGTCTCACCTGTGGTATAGGTGAGACTCTCATCCCTTTTGAGGTTGTGGGCGTAGCTGAAAATGGGATGAATTTTGAGGTAATTCGAAAGAGATAGGGATTGTTGTAATTGGGGGTTTCTTCAGCCTCTAGTCAGACGTCAAAGATCACGAACTTCGTATATCGACTCGCGTTAGAGGAGGTGCCATACTTATAAAATCAGTGTGCCCCACATCGACGCATCGACATGGGGCAGACCGATAAACCGATGTGACACACACCGGTTCTATAGTTTTAATGATTTATTTTACAAGAACCTTAGAAATTGTTCCGTTACTCATCTTCACAATGTTGATGCCCTTCTGAGGTGCTGCAAGACGAACACCGTTGATGGTGTAGAACTCAACAGCCACGCTGCTGCCTGCACCTTCTACGCTCTCAATATCAGTTGCACCTGCATTGGTCTCTGCACCTGCTGGAACTGTTGCAGAATCATAAGTAAGCGTAAAGTTGTCGAGTTTGAACCAGCCCATTGATGCCTGAGCAGAAAGCTGTCCGTCCACGGCACTAACACGGCTTGTACGGAAACCGAACTTCACATCACCTGCTTCAGCAAGACCAAAAGTAAGTGTAGTAGTATAAGGAATGCCTGATGCACCATAGTTCTCGTTTACGTAGTTGCCTGCGTAGTTGAGATGCTTCACAGTTGCATCGGCTACAAGCTGGTCAATCTCAGCAGCCACCAGCACATCTTCTGGGAATGTGTTATAGAGCTGTTCGTCAGCATTCTGTACATAGTCGGTTTCTGCACCAAACATGGTCACATAGTCATTAGCGAAGAGGCGTTGCATACCAAGGTTATAACCAGCCCAGTCATTCTGAACGACAATATCTGCAGTTAATGTGTACTGACCAGCAGGGAGTCCCTTAATAGTCTGAGACAGTTCTGTAACAGGTACTGCTGCTGACCAAATTCCCCAGAGGTGCTCGCCATCAGTGTACTGTGAAGTAACAGGATTACCTTCTGCATCATAAACGCCATTGAGTTGATCACCAGCATTAATAGCGCACCATGCATTTACTGCAGCAGCTACCTCTGTTGAAGTTGTCACGATGTTACCATTCAGCGAGAGTGTCCATCCTGCAGGAGGTGCTGCAGAACCATCAGAATTGTTTCCGCCCTGAGCTGAAAGATCCTCGAATGATGGATTCAGAATGTATTCTGTAAGGTTGTCGCCTTCGTTAATTACATCAGACTGGATACATTCCTGAAGAGCAGCATTGAGCACTGCGATGATAGAATCCACTGCTTCACCGTCAGCTACAGTACCATCATCGTACGCATTCTGAGCCTCCTGAATAATGTCTCCATATATACCTGAACCCAGTTTATTTTCATACTGTTCCAGAGACAGATAGTGCTGTTCTATTGCTTCGCTCAGTTTCTGGTAAGCCTTAACTGATTCATCAACATCCTTGAGCAATCCCTTTGCGTTAAGGATACCTGCAATAATTTCTTCTTGTGAACTTGCTGCTGTTATACCGCCCAAATCGCTCTCCTGCAACTTGTCAGCAATTTCATTTGACATCATTTCTCCTTCATATTCGCTCAAGAGGTTTGTATAGTGACCAAAGATTTCCATAGCATCTTCTGCATTATAGCCCAGATTGTTAATGGTAAAGTTATCAACCTTGAACCATCCAGAACCACCTTGTCCTGTACCAGCTATGGCAGCCTGGCTATTGCCGTCAGTGCGAACACCAAAAGTAAGTGTGCCGTCATAAACAAACGCCTTTACAGTTACCGGACGCATTTCGCGGTCTGTTGTGAGGATTTCATTGCCGGCGAAAGCATAAACCTCCGAGTTATCGAGCTCGCTTATGTTATAGTCGTATTCGCCACCATAGTAAGTAGAGTTGAGGTTACCAAAAAGGCGCTGAGTAGTCAAGCGTGAACCGCCGCCATTGCTGCCCGCCATCAAGCCAGCAGTAATCTCATACGTTCCATTCTCAAGACCTTCAATAGTCTGTGAAACCTCATAAGTTGGAATGGCTCCAACCCAAAGACCGAATGCCATCAAACCATCCTTGATAGCACCCTCGCTATCATCGTTGACACCATGCCATGCTGTAACGCCAGCTGCAGAAACTTCTTCTGCAGTCACCACCTGCTTGCCATTGATGTAAACATTCCAGCCAGCAGGAGCAGGACCTACACCAGAAGTCATTGAACCGCCCTGAGTTGAAAGGTCTTCAAAAGACATGTTCTTTCCGAGCGAAGTGATATCACCGCCTCCCAATGCATAGTTTTCCATTGCCTTTTTGAGTGTCTGATTAGCATCCTGCACCTCTGCGACAGCTATTTTTGTATCAAATGCCTCCTTGGCAGAAGCAATAGCTGCAGCCAAAACTGCATCGTCTGTTTCATTGAGAGCAATTGCAGCATCAATATTTTTCTGCAAAGACACCTTTTCATCAATCATTTCGTTAATGCCAGACTCTGTCAGTTCGTCAATATTCTGTGCATCATTATAAAGCTTAGCCACAGCATCATAGGTTGCAAGGAAACCTGCTGCATACTCCTCTAAGTCACAATAGTTAGCATAGAAATTATTGATAGCGCCAGAGAATTTGAGATCTGCGTAATATGCAGGAAGCTTGTCAACAGAGATAAAGCCCCAGTTGAAAGATGTCGAGTCATTGATGATGACAATCTCCTCGTCGTTTTCATCATACTCACCAGTCTTTGTTGCACCACCTGCAAAATCTGGATACCAAGCACCGCCACTGATAGGTTCAGAGATAACAAAATACTGATATCCTCCATTTAGGTGCAGTTTGAGATTCACACAGTTAGGGTTATTGCCCTCGCCAGCCATCAGCTGGTAAAAACCTGCATGCTTCGAACTTTTTGTTACAATCCATTTTGCAGGTTCAACCAGATTAAGGTTAAGGTTGCTTGAACCTGTTGGAATACCCATGTAGTAGATGTCTGGCTCTCCTTCCCCTTCTATTATTTCTTCAGACTGCGTAAAAGACCAAGTGCCATCGCCATTATCTACAGCTGCAAACTGATGGTCAGCATACTTGGAGTCTGTTTCGCCCAGGAAATAGAGAGCTCCGTCCCAACCAGTTCTGCTCATGTACTGAGTAGTATTCTGAGCCGCATTCACTAACACGTACTTGTTACCAGCAACAAGTGTTTCAGGTTGTACTTTTGGAGTCACCTGTGCATTCATAATCCCCACAGATGCCAAAAGCGAAGAAAAAAGTAGAAATTTCTTCATAATATTCAATTTTGAGGTTAATAAATTGGTTTGATATAAGTTTTTCTATGTTCGGATATTACGGACTACGGACAACGGACGACGGATTACGGACCAGAGGTTGTCGAAGTCTATATATCTGCAAAATTACGTTTTTTTTCGCTGTTTTCTTACTTTTTTGTTTTTTTTTATATTCTGTGCCTGTTTTCTTACTTTTTTTTGGCGATTCTCGTATTCTTTTATTCAGTTTTGGTCGGAGCTGTTAAGAAATGCTTTTGCTGTTCCGAAGCGCAGATAGAAGTCGATGCGGACGGGGATGTGACGTGTGTCGTCGGTGACATAGAAGCGGAGCAGTTCTTTGTCTTTGCCCTGCACTTCGTAGTCGAGCAGGGAGAATACAAGGCAGCGGTAGATGTTGTTGTCGTTGGCTTCGAAGTCTTCTTTTCCGCGATAGACGAGTGTCTGCTGCTCTACTTTCTTGCCTGTGGCCATGGGGAAATGGATGCGCTGCCCCACCCGATAGTCGGCTGTGTTGAAGGTGCGTGCAAGGGAGAGGATGGAGAGCATATCGTAGTTGCACTCGTCGGACTCATGATGATGTTCCGACCACTGTCCGTGACGATTGAGAAAATGCTGCTCCACATGGCTGCGCCCATGGGGATAGGTGTACCATACTTCGTCGACGGTGTAATGCTTTCCTTCGAGTGCGCCCTTGCGAAAGTAGAGGGGTACGAGCTGGGGGGTGATGTAGGATATGAGGGTGTCGCGCATGGTGAAGAGCAGATCGCAGCGTTTGTTGCTGGTGAAGAGCAGGTCGTTGCGCAGGGCGGGCTGTCCCTGATAGGTGGCTGCGCGCATGGTGTAGTGTGCTGCGCCGCATTTCACCCAGATGAATTTCCAGTTGAAATAAAGGTCATAGGTAAGTGTCTCGCCTGCCTTGAAAGCGGTGTTCTCTCGGGGGCACTGGGCGCAGATGCCGATATATGCTGCGCTGACGGCAAGGAGAAGGAGGGCAAGTTTTCTCATGTTAGGGTTCGAGCAGGATGGAATCGCTGACCATGAAGATGACACTGTCGGCTACTGGTGTTTCTTCGGCTGGCAGCCCAAAGGGGTTGTCAGGATTGAAGGACAGGTAAAGAAATGCGAACACGCATCCAAGCACGAGGATTCCGAGGAATAGCGTGCCAAGCATCATGTAGCGGTTAAGTCGGGTTATTTTATTGTTTCTTAATGACATAATATAATTGACAACGGACAACAGACAACAGACAACGGATTACGGACTACGGACAACGGACAACGGACAACGGACTTAAAAAACTAGAATCTTTTTGTATTCGGCTTCGTCATTCAGCAACGTGACGGCTCGTTCGAGCTGCACATCGCTTTTGAGGGCTTCTTCAATCTTTCCCGACTGGTAATAATAACGCTTGATGACTTCTTGTGCCATCAGCTTCAGGATGCCTTGTTTCTGGCGGTCCATCTCACGGTCGAGGTTGTGTGTGAGCTTTTTCTCCAAGGCATCAAACTCTGCCTTGGCGTCATCGTAGTAGCCTTCAAACTGTGCGGTTTTCTTGAGGTCGTCGAGGCGTTTCTCGCTCATGCGGTCGTACTTGAATCCGCTATCCTTGACCATTGCCTTGAAATCTTCGTAGTCGGCATCGGTCAGCACAAAATCCTTGACTGCGGGGATGGAGGGGTGCTTCTGGAAATATCGGGTACCCCAGTCTATCAAGACATCATCGCTGGAGAGATAGATGAGAATGGTGGAAACGAGGGTGTCGTTGGTGTTGTTCATGAAGTTTCCAGAAATGGCATAGGGATAAATGGATGGATTCTGCGGCGCGTGCTGCTTCACGGCCACATCGGGCATGATGCCGCTGCCTTCGGTCACTTCGCGGCCGCCTGCCGTGCGGAAGATGGTCTTCAGGCTGTCGCGCTTCTCGGCTTTCTTGCCTGTGGCGCGATAGGTCTCTGCATCTTGTCGGCGCTGCTTATAGTCAATGGCTTGGATGCAGCGTCCCGACGGTATGTAGTATTTTGCCGTGGTGAGCTTGATGCTGCCATTGTAGGGCAGTTCGCGCGGACTCTGCACAAGTCCTTTGCCAAAAGTTTTGTCGCCTATGATGACTGCGCGGTCGAGGTCTTGCAGCGAGCCAGCCACAATTTCGGATGCACTGGCCGAACTGCCATCGACGAGGACGGCAAGTGGAATTTCGAGGTCGAGCGGTTCATTCTGCGTGGTGTAGGAAGCACTTGCCGCACGAACCTTGCCTTTGGTTTCCAGAATCTTGATGCCTTTGGGGACGAAGAGATTGACAATCTCAACGGCTTCGCCCAGCAGTCCGCCTCCATTGTTGCGCAGGTCGAGGATGATGCTCTTTGCGCCTTTCTCCTTGAGGGTGATGATGGCCTTACGCACATCTTTCGAGCATCCTTCGGTAAACTCGTTCAGGCTGATGTATCCTGCTGTTCCCTTCAGTCCGCAATAGGGAATCGGGGCTTTCTTGATGCTGCGACGAGTAATCTTGAAGTCGCGCGCTTTCTTTTCGTCTGGCCGCTGGACACGGAGCACAAAAGTAGTGCCAGGTTCGCCACGCAAGAGTTCGCTGACTTCTGCCGTACTCATTCCCTTCAAGTCTTTGTCGTCAATCTGCAGCAGCACGTCACCCACCTGCAAGCCTGCTTCTGCTGCTGGCATGTCGGGATAGGGTTCGTGGATGATGACAGTGGAGTCCTCTCGCAGACGGATAATGGAGCCAATGCCGCCATACTTTCCTGTTGTCATCAGCTTCAAGTCACTCATGTCCTCTTCCGGATAATACACCGTATAGGGGTCTAATTCCTCCAGCATTGCATCAATGCCCACACGTATCACCTTGTCTGCTTCCAGCGAATCGACATAGAAGAGGTCGAGCTGACGATAGATATTGTTGAAAATGTCCAGATTCTTAGCCACCGAGAATTGGTGTTCGGTCTGTGCCCATGCCGATGTCCATGCCAGCACAGAAAACAATATAAGGAGTGTCTTTTTCATGAATATACTGATTTTCTTGCAAAGATAGGGAATTTAATTAGGTAAAGAGGAAGGAGAAAGAAGGAATTTTGACATTCAGGTGATTTTTTCACGAAATTAAACAATTAAAAAACAACATCCTATCTCTAATTCCTAATTCTTTCTTATCTTTGCAACATGGAGAAGAAAGAACAGGACAGGCTTGTACGGCGCTACTACCAGTATCTGAAACTGGAAAAAGGCAGTTCGTCCAACACCATTGATGCCTATATGCGAGACCTTGATAAATTTCTGAGATTCATCAAGGATGAGGGAAAAGATTTAATGGAAGTGCAACTGGAAGACTTGCACAGGTTTGCATCGCTCATGATTGACATTGGCATCCATCCTGTTTCACTCTCTCGCATCCTGTCGGGGGTAAGAAGCTTCTACCACTTTCTGGTGATTGGCGACGTGCTCAGTGTCAATCCTACCGAACTGCTGGAGTTCCCCAAGAAGCCTCAACATCTGCCAGACGTCCTGTCGGTTGAGGAGATTGACGCCATAGAATCCGTGATTGACTTGAGTCAGCCAGAAGGGCATCGCAACAAGGCTATTATCGAAACACTCTTCAGCTGCGGCTTACGAGTCAGCGAACTGGTCAATCTGAAAATCAGCAACATGTATCTCGAGGAGGGATTCATCAAGGTTGAAGGAAAGGGGTCGAAGCAACGACTTGTGCCTATCTCCGAGAAAGCCATCCATGAAATAGAACTATACAGAGAAGGCCGCAACAGACTGACCATCCCTGCTGAATATCAAGACTTTCTGTTCATCAGCTATCGACGCAAAAAGCCACTGACACGTGTCATGGTTTTCCTGATGATTAAGGAACTCGTGGCAAAAGCTGGCATTCAGAAAACCGTATCACCTCACACGCTTCGCCACTCGTTTGCCACCTCGCTGCTCGAGGGAGGGGCAAACCTGCGGGCCATTCAGGCCATGCTGGGTCATGAATCCATTGCCACCACACAGATTTACACGCACATCG
>JAEIGA010004242.1_pt1 | contig 22191 bp, 9 predicted proteins | sample 9270691 | NCBI WGS metagenome assembly JAEIGA01 (sample SAMN17057246, study PRJNA624740) | gut metagenome | biome: biome; isolation source: fecal sample | host: Bos grunniens | place: China: Xizang | collected 2019 | reverse complement strand
GCTATGGAGAACGTTGACACTCCTACAGCTCTCATCTTCTCACGTCAGAACATCGCACAGCTTCCTGACGGAAACGACTTTACTCAGGCAGAGAAGGGTGCTTACATCGTTGCAGGTTCAGACGAGAATCCTGATGTAACCCTCGTAGCTTCAGGTTCTGAGGTTTCAACTCTCGTGGCAGGTGCTGCTCTCCTCCGTGAGGACGGTATCAAGGTTCGTATCGTAAGCTGCCCTTCAGAGGGTCTCTTCCGTACTCAGCCTAAGGAGTACCAGCAGGCAGTTCTTCCATGCGGCGAGAAGATCTTCGGTCTTACTGCAGGTCTTCCTGTAAACCTCGAGGGTCTCGTTGGTAGCAACGGTAAGGTATTCGGTCTCGAGAGCTTCGGTTTCTCAGCACCTTATACAGTTCTCGATGAGAAGCTCGGCTTTACTGCACAGAACGTTTACAACCAGGTAAAGGCTATGTTCTAAGCCTTATCGGACATAACTGAAAATGGCCGCTGCAGACGTGCAGCGGCCATTTCTTTTTTGTATGAATCGTGTTTCCTATCCGAACAGATTCTTCAATGTCTCCTCGTCAGTGCAGTTCATGTACTTGGCGGTGAACTCCTTAGGTGTCATTCCGAAGAAGTCATGGAACGAATTCGAGAAGTATGAATGTGTCGAGAATCCGACTTTGTAAGCCACTTCCGAAATGTTTACCTTGTTATATATAAGAAGGTATGCGGCCTGCTTGAGTCTTATGGATCTGATGAGGTTGCTTGGCGAGATGTTCATGGTCTCCTTCAGCTTCCTGTTGAGGTGTACTCGGCTCATTCCGATTTCGCGGCTGAGTTCCTCCACGCTGAACTCGCTGTTTTCTATGTTCTTGCGGATGATGCCGATCACTTTGGCGGCAAGCTGGCTGTCGCTGTTTGTGATCTTCATCTCGCTGTATCCATAGTCGATTTCGCGGCTGAATTTGTTCCTGATGGTCTCGCGTGTCGTGATGGCTCCGGCAATTGCGCTCTTGAGGATATCCAATGATATCGGCTTGGTGAAGAACCTGTCTGCACCGCTTTCGATACATCTGTGCTGACTGCTTTCGTCGGATGATGACGTGAGCAGGATCACAGGAATATGGTTGGTGCTCGGATTCTTCTTTATCTTGCTGCATAGTTCCGCACCGTCCATCCTGTCCATCATCAGGTCTGTGATAACTGCATCCGGAACACTTGTGGATATCCTTGCCCATGCATCCTTTCCGTTTGAGAATGCCTCGACATTGTAGATGTTCTGGAGTTCAAGTTTGAGGTATGCCCTCATCTCGTCGTCGTCATCCACCAGGATGATTCTCTTTCTGGTCTTGTTCTGTCTGGTTGCCTCGTCCTTGTCTTCGTTCGGACTGTATGTGATATCTTCGGTGCCGGAATGTTCTTCGCTATTGGCTATATTCTTGGTATAGAGGTCCTTATGGTTTTCTGCCATGCTGAGTTCCTCTTCACTGAGGTGGTTGCTGCCTGTCGGAAGCACGATTCTGAAGGCAACACCGATTTCAGTGTTGTACGCTGAAATGTTTCCGTGGTGAAGTTCTACGAGCATCTTGGCAAGGTGGAGGCCTACGCCCGAACCCATCTTGGCGTCTCTGATGTCCACCTGATAGAATCTTTCGAATATCTTGTCGAGATGCTGTGCGCCTATATGCGGACCGGTGTTTTCGATCACAAATTCCACCGACTCCTGACCAGGGGTTATCCTGATGTTTACTATACCGTTGTCAGGGGTGTACTTGAAGGCGTTTGACAGGATGTTGAATATGATCTTGTCAAAGTTTCCGTGGTCAATCCAGAGGTTCACCACTTCATTTTCGCAATCGAGGCTGAAGTCGATCTTCTTGTTGGTTGCAAGGTTATCGAAAGACTGCATTATGTCCTTGATGAAGTATATCACGTCTGTTTCCACGAAATGAAGCTTCATCTGTCCGTTATCGACCTTTCTCATATCGAGAAGCTGGTTCACCAGACGGAGTATTCTCAGGCAGTTGCGGTACATGAGGTTGTACAGGTCCTTCTGCTTAGGTTCTGTCTCATTTTCACGCATCTGCTTGAGCGGACTCATTACAAGGGTCAGAGGAGTGCGGATCTCGTGCGAGATGTTCGTGAACATCTGCAGTTTCATCTCCTTGATTTCAGACTCTTCCTGATGTGCCTTCAGTGCAAGCCTCCTGTTTCTGAACTCCAGAGATGTCAGTATTACTATGAGTCCTAGGGCAGTATATATTATCCACGCCCAGAATGACATGTACCACGGCGGAAGAACCCTGATTCCGATTTCCCTGTATGAGAATTCGTCCGGTTCTCCTTCGTAGAATGCCTTTATTATGAACTTGTATTTTCCTGAAGGAAGATTGGTGTAAGTGGCGTTATGAGAGCCCTTGAGAGGGACATTCCAGGACTTTTCCAAGCCTTCCATCATATATTGGTATGTCACCTTCTTCGGGTTGGTGTATTCAAGTACGGAAAACTCGATGCTGAACATGTCGGCGTCGTTAGGCAGGGTAATCATCGTGGCCTCGGAGATGTGCTTGTCAAGTATGTTGGCGTCTCCCTTGGCAGGATCATACCTTACATCTTCGTTCATCACATTGATGCCCGACAGATACAGGGACGGAATCTTCTTCTCCCTGTTGTCCACGTAATGCGGGTTGAACACGGTCAGGCCGTTGATTCCTCCGAAATACATTCGTCTTCCGTTGCTGTCCATGTATGCCGCCCTTACGTTGAACTCGTTTTCCTGGAGTCCGTCGTATTGATGGAAGTTCTTGAAGACCAGAGTTTCCTGGTGCAGACGCGAGAGACCGTTCAGGGTCGAGATCCAAAGATAGCCGTCGTTATCTTCCAGAATGCTTGATACTGAATTACATGCGAGACCGTCCTCCTCGGTGTAGACCCTCTTTTCCTTTGTGGTCCTGTCCATGAATACAAGGCCCTCTCCGGTGCCGATCCATATGTTTCCGTCCTTGCTTTCGAATATGGAGTTTACCCTTATGGATTTATCCTTGACGATCTCGTATTCGGTCAGTTTGTCGACTCTGCGGTCATATGCCTTGGGACCGTTGTATGTGCCTATCCACAGCAGGCCGGAACTGTCAAGGGTCAGATAACTGATCCATTTGTTGTTGTCATCCGACCATGAGTGCAGTACCTTTTCCTCCTTTGCGTCTACCTTGGAGAATCCGTTTCCGTGGGTTCCTACGTAGATGACATCGTCTTCCTTGCTGTATGCAAGGTTGTATACCTTGTCTGTGCCGATGGTCTTCTGGTCTTTGAACTGTCTGAAACCCCTTTCCGGAGTATAGGTGAAGAGTCCGCCAAGATATGTCGCAACCCATAGTGTTCCTCTGTTGTCCAATGCCAGTGACATGATGGAATTGTTGGAAAGGCCCGAGTTTCCTGCAGTCAGGTTCACGCTCTCGTTGTTGCTGTCGGTGCGGAATATACCGCCTCCGTCTGTTCCTACCCAAAGACAGTCTCTTCCCTCGTCGTATAGTACTGAGGTCACGCTGAGGTTCCTTCCCTCGATGTGGGCCTTCGGACCGAGGTTCACCTGTCTGAATCCGAACATTGACTTTGGCACGATCAGAAGTCCGTTCTGGATGGAACCTACCCATACATTGCCCTGACTGTCTTCCATGAGTTTATGTACCTTCCAGCCCGAGGTGTTGTATGGTACATTGGACAGGCGTACGTCGCGGATGCTCTCCGTGTCAGCGTCAAAAAGCTTGATTCCCTGGTTTTCGAGTCCTATCAGATAGGTGTGTTCGCCTTGCCTTGTGACGATGTTGTTGGGAATTATGGACATTACGCTGAGGCTGGATTCCATCCTTCCCTCAGGCCTCCTGATTGTTCCGGTTTCTTTCTCCCATATGAGGATTCCGTGGTTGGTGGTGCCGATGAGAAGGTTTCCGGTGTTCAAGTCTTCTGTAAATGTGTTGATTATGTCATCCTTCTCTTTCCTCAGCCCTTTGTCCCATGCGACCGGAACGCTCAGAAGATTGTCGGGGTCAATTGTGGTAAGACCTCCGGCATCGGTCGTTATCCATAATCGGTTCCTGCTGTCCTTGAATGTCTCGAATATGAATTTTGAAGGAAGTGCCTTGTTTATGGCATTCTGACAGTCATGGTCGATTTCGCATGTCTCGGCATCCAATATATATATACCGTGTCCTGAAGATGCTGCGAGTATCTTTTTCCGTCCGTTGAGGGCAATCTCCAGTATCCTTGTGATGTGCTGGTCTGAGTCAGGAACGCTCCAGTCTTCCAGGTTTACCTTTGTGAACGTGCTGTACTCGGTGTCAAAGGTCTGCAGACCTGCTGAAGTTCCCACCCAGAACCTGCCGTTGCTGTCCTCCAGTATGGCTCTTACGGTGTTGCTCGCTATGGAATTCGGCTTTGACCTGTCGAAGTTGAAGTTGAAGAACTTTATGCCGTCAAAACGTGACAGACCGTTCTCTGTGGGTATCCATATGAATCCTCTGCTGTCCTGGTATATGTCGTGAATATGGCTGTTTGCCAGTCCGTCTGCGGAGGTGTACAGGCGGGCTGTCTGAGCATTGGTGTTGAGCGTGCATGCCATCACCAAAAATATCGTCAGAAGACCAAGATGTTTCATTTTCGCGGTGTGTTACTATTGTTGTGTTGCAAAAGTAATAGAAATTTTGGTTGTTTTGACAATTTTGTAACATTTTTCGATAAAAACTTGTCGGATGTTTCGTAATCGCAGTCTTTTGTTTCAAATTATTCTTGGGGGGGGGATTAAATGCGTACATTTGTTTAGATAAACCAGCGTGTAAAATTTATCACATAACAAATCTTAATTATTAATTAAAACTAACCCGTAAATGAAAACAAAACTAAATCGAAAGATTCCTGCGCTTGTTTTCTGCCTGTTGTTCAGCTGCCTTATGGCGTCGGCACAGCAGTTTACAGTAAAGGGAGTTGTCGTGGACAGCAATGGCGAACCAGTCATTGGTGGTGGAGTTGCTCTCAAGAGCAATCAGACCGTGGGTACTGTTACCGATATTGACGGTAACTTCTCTCTTGCGGTTCCAGGTGACAATGCAGTACTGGTTGTTTCCTTTATCGGTATGGAAACTGTCGAAGTTCAGGCTTCCAGATCGCCAATGAGGATCGTCCTTAGTGATGATACCCTCATGCTCGAGGAAACAATCGTGGTAGGTTACGGACAGCAGAAGAAGGCTTCGGTTGTCGGTGCCATTACTCAGACAACCGGTGAGGTTCTCGAAAGAGCTGCCGGAGTCAGCAGTATCGGTGCTGCACTTACCGGTAACCTTCCAGGTGTCGTTACAACCCAGAGTACCGGTATGCCAGGTGAGGAAGACCCTAAGATCACAATCCGTGGAGCATCTTCATGGAACAGCAGTGATCCTTTGGTACTCGTCGATGGTATCGAGCGTCCTATGAGCTCTGTGGACATTTCTTCAGTTGAGAGCATTTCTGTGCTTAAGGATGCTTCTGCAACTGCAGTCTATGGTGTGAAGGGTGCGAACGGTGTCATCCTCGTGACAACAAAGCGCGGTCAGGAAGGCAAGGCAAGAATCGATGTAGGTTTCAATGCAACAATGAAGAATCCTTCAAAGCTTCCTAACAAGCTTGATTCTTATGACGCTTTGATGGCTCGTAACGTTGCAATCGAGCACGAACTTGCTGTGACAGGTGCTGATGCATGGGAATACATCAGGTCTCAGGAGTTCATCAACAACTACCGCAACCAGACTACAGTCGAGCAGATGGAGCGCTATCCTAATGTCGACTGGCAGGATGCTCTTTTCAACAAGTATGCGATGTCTTACAACGCAAACGTGAATGTAAGCGGTGGTACCAGGTATGTGAAGTATTTCGCCTCAGCTGACTACCTCAACGAGGGTGACCTCTTCAAGGTTTATCCAAACAACCGTGGATATGAGTCAGGTTACGGTTACGACCGTATCAACGTGCGAAGCAACCTCGACTTCAGCATCACTCCGACTACAACCCTCCGCGTGAATCTCTCAGGTTCATCTGCAAAGCGTACTGCTCCTACAATGAACTCGAGCAACGATATCTGGCAGATCCAGCAGCAGTGGGCAGGTGCTTACGGTATTGCTCCTGACGTGTTCCTTCCAGTTTATTCAGACGGTTCATGGGGAACTTATCCAAACGCGTCGAACGTGACAAACTCTGCCGAGAATCTTTCTGTCGGCGGTCGTTTCGAGACTACAACAAACCGAATCAACACTGACTTCACTCTCGAGCAGGACCTCAAGTTCATCACTCCTGGTCTTTCACTCAGAGGCGTTATCTCTTGGGATAACCAGTTCGTGGAGTCTAGCCGCGGTATCTCGGATATGTACAACAATCCTCAGAGAAAATGGATCGATCCTGTTACAGGTATCGAGACCTATGCATATCCGTTCGACTCTTATCATCACTTCGATTACAGACAGCCTATCAAGTGGACTACAGGCGGTGGTTCTGTGAACAACTGGTCGACTCTCCGTAACCTTTACTATCAGGGTCAGATCAACTATGCACGTACATTCGCTGAAAAGCATGATGTGACAGCGATGGGTCTGTTCAGCCGTCAGGAGAACGCTACCGGTTCGATGATTCCTCTTTATCGTGAGGACTGGGCATTCCGTGCGACTTACAGCTGGAACGGCCGTTACCATGCAGAGTACAACGGTGCATACAACGGTTCAGAGAAGTTTGCTGACGTGAACCGTTTCGCATTCTTCAATTCAGGTGCTCTCGGTTGGACAATCAGTGAGGAGCCTTTCATGAAGTGGTTCCGTGACAAGAGACTCATCGAGGTGTTGAAACTCCGTGTTTCATATGGTGAGATCGGAGACGACAATATCGGACAGCGCTGGCTTTACATGTCACAGTGGGCATACGGCGGATCTACAGCGATGGACCTCAACCAGGCAGACAGTATCTATCAGTGGTATAGAGAGTCAGCCATCGGTAACCCTGACGTGAAGTGGGAGACAGTAACCAAGCTTAATGCAGGTATCGACTACTCGATGTTCAAGGGTCTGATCGCAGGTAGCGTGGAGTTCTTCCGTGATGAGCGTCGCGACATCCTTGTTGATGGTGCTTCACGTTCAGTGCCGGGCTATTACGGTGGTACACCTCCTACAGTGAACATCGGTAGAGTGCGCACAAACGGATATGAGCTCGAACTTCGCGTCAACAAGCAGTTCGTGAACGGTCTCCGTCTCTGGGGTAACTTCAACATGACTCATTCTGAGAACGTCATTCTCCAGAAGGATGACCAGGCTCTCCGCCCAGACTATCAGAAGGAGGCAGGTTATGCAATCGGTCAGTACAGATCGCATATCGATGCCGGTTATACTCAGACATGGGATGAGGTTTACGGTACTCCGAAATATGATACCAACGATGCTCACAAGCTCCCAGGTGACTATTATATCGTTGACTTCAATGCTGACGGTGTTGTTGACAGCAAGGACTCTGTTCCTTATGGCTATACAGGTACGCCTCAGAACACATACAATGCTACAGTTGGTTTCGAGTGGAAGGGCTTCAGCGCATTCGCTCAGTTCTATGGTGTAACAAACGTTACCCGTGACGTTCCTCTTACAAGCTTCGGCAATAAACTTAATACCGTATATGATATGGGTACATGGTGGTCGCCTGAAAACCCTCAGGCTGACGTAGTGGTTCCTGCATGGAGCAGAACTCCAGGTTACTATGCAAACCAGTCAACCCAGTATCTCTTCGACGGTTCATATATCCGTCTCAAGAACCTTGAAGTCGCTTACACCGCATATGGTGGATGGATCAAGAAGATCGGTCTTGATTCATTGAAGATCTTCATCAACGGAAACAACCTCTGGCTCTGGACACGCATGCCTGATGACCGTGAGGCCAATCTCTCCGGTTACAGCGGCGGCGGTGGAGCATATCCTACCGTGAGACGTTTCAATCTCGGTGTTAAACTTACCTTATAATAATCGCTATGAAAAGAATCTTTAAACTTTCTATATGGTTAGGACTCGGCCTGCTGCTCGGCTCGGCTCTTACTTCTTGCGAGGCTTATCTCGACAAGGAGCCAGACTCGACTATCTCTGAAGCGGCTGCGTTCAAGGACTTCAGAAGCTTCCAGGGATTCATTGAGGAAATCTACAACTGTATTCCTGACAAGGAGAAGTGTAACTGGTGTCCTTCTTGGAACTGGGGAGATGATGAGATCTTCAACCCAGAGGCTGATAACCGAATGACACATCAGGTGGACCTCGGTAACTTCCGTGCATGGATGCAGACAGGTAACTGGCTTTACAAGAGCGGCAGCAACCCTACTGCAAAAGATAAGTTTGCGCACTCTCTCTGGCCACACTCATGGTATTGCATCAGAAAGGCCAATATAGGTCTTCAGGCTCTTGCAGACGGCAAGCTCGTTTCAGCATCGCAGGAGGAGAGAAACCTTATCGAGGGTCAGCTCTATTTCTTCCGTGCTTGGTGGCATTTCGAACTTATCTGCTGGTTCGGAGGACTTCCTTACATCGATAAGGCTTTCGAGGCTAATGACGAACTCAAACTTCCACGTCTTTCATTCCAGGCGTGTGCAGACAAATGTGCTGCCGACTTCAAGAAGGCAGCAGAACTTCTGCCTATCGACTGGGAGAGCACAGCAGCCGGCAAGTTGACTTCAGGTAGAAACCAGCTCCGTATCAACAAGGTCATGGCTCTCGCATATCTCGGCAAGTGCTACCTTTGGGCGGCATCTCCACTTATGGATCCTTCACGTGAGAAGACCCCTTCAATCGACGGAAGCGATACATATAAATATAATACAGAGTATGCATCAAAGGCTGCAGAGGCTCTCGGTGAGCTCCTTACTCTCGTTGAGAACGGCCAGACACAGTACGCTCTTGCAGAGTTCGATTATGAGAACATCTATGACCACAAGAAGTCTGCAACTGCCACTACCCGTTATTCTGACAACTTCTATACTAAGGGACAGAACTGGCTCATGCCTGGTACTGTGGAGGCTATCTTCCGCGGTCCATCACATGACTTCAACGGTTCACACTGGAATACTACAAAGGTGTTCGGTCCTAAGGTCAAGGGTCTTGTAGAGCACGATAACGTCATCCACCAGCCTACAGCAAATGCTGTCAACATGTATGGTATGGCAAACGGTCTCCCTCTTGACCACCCTGAGTCTGGATTCGACCCTAACTTCCCGTTCAAGGACCGTGACCCACGTTTCTACCATGACATCGTCTTCGATGGTTTCAAGTATGTTCACGGACAGCTTGATGAAGAGCGTGAGCCGTACCGTTACTGCGAACTCTTTACAGGTGGAAACATGCGTCCTGTAGCGAATGCAAGCCGTACAGGTTACTTCATCCAGAAACTCGTTCCTCATACATGTAACATGGCTGACAAGGAATACGATTGGGGATTCTCAATGCACGTATACCTTCCATATATGCGTCTTGCTGACGTTTATCTCATGTATGCAGAGGCAACTGCCGCTAAGGATGCCGGTTTCTCAAGAACAAACAAGGCTACAAACTGCGACCTTACATCTGAAGGAGCCATCAACAAGCTCCGTGACCGTGTAGGTGCAGGTCATGTTCACGAATCATTCACTGGTACAGACTATATGGATGAGATCCGTCGTGAAAGAGCAGTCGAGCTTATGTTCGAGGGTCATCGTTTCAACGACCTTCAGCGCTGGATGCTCCTTACAGTCTATCCTTATAACATAAAGACTTCTCAGGAGTTTGACCGAGTATATCCTAGCGAGTGGTATACAAGCGGCGAAAATGATCCTAGGGATGCTCAGGTTGCAGGATGGCGTGAGGAAGTGATCCTCGAGCGCGTATTCGGTGCAAAGCATTACTGGTTCCCTCTTCCAGATGATGAGGTTTATCTCTATGAAGAGTTCGCTCAGAATCCTGGTTGGTAATCAAAAGGAGATTAGTGATAATTAAAATTCATTGAAAATGAAACACATAAAAGCAAGATACATTCTCTATGCAATGCTTCTGGCATCTCCTTTTACGATGAATGCTCAGACAGCGGAGAATGATACATTGAGCAGCGAGCCGCTCGTCAATGTCGCATACCGTCAGGTGGCGCAGGACGAGATCGTCGGAAGCGTCGCTGTTGTGAATTATGAAGAATTGACCGAGAAGAACTACAATACATACAGCCTTGACAACATGCAGGCTTATGTGAGCGGTTGGAACGGCAATTCATTTTGGGGTATGGACGGCGACAATGCCGGATATCTCGTACTCATCGACGGTGTTCCACGTGAGGCGAACAACGTGCTTCCTACAGAGATCGCTCAGGTGACTTTCCTCAAGAGCGCCCAGGCGGTAGTTCTCTACGGTAGCCGTGCTGCGAAGGGAGCCATCCTCATCACAACCAAGCGTGCAACCAACGAAGGCCTCAGCGTAAGCGTGAGAGCGAATACTGGTGTTGCAGTCGCAAAGGCATTCCCTGAATATCTCGGTTCTGCTGAGTATATGACACTCTACAACGAGGCTCTCGCAAATGAGAACAAGGCTCCTCTTTATTCAGAGCAGGAGATCTACAACCATTCTACAGGCCTCAATCCTTACCGTTATCCGGATATCAACTACTATTCTTCAGAGTACATCAACAAGGCTTATAACCGTACTGATGTGACTGCGGAGATTTCAGGTGGCGGACAGCGTGCTCATTTCTACAGCAACGTAAGTTACTACAACCAGGGTGATTTCCTTACAGTAGGCGAGGCTGCCAACAACAATACCAGCCGTTTCAATGTACGTGGTAATGTCGATGTGCAGATCAACGACTTCATCAAGGCTTTCATCAACGCCAACACTACTTTCTACGATTCAAAGTCAGCAAAGGGCAACTACTGGGAGGCTGCTGCTACAATGCGTCCTAACTTCCCTCAGCATGCTCACACGCTGATTCCTATCGACCTTATCGACCCTAATGCAGTCGGTGCTCTCGAACTTATCAGCGCATCCGGCAACATCATCGACGGTAAGTATTTCCTCGGTGGTACACAGCAGAACACAACCAACGTATTTGCTGACATGTACGCTGCAGGAAGAAGCAAGTGGACAAGCCGCCAGTTCCAGTTCGATGCAGGTCTCGAGTTCGACCTCAAGAGAGTTCTCAAGGGTCTCCGCTTCAAGACTACATTCGCAATGGACTACGCTACTTCTTATTCAACTTCTTTCGACAACACTTACGCAATCTACACTCCGATCTGGTCTAACTACAACGGAAAGGATGTCATCGTAGGTCTTACAAAGGAAGGTCTTGACGAGAAGTCAGGTAATCAGAACATCAGCGGTTCAACCAGCAACATGACAATTCTCTGGAACGGTCTCCTCGACTACAACAGAACTTTCAACAAGGTTCATAATGTTTCGGCAATGATCGTTGCTGCAGGATATCAGCAGACACTTTCAGGAACATACCACCGAACAGTGAATGCAAACCTCGGTTTCCAGGCTACATATAACTATGACAGGAAGTACTATGCTGACTTCAGTTCAGCTCTCGTACACTCGTCAAAGCTTGCTCCTGGTCACCGCAACGCATTCTCTCCTTCACTTACTCTCGGATGGAGACTCTCAAACGAGGACTTCCTCAAGGATGCTGAAGGTGTGGATGACCTGATGGTTTCGCTCTCAGGCAGCGTACTCAACGAGGATATCGACATCGCCAACTACTACCTTTATACTCCTATCTGGAAGGCTGACAACTATGGATACGAGTGGAATGACGGTAACCTTTCACAGTATGTGACTGCATCCCGTGGTCCTAACGAGTATCTCGACTTTATCCAGCGCAAGGAGATATCTGCAAATGTAAGGGGTTCATTCTATAACAAGGCTCTCACAGTGGATGCTTCGTACTTCGTGCAGTCAATGCAGGGTTACCTCATCGACAACACTACTACATATCCTTCACACCTTGCTACAGGATATCCTTCACAGTCATTCATCCCTTGGATGAACTACAACAACAACTTCCGTACAGGATTCGACATCAGTGTCAATACTTACAGGAAGATCGGTGATTTCGAGTTCTCTCTTGGAATGAACTATACATTCTACACTACCAAGGCAACAAAGCGTGATGAACTCTACACTGACTACAGACAGCGTGAGGGCAAGCCGGTTGACGGTATCTGGGGATATGAGAGTGCTGGTCTCTTCCAGTCACAGGAGGAAATCGACGCTTGGCCAACCCAGAACCTCGGTAGTACAGTACGTCCTGGTGACATCAAGTACATTGACCAGAACAAGGACGGTGTAGTCAATTCAAATGACCAGATCTATCTCGGCAAGGGCGGATGGTATGGAAACCCGGCAACAATGGGTGTCAACCTTACACTCAAGTACAAGAGCTTCACTCTCTTCGGACTCGCAACAGCAGGTACCGGCGCTTGGGGCGTAAAGAACAGCTCATACTACTGGGTTGACGGTGAGGACAAGTATTCAGCAGTCGTACGCGACCGTTGGACACCTGAAACTGCCGCAACAGCAAAGTATCCACGTCTTACAGTTACCGAGGGTGCAAACAACTTCGTGACTTCAGACTTCTGGATGTACAATACCAGCCGTATTGACATTGCAAAGGTTCAGCTTACTTATGACATGCCTCAGTCAGTTCTCGCTGGCAACAAGGTAGTCAAGGGCTTCTCTGCTTACATCAGCGGAAGCAACCTTCTTACTATCTCACCAGAGCGTAAGCATATGGAAATGAATGTAGGTTCAGCTCCTCAGTCACGCTTCTACAATTTTGGAGTTAAGCTTGTATTCTAACATTAAAATCAGAGAACAATGAAACTTAAGAATATTTTGATACTTGCTGCCTTGGTGGGTTCATTCAGTGCTTGCGCTGATCTGATCAATCCTACCCTGGAGAATATCCAGACAGAGGAGCAGATGTTCAAGGATCCTTCGTCTGCACAGGGTATTCTTGGATATGCTTATGCAAATCTCCCTTTCGAGACCAAGAGTACCACAGATATAGCAACTGACGATGCGGTTACCAACGACCTTGGCAACAATCTCAGGGCTATGGCTCAGGGTTCATGGACAGCTGTCAACAACCCTGTATCGCAGTGGGATGCGAGAAAGTCGACTATCCAGTATCTCAATCTCTTCATCAAGAACGCTGCAGGTGTTCCTTGGGCAGAGAACGAGGCTAAGCGTACAATGTTCACAGACAAGCTTACAGGTGAGGCTCTTGCTCTCCGTGCTCTGAACATGTACTTCCTTCTTAGAAACCATGCAGGATGGACTGCTTCCGGTGAACTTCAGGGTGTTCCTATCATCCTTGAACCGGAGGGAGCTGGTTCAGACTTCAATCAGCCACGTGCTTCATTCGAAAAATGTGTGGAGCAGATCTATGCTGATGTTGATGCTGCCATGGAACTCCTTCCTATGGACTATGTAGACATCAGAAACGCGTCTGAGATCCCTGCAAAGTACGTGCAGATGGGTATTAAGAACCACGTTGAGTACAACTCTGTATTCGGTGCCACATTCAACGGCCGTATGAGCGGAAGAATCGCTGAGTCAATCAAGGTTCTGACTGCACTTCTTGCTGCCAGCCCTGCTTACTCGGAAGGTTCCGGCGTGACATATGCCGATGCTGCAGCAATCGCTGCTACTTCACTCGACCGTATCGGCGGTGTTGCCGGTGTTGACCCTACAGGTTACAAGTGGTTCATGGACAAGGCTACCATCGATGGTCTCGGTTCAGGTGCATGCCCTCCTGAGATCCTTTGGAGAGGTTCAATCAACCAGGGTACTGAAGACTATGCCTTCGGTATCAGCCAGGAGAAGGACAACTATCCTCCTACCCTCTATGGTAACGGACGCATCAACCCTACACAGAACTTCGTGGACGCATTCCCAATGGCCAACGGATATCCTATCACTGACCCTGACAGCGGTTACTCGAAGAGCAATCCTTATGCTGACCGTGACCCACGTCTGAGCGAGTATGTGATCTATAATGGTGCTACCTATAAGGATACTCAGATCATTACAGGTGCATACTCTTCTGACAACAACGGTCTCAACAAGACTGCAACTTCTACCCGTACAGGTTACTACCTCCGCAAGCTTCTCCGTGATGACTGTAATGCAAACCCTTCTGCAACAAATGCCAAGAAGCACTATCCTGTATACATCCGTTATACAGAACTCTTCCTCGCATATGCAGAGGCTGCCAACGAGGCTTACGGTCCTTCGACCGCTGGTCCTTCAGGCTACAGCGCATATGATGTGATCAAGGCTATCCGCTCACGTGCCGGTGTAGGTGCCGAAAACGATGACGCATACCTCGAGAGCATCAAGAACGATAAGGATAAGATGCGTGAACTCATCCGCAACGAGCGTCGTATCGAGCTCTCGTTCGAGAACAGACGTTTCTGGGATATGAGACGTTGGAAACTTGACCTTAACGAGACTGCAATGGGTGTGAGAATCACTCAGGCAGAGGGAAATCTTACCTATACTCCTATCGAGGTTGAGCCACGTAACTATAGCAGTTACATGTATCACGGACCAATTCCTGAGACAGAGGTGCTCAAGTGGAGCAACCTTGATCAGAACAAGGGTTGGGAATAATCACTATTAAGGATATAAATTTTGAATATCATGAAATTAAGAAATATTTTCAGGGTTTTGTCTGCAGGAGTGGCTCTGTCTGCTATCGCATCTTGTCATAACCAGGAACAGATCTTTCCTGATTATGAGGGTGGTGTGACAGCGTACTTCGCATACCAGTATCCGGTGCGTACAATCGTACTCGGAGAGTCTGAGACTTTCCCTACTGAACTTGACAATCAGCACAAGTTCATCATCTATGGTACCATGGGTGGCGCATATAAGGGAAGGGATATTGTAATCGATGTTGAGGTCGACAATTCATTGACTGAATGTCTGTTCTTCGATGCGGAAGCCGAAAATCCGGTTCTTCCTATGCCGCAGGAGTACTATACTCTTGCTGACGATCAGCTCAAGTATGGCGGCTCTCATATGGGTGGCGTAGAGGTTCAGCTTACTGACGCATTCTTTGAAGATGAGAATGCCATCAAGAATACATATGTCATTCCTTTGGTGATGAAGAACATCGTGAAGGGTGCTGACCAGATCGCTGACGGTGAGCCTCTCATCGAGGGTGAAACTCCTATCCGCACAAATCCTATCTATTGGAATGTCGCTCCTATGGACTACACTCTCTATTGTGTGAAGTACATCAACCCTTGGGATGGAAGCTGGCTCCGTCGCGGTGTCGATGAGATCACTGAGAAGGGTAAGACAACAACCAACGTACGTCACGCTCAGTATGTTGAGAATGACGAGGTGATGTTCCTTACTACACAGTCTCTCGAGTCAGTGGTTTTCCCTATCAAGACCAACGTAGAGGTGGTTCGCGATCCGGATCCTGAATATGCTCTCAGCATGACAAACCTCACTGCAGGTGAGGCTGATTGGGCTGCTCAGGTATGGTATAAGTTCGGTACTCCTCTCACAGCAGGCAAGACTTACACTTTCTCTGCATGGGTGAAAGGAACAGCTGAGTTCACTTCGGGAATCTTCCTTCAGGATTCTGAAAACCAAGACAACCAGCAGTATGGTGCTGCCAGCATCCCATTCACAACAGAGTGGACCAAGGTTACAGTAGACTTCCCTGTAAACAATGAAGGCATCAACAAGTTCACATTCAACTTCGGTACTTTCGAAGGAACCCTCATTCTTGACAAGGTTTCTATCGTAGAGAAGGGCAAGGAAGATGAACTCGTTGCTAACGGTGACTTCCTTGGCGGTACAATGGACGGTTGGGAAAGCTATGGCAACTACCAGAAGGTTACTGAAAACGGCTATGCCGAAAAGCCTGCAGAGCCTGTTACAGAAGTCGTTTCAGTTACATGTAACCTCCTTATCACTTTCGACGAGGCCGGCAATGCAACCGTTTCTTCAATTACTGACGGCGTGACAGCGACCGGTACAGGTAAGTTCGTGAAGGACGGTGAGAAGAAGGCTTGGGGAGAGAAGGACCGCGACGGTATCTATCTCGAGTACGACGTAGACTTCGGTGCAAAGCAGTATCACAGCAGAGACACACTCGTGTCACGCAGCCGTGAGGTGAAGATCGAAGAATACACTCCAACCTTTATCGAGAATCGTCCACTTTAATCTTTAAAGACACTAAGACATGAAATACTATAGAATATTATTTCTTGCTGCGGCTCTGACCGGACTTGCTTCATGTGCAAAGGACATGGTCAAGGAGTTTCCGGTGGATAAACCACAGGATATCGCGCAGTATGAGTATCTGAATGACTATGATGTGTTGAAGAATTATGTTGACCGTGCGGCATCTCCTGACTTCAAGTTGGGAGCTGCCCTCTCGGCCAGCGATTTCAACGCCAAGAGTCAGGTATATGTGCTTGCAGCATCCAATTTCGATGAAATGACTGCAGGCAACGCAATGAAGTATGCTTCAGTGGTTGACAACAAGGGTAACATGAACTTCGACACTGTAAGGGACTTCGTCAATAATGCAGAGGCGGCAGGTATGACAATCTACGGTCATACACTTGCATGGCATTCACAGCAGAACAACAAGTACCTCAACAGCCTTATCGCTGACAAGGAGCTTGACCTCGATCCGGATGCAACTCAGGTTGTTCTTGACGGTGAGATCTATTATAAGGACTATACAAAGTTCCCATTCTTTGTGATGGGATATGAGCCAGTAATCGAGAACGGTATCCTCAAGAGTTCATATCCTGGCTCATGGTATCAGTACTTCGTCATCGAGGGAATTCCTACAGATCCTAAGCACACTTACACTGTAACAGCGAAGATCAAAGGTTCTGAAGAAGGACAGTTGACAGTCCAGATGGGTAACTGGAATGAAAACCTTCCTACTTCGAACATGAAGATCACCACTGAATGGGCAGAGCAGTCTGTAAAGATCACAGGACTCTCTTCCAACACATCTTTCGTTGTATTCCAGCCAGGTAACTATGCCGGTGACATCGAGATCGAATGGGTAAAGGTTTCACACGAGGAGGCTCTTGCAGTCACTATCCCTACCTACATCCTTGAGGCTGACTTCAACGACGGTACTTCACCGTTCGGCGGTTGGGGACTCCAGTCTTCAAGAACAGTAGAGGATGGTGTACTCAAGATTTCAAACCCTGTAGCCGGTTCAGGTTACTGGGAGGCACAGATGGCTTACGACGTTGCTACAGCATTCGAGGCTGAGAGAAAGTATTTCCTCAAGTTCAAGATCAAAGGAACAGGCGAGGGTACATTCCGTTCAGGTTTCCAGATCACATCGGACTACTCATCTGCTGGAGATTTCGCCAATGTAGCATTCAATACTGAGTGGAAGGAAGTACAGCTCAGCACTATCTGCAACAAGGAAGGTGCGACCCGTCTGATCTTCTCGTTCGGTGACTTTGCGGGTGACATCTTTATCGATGACTTCCAGTTCTATTATGAGATTTCAGGTACAGCCATACCTCAGACTCCTGAAGAGAAGAAGGAGAATCTTACAGTGGCAATGGATACCTGGATCAAGGGTATGATGGAAGCGACTGCAGGTAAGGTTGTGGCATGGGATGCTGTTAACGAGGCTATTTCAGGCGCTGACCGTGACGGTGACGGCAAGTATGACCTCCAGCACGCTGAGACAGGCGATCCGGCCAACAACTTCTACTGGCAGGACTACCTCGGAGATGAGGACTATGTACGTATCGTAGTCGCTAAGGCACGTAAGTACTTCGCTGAGTTCGGCGGAAATCCTGCTGACCTCAAGCTCTTCATCAATGACTACAACCTTGAGTCAGACTGGGACGACAACAAGAAGCTCAAGAGCCTTATCGAGTGGATCAAGATCTGGGAGTCGGATGGCGAAACAAAGATCGACGGTATCGCTACTCAGATGCACGTTTCATGCTATGAGAACGCAGATGTTCAGAAGAGCAAGCAGGAACACGTTGTGGCTATGCTCGAACTCATGGCTGAAACAGGCAAACTCGTGAAGATCTCAGAACTTGACATGGGATATGTTGATGCAAACGGCAACACAGTTCCTACTACAAGCATGACTGAGGCTCAGCACCAGGCTATGGCTGCTTACTATCAGTTCATCGTAAGCAAGTACTTCGAGATCATCCCTGCAGCTCAGAGATACGGTATCACACAGTGGTGTCTTACTGATGCTCCAGGCGAACTCGGAACAGGTTGGAGAGGCGGTGAGCCTGTAGGTCTCTGGGATCAGAACTACAACCGCAAGCACACTTACGCTGGTTTTGCAGCAGGTCTTCAGGGTAAGTAATTCCCAAGACTGTAACATATGATGTCGGAGGTCCTCAGGGCCTCCGACTTTTTTTGTGTTCATGAACCTGCGGTGTTGTCTCAATCGCGATAATTTATTAATTTTGTAGGATTTACAACCGTTACTGAAATATATGAAGATACTTATTCAAAAAATAATCGCAAGTCTGGTGATCCTGTCGTCCGCAGCCGCCTTTTCAGGATGCTCGTCATGGGATACCCCTGCCTCTGAGGCGGGTGAGCAGCCGGCCATTTTTCCTGATTACATAGGGGTGACCGTGCCTTCCAACATCGCCCCGATGAACTTCATGGTCGAAGGTGCGGAAAAGGTGCAGGCCGTGATTTCCGTTGAAGGAGAAGATGTGCTCAAGGTGTCGGGAAAAGAAGGAGTCATACAGATTCCGCTCAAGAAATGGGATTCGCTGATGGCTCAGGCAGCCGGTAAAACCCTTGACTTTGAAGTATCTGCATGGTCCGATGAACATAAGGACGGAACTGCATATAAGCCTTTTCAGATATATGTTGCTGAAGATGAGATCGATCCATGGATTGCCTACCGACTCATCGAGCCTGGCTACAAGAGCTGGAGACAGTTGGGGCTTTACCAGAGAAACCTCTCTACATTCGAAGAAAAGGCTATCGTGACAAATGCGACGGAGAATGAGACCTGTCTCAACTGCCACCATTTCCCTGCATATTCATCAGAGAGCATGATGTTCCATGTCAGAGGAGCGAACGGCGGAACCGTACTTTACCACGACGGTAATCTTACAAAGATAAAGTTCAACGAGATCGGCATAAAAAGGAATACTACATATCCTGCATGGCATCCGGAGGGACGCTACATCGCATTCTCATCCAACAGCACCCAGCAGATTTTCTTCGTACATGGCCAGAAGCCTATCGAGGTTTATGACAGTGCATCCGACCTCGTGATATATGACACCCGTACGGGCGAAGTCATGACTGACCCACGTTTCATGACAAAGGAAGTCCTCGAGACCTTCCCTGCATGGTCTCCGGACGGAAAATACCTCTACTTTGCTCAGGCTGATGCGAAGCCGGTTCCTGACCAGGTGCCTGAAATCCATTACGACATAGTCAGAGTTCCATTCGACTCCCAGACCGGCATTTTCGGAGATTCTGTGGAAACGGTTTATGATGCATCCGTCCTTGGAGGCAGTGTATCTTACCCTCGCATTTCGGCTGACGGAAGGTACCTGCTCTATACCTGGGCCGAATACGGTACTTTTCCGATCTGGCATGATGAGGCCGATCTCAGGATGACCGACCTCCAGACCATGGAACCTGTCGATGTTTCGGTGATCAACGATCCGGAAAATGCTGACAGTTACCATTCGTTTTCTTCTGACGGAAGATGGATCATGTTCGGCAGTCGCAGGCTTGACGGAAGATATACCCGACTTTATATCGCATATATGGATGAGACAGGAATGGTGCACAAGCCTTTCCTTCTTCCTCAGGAAGACCCGCGCTACAACATCTGGCGTCTGAAGTCCTTCAATGTGCCTGAGTTCATCGACGGGGAAGTGGAACTTCCCGAGTCGGTAGTGGAATTGTTTGAAACTGGAAAATAGGAGGGACGGATATGAAAAAGTTGTTCAATCAGCCGTGCAGGCTTCTCGCGTTGATGTCACTTGCGCTTTTTGTGGTCTTCTGGTGCGTATGGTTCTTCGGATGCAGGTACTATCTCGTCTGGCTTGAGGGATATTCATATTTCTCGACGCTTCCTGACTATACTGCGCTCTTCAAGTCCATTCCTTACGGACTTTCGTGCTATGTGGGTGCTTTCCTGCATCAGTTCTACATCTATCCTGCTGTCGGTGCCGCGATCCAGGCCATATTCAGCATACTTCCTTTCATCTGTGCCGGAATCATCATCATCCGTCTGTTCAAGGAGCCTGGCCGTCTGTTCTGGATCGCCATGATTCCGATGATATTCATGACTTCTCGCCAGTTCTGGGACCTCAATCTCGTGACATCTCTCAGGTTTGTCACATGGTGTCTTGTGGCGATGCTTGCAGTTGTTGCAGTAACGATGATCAAGCGCCCGCAGTGGGGCCTTCCTGGCTTCCTGGGAAACAGGATCCTGGCTCTGGTAATCGGCGTTGCCGTCACTGCGCTTTCGGTCTATAATATCGTCGGACTAGATCCTGCAGCCCGTCAGCACGAAGAACGTGCCCGTCTGGAGTATCTTGGAGACAGACATAGATGGGATGACATCCTGGATATCGTGACTCCTCAGGAGGCCCACCGTGATGAGTTCAAGAGGAGATATGCACTTCTCGCCCTTACGGAGAAAGGTCTCATCGCCGACTATGGATTCAGATATGGACTTTCGTCGTCTGAAGATTTCTACTTCAGTGACACCATTGAACCTATGTCGCTGAATTTCAATGCATTGTTCTATCAGTGCCTCGGCATGCCGAACGCTTCGATTCATCAGGCCTATCAGCTTGGTGTCCAGTCTGTGTCCGGCATCGGATTCGCTTCTCTGCGTCGTCTTGCTGACCTCTATCTGCGCCTTGAGGACCATGTCATGGCAAGCAAGTATATCGACATCCTCAGCCATTCTACATGTTACAGGAGGTGGGTGAAGAACCGCAGGGCAGTGCTGAAGACAATCGAGGGCAAGGAGCCTGCATATACGCAGCCGCAGTATGCCGCGACCATAGCGAACTTTACCCACACCATATCTTCTATGGTGGACAGATACCGTGACAACCATAAGTATGCAGACCTTCTTCTCTGCGCTTACCTTGCCGATGAGGAGGGTGACAAGTTCCAGAACATCATGAGGTACGTGGCACAGGTCCAGTACCCTGACGGAAAGAATCTTCCGCGTCTTTACGAAGAGGCTCTCATACTCATCACCATGGTGGATCCGTACGCCTTGAACGGATATGTGATAAGTGAAGACACTCAGGCCAGATTCGCCGATTATGTGAACATGATGAATGCCGGAAAGGGTACTCAGGCACTCAGAAAGCATGCGGACACATATTGGGCATATTCATATTGATGGGATGAAGACAAGAGGCAAGAATATTCTGGTCATCGCCGTCGTCGGTCTTCTGATGGCGGCAGGGGTTCATTTTACTCAGGAGTTCCGTTTCTACAACATCGAGAGCAACGACCTTTTCATGTATGACTGGTCAGACGTTTGGACCAGACTTCTCCAGACCGGAGGCCTTGCAACAGTATTGGCCTCTGCTCTGACCCAGTTCATGAGAATCCCGTTTGTCGGAACCGTCATTGCAACTGCGGTTTATCTTTCAGTCTGGTGGCTGACGAGGTCTGTGCTGCGTCGCAGGACGGAGAGTGCAGTGATGGACGGATTTGCCTTCCTGCCTTCTGCCTTCCTATTCCTCTGCATGGAGAATGACTATTACAGATTCCAGGGTCATATTGCATTCCTGCTTGCAATGATGGCGTTGAAGGCATATGTGTCCGTACCGAAGGAAAAGGTCTGGGCAAGGGCTGCACTTGGACTCCTGATGGTACCGGTGCTGTATCAGACTGCCGGCAGCGTTGCCGTGATGTATGCAGCTTCCGTTATGCTCTGGGAAATCACGGAAAGGGGATGGAAAGGCCTTTGGGCGGTCGTTTATCCGGCAGTCATGCTCGTTACAGCCTATATATATGTCGACAATTCGAGGGTGAGCGATTGGGAGCATGCTTTGACTCCGTTCATGTACTATGACTGGCCTTCGACATATTTCTTCCCTGTGTATGCATGGACGATGGTACCTGTACTGGTGCTTGCGGCATGG
>JAEIGA010004241.1_pt1 | contig 22192 bp, 14 predicted proteins | sample 9270691 | NCBI WGS metagenome assembly JAEIGA01 (sample SAMN17057246, study PRJNA624740) | gut metagenome | biome: biome; isolation source: fecal sample | host: Bos grunniens | place: China: Xizang | collected 2019 | reverse complement strand
GGAGATTACGGTGCTCCAGTCGTACCGGGAGAATCGCTTGAAACCACAATTGACAAACTCATTCGCTATCCGCTCGGAACCAAGGCATATATTCGCCCAAACTGGCGCCACCTTCAGAAAAAGGAGGGTGTCCTTGAGTTCGACGATTACTGGAAGATCACGCTGGACAAGGCGGCTGAATATGGCAAGAGAGTGATTTTCAGAGTCATGCTCTGCAATCCTGACACATTGGAGAATGCACTTCCTGATTTCGTTCTGAAAAAGGTTCCTCTTGACCGTCTGAAAGGCGAGTGGAAAGGTGATCCGTCACAGCCAAGATTCCAGCATGAGCATTTCCAACCGCGTTACAACGAATATCTTATCGGATATTTCGAAGAGCTGCAGAATCTGCTTGCAGAACAATATAATGGCAGCGCAGTGATTGAATGCGTAGATACCAATATGTTCGGTTTCTGGGGAGAAGGACATGCGTGGCCGTACGAAGGACATAATTTCCCTAACAAGAAGGCTGCAGAGGACACATTCCTCAGGATATATGACATCCAGCAGGCAGCCTGGACGCATGTTCCTCTTCTGACAAATGTGGAACCGGATCACAGTGGCGTGGGCAATTCCGCCCTTGTGGACAAGACCATCAGAGACCACAACTGGCTGCGTCGAGACACCATTCTCGTCGACACTGAGAGTATCGAGCAGTTGTGCAACAGACCTTCATGGTGCGGAGCCTTCGTTGAGAACGCGATGATCAGAGGTAATGCCTCCACATATAAATATGACCGTTTCGGCCGTCCTACAGGAGATGACATCATCTATCATGCAATGGATGCAGGTGCCAACTACTATTCACTCTGGAGTTTCCACAGCATCTGCGCAGAAAATCTGGAGGAATATCACCGACTCTATCCGGAGGCCCTGGATGAACTTGCAGGCAGGATCGGCTATCGCGTCAGACCTTCATACATCTGGCATGGTCAGGACAAGGAAGGATTGGACTATCTGATCATAGGAATGGTCAATGACGGCATTGCAGGCGTGCCTGGCGTGCTTCGTCTGACCTTGTTCACAGACGAAGGTGTGGTCTGCAGCGGTTGTCTTGATGCAGGATATCCGGAAGCCGGAGGTGGAGTGCGTTCAGGAATGATGTATCTACCAAAGGGTATGGACTGGAATAACGGCAACCTGCGACTTAAAGTGGAACTTGAGGTCAAGGGTATGAGACATCCTGTTCCTATGGCTGTTGCAGAAACTCTCAATCCTGACGGTTCTCTGACTATCAGAAAAATGATGTAAAAGACTCATATGATATATTTTGACACAGACTATATGTCAGGCGCTCATCCAAAAGTGATGGAGCGCCTGATGCAGACAAACACAGACCAGACACCCGGCTACGGTACAGATAAATACACAGAGCACGCAAAGGAGCTGATAAAGGAGGCCTGCGGTGCTCCTGAGGCAAGGGTGTATTTCCTTGTCGGAGGAACTCAGACCAACTCGACAGTGATTGATGGCGTATTGGCAAGACACGAAGGAGTCCTTTGTGCAGAAAGCGGCCATATCAATGTGCATGAATCAGGTGCAATTGAAGCTACAGGTCACAAAGTCCTCACTCTTCCATCATACGACGGCAAGGTATCAGCTGAAGATGTTAGGAATTTCATCACGACATTCTATAGCGACGACACATACGAGCATATGGTGGCTCCAGGCATGCTATATATTTCATTTCCAACGGAATATGGAACAATATATTCGTTAAATGAACTTGAAGACATCAGTGCTGCATGTCACGATGCCGAGATTCCTCTGTTCATTGATGGAGCGAGACTTGGCTATGGGCTGGCGGCAGAAGGCTCTGATGTTACACTGAAGGATATTGCCCGTCTGAGCGATGTTTTCTATATCGGCGGAACCAAGCTGGGTGCGCTTTTCGGAGAGGCCGTGGTGGTCACAAATCCAAAATTATTGCATCATTTCACCCCGCTGGTCAAGCAGCACGGAGCATTGATGGCTAAAGGTCGTCTCCTTGGTGTTCAGTTTGAGGCCTTGTTCACTGACGGACTTTACGAAACAATTTCTAAGGAATGCGTCCAGAAAGCTGTCAGACTAAGAAATATATTTACAAGCAAAGGATATAAGGTCGAGGTGGATTCTCCAACCAACCAGCAGTTTTTCAGGCTGCCGAACACAGTTATAGACGCATTGTCAGCTGAAGTAAGCTTTGAAATGTGGGGACCAAGAGGGGAGACTGAGAGCGTGGTCCGCTTCGTGGCCGGCTGGACTACCACCGACCAGCATATTGACCGACTTGAAAGGATACTGACTGAAATTTAAAAGACCTGAATATATTATTCCCATATTCAAAAGTTGTTATATTTGTCAAAATTTATAATCAAACATAACTATGCTACATATCATAGATCATCCGCTTGTGCAGCATAAGCTCAGCATCATGCGCAATAAAAACACATCTACTAATGAGTTCCGTGAACTGCTCAGAGAGATTTCTCTCTTTATGGGATATGAGGTCACTCGTGACTTTCCGCTGACATATGAGGAAATCGAGACTCCTCTCATGAAGATGAACGCGCCAAAACTTGCAGGAAAGAAGGTTATCATCGCTCCTATCCTCAGAGCTGGCCTCGGTATGGTTGACGGTCTTTTGACCTTGATGCCGTCTGCACGCGTAGGCCATATCGGCATGTACCGTGACGAGGAGACCTGCGAGCCGGTATTCTATTATTATAAGATGCCTGCAGGAAAGGACCGTCTTGTGATTGTCACCGACCCTATGCTTGCAACCGGCGGCAGCGCCATAGATGCAATCAACCGCCTGAAGGACGATGGTTTCACTCAGATCAGACTGATGTGCCTTGTGGCATCTCCACAGGGAGTTAAAGCAGTCCAGGCGGCTCATCCGGATGTGGACATCTATCTCGCCTCACTCGACCAGGACATGAATGAGAAGAAGTACATCCTCCCAGGTCTCGGCGACGCCGGCGACAGAATCTTCGGAACAAAATAGCTCGATAAATATAATTCATTAATATTCAGCAATATGCACAAATAAAGGTGGGCGATTTAGCCCACCTTTGTCTGTGTAACTTTTTAAATTTCAACGCATTACGCCACGTGCTAAAAACTACTTCACAAGAATATATGTAGTTTCAGGCTGGGCAGTTCCTGTGAGAAGGCCATTCTCAACCTTGAATGCAGTACCGTAAACAACATCCTTGTACTCACCGTCAGCAAGACCGGTTGCAAGGGCAACATCATTAGCCTCAAGAGCGAAGTTTACAACTGCAGCACCCTTGTCTCCACGGTTCACGAGAACCACCTCACCATCCTCAGCAATCTTGATATCCTCAAGCTGGCCATTCATTGCCTGGCGGAACTTGTTCACTGCCACAACCTCAGGATGGAAGAACTCATCGTTACCTCGTGCACCAAGAAGATTGTCACCGAAATAGTTCTCACGTGTAGAATTCATAGGACGGCTATAGAAGAGTGGAACGCCGTTCTGACGCGCTGTAAGGAACACCCATCCGGTGCGGATCTGAGCATCAGTAAGGCCAGCGCTCTCATTTGCATTACAATATGTATCGTGGCTCTCAACCCATGTTGTAAGATATTCAGGAGCAGCCTTGTGGTACCATGAAAGGATATCCATATCCTTAGCACTTCTCTTCCAGAGAACCTCGCGCAGAACATGACCATATGTAGAAGCTGTCTGACCGAAATAGCCTGCATACTCCTCCTCAGGCACGTTTCTGTCCTGGAGTACCTCACCATATACAAACAGATCATTATAGTCGATGGCGAGCGATGTTCCGAGAACTGACTTGCGGCCGGTCGCAACATCCCAGAAGTCATTCTCAGTCACGCCAGCCTCTGCATCAACAGGATCTGAGTGAACTCCGATGTGCTTTGCAGTATCGTAACGGAAACCGCGTACACCCATCTCGATGAGCTTGTTCACAAACTCCATATAATATTTCTGGAAGTGAGGATTCTCTGTATTTACGTCAGGAAGACCACCGACACCCTGGTGAGTACACTGAGTACGGTCGTTGTAATTATGGATACCTTCAAGTCCCTTTGTGTGGAACATCTTGTCCCTTCCGCCTACTGCAGCATAGAATTCGTCTGTAACAAGATCGATATCGAATGCTGTATGGTTTGGAAGAACATCCACGAGAACACGGATGTCATACTTCTTCGCAGAGTCAAGCATAACCTTCATCTCTTCTTCAGTTCCCACGATGTTATTTCCTACTGTCCAATCAGTTGGCTGATAGTAGTGGTACCAGTTACCAGCTTTTTCATCGAGAATCTTGATGTTACCGCCTTCAGGACTGAAGCAAGCATTTACAGGAGATGTCTGGAGCATTGTAAAGCCAGCGTCTGCAATCTGCTTCATGTTTTCAGCAATAGTAGGGAAGTTCCAGCTCCAAACGTGGAGAATAGTCTCGGTGTTTGTAGCATTAGGATCATGTGTCATACGGTCAACCAATGTTGACTGGGCTGTGCAGGCCATGAGGCCGAGGCACGAAATGATAGATAATACTTTTCTCATATATTTTGAACTAATAATTAAGCAAGCATTGAGTCAAGTTCCTTGAAAGTATTGTATCGAAGCTTTCTAAGTTCCTTGACAGCACGACGATTCTTCCTCTTCACAAAATTACATGCTCCCACAAACTTCATGAACATCCTCATATAATTCCATGAAAGTATGAACATGAGAGGGAAGGCAATGAAATAACCCAAGGCCCACCAGAATCCTGCATATATCCAAAGCAGAACTACAGGGAGAATGAGACAGAGAGGAACAGAGATAAATACGCTGACGGCTACGTTGAATGTGCTGACAAACATCTGGTCCTTGATCATCTTCTTCAGGAAGATCTTAGGGATGAGGTATAGAAGTCCTGTAGGGATGATTGATGCTATGAAAAGAGGCAGCAAAAGAAGAAGACCGAGGCCTCGCATTACAGGGGCAAGAATTCCATGTTTCTTAGCGAAAAGCCAGTCACGGATATTAAGTTCCTTGAGTCCTTCCATATACCTGGAAGTGTCCTCATACACCTTTTCCATCCTCTCAGGATGCTCCTTGGTGGCTTTCTGCAAGGCATCTACAAGTTTCTGGTCTGAAATCAGACGTGACGGCAGATAATTGTACTTATATCCATGCTCTACAGCATATTTCTTTCCATATCCGTTCTCGCGAAGGAAATCAATCTGATCATAGTGCTCAAGATCATCCACATGGAGCATCATCTCCTGGATTCTGCTGCGTATGAGCTTGTTAAGTTCCACCATCACCTCACGAGGCGCCTCCATATACCTTTCATAATAAGGCATAAGTGAAATAGGTTCACCGAACCTGATCATCATGTCTGTACGGGCGTGGAAATAGTTTGAATAGTGGTTGCAAGACGGAAGAATCATCACATCCTTCTTGAAATCCATCTTTTCTGCAGCACCGAAGGCTATACGCAGATAGCCTAACTTGAATGTACCCAGCCAACGTTTGTCCTGATGGCCGGCCTCCGGGTAAAGCATGACTGTCTCACCATCAGTAAGAGCCTCACAGGCTGCACTTAGTGTTTCCTGATTCTTCTTGCTGACTTCGCTGAAATGTTCATAACCCATACGATATGCAGGGAGAAGTCCCATGGCGCGGAGAGCCTTATTGGCTAACGGATTCTTGAATACATTTGCACGTGCAAGGAAATTCATTCTTCTGTCTGTCAGCTGAAGGCAGACGCATAGAGGATCATTCAGACAGTTCTGATGGTTAGCGACAACTACGACAGGGGTGCCGTTTACTGGTACATTCTCAAGTCCTAATACATGTTCCTTGCGGAAATATAGTCCGGAGTTAACATACTGAATATAAGCACGAAAGGCTTTCAAAAACAGAGTGTGTTCCCTTGGTGTTGATTTTGTTCTCATAATAATATAGGTTTCAGTATCCTGCAAATATAGTCAATATTATTAATAGTGAACAAATTTTAAACAAGATGGCAGATGCTTGAATTTTCAATTTGACCATTGGCGTATTTTTGGTATATTTGCAGGATTTTAATGCAGAAAAACGAACATGCAGCAGAAAAAGACAAAAATCATATGCACAATCTCTGACCTACATTGCGAAGTGGGATTTCTCCGCTCACTTTATGACAACGGAATGAATGTGGTCAGAATCAATACAGCCCATGCCACCATCGAAGGTGCTCAGAAGGTCGTGGACAATGTAAGGGCTGTTTCAGACAAGATAGCAATCCTCATAGACACCAAGGGTCCTGAAGTACGTCTGACAAAGATGGATACATCCGACGGAATCTCAGTAAAGAACGGTGACATCATAAACATTCACAATAATATTGAAGGAATATCCGGCAAAGAGGCAATCTACACCAACTGTCCTTCATTTGTGAACGATGTACCGGTCGGTGCCAGAATCCTTATCGACGATGGCTCAGTGGAGCTTGTCGTACGTGAGAAAAACGAGGAAAGACTTGTGTGCGTCGTACGCAATGCCGGCGTGATCAAGGGTAAGAAGAGTGTCAACGTCCCTAATGTACCTATCGACCTGCCAGCCTTGACAGAGAAGGACAAAGTGTTCGTAAAGTGGGCGATTGATGCTGATATCGACTTCATTGCGCACTCGTTTGTACGTTGCAAGGAAGACCTTATGTCCATTCAGGAGATTCTCGACGAGCACAACAGCCACATCAAGCTTATTTCCAAGATAGAGAATCAGCAGGGTATAGACAACCTTGAGGAAATCCTCATCAACTGCTATGGTGTAATGATTGCCCGAGGAGACCTCGGTGTGGAAGTGCCGGCAGAGAAGATTCCATTGATCCAGAAGGATATAGTGGATATGTGCCGTGCATACAGGAAACCGGTGATCATTGCCACACAGATGCTTCACAGCATGATCGAGAACCCACGTCCGACAAGAGCGGAGGTGACAGATATTGCAAATGCCATCTTTCAGAGAACCGATGCCATCATGCTCAGCGGAGAGACAGCTAGCGGAAAATATCCGGTAGAAGCTGTAAGCACCATGAGAAAAATCGCTCTGGAGGTGGAGGGTTCGCTCGGAACGTCATTGGACATCAAGCTTGACAAGACATTGAAGCCTATTGCAGCAACACTTGCAAGGAATATGGTGGAAGCGACAATACAGCTCCCTGTGAAGGCGATCGTACTTGATACATGGACAGGCCGCACAGCTCGATATATCGCAGAGTTCCGCCCGAAAGCTCCGGTATATGCATTGTGCTACCGCGGTTTCACGATGAGAGAGCTCAACCTGCATTACGGTGTGTTCCCATATCCATTGGAGAAGATGCACTCAAAGGAAGAGATGGTGAACAGTGCAATAGGAATCCTTATGAACGACAAGAAGGTCGAGGAAGGAGATCTGCTGGGATTCATCGGCGGAAGCTTTGCAGAGGAACTTGGAGCCTCATACATGGAATTTAAATACGTATAACACTAAATATAAATGAATAAACCGATAATATACCAGATGCTGCCACGCCTTTGGGGCAACGACAAGGTAAGACCTAAAAAGAACGGCACCCTTGCGGAAAACGGCACTGGAAAGTTCTCTGACATTGACACAGCGACCTTGGAATACCTGAAATGGCTGGGATGCAGCCATGTATGGTACACCGGTATCCTGCGTCATTCGACTCAGGCAACTGAGGATGGCAGCACCCCGTCACACCCTCAGTTCGTTAAAGGAAAGGCAGGTTCGCCATATGCAATCTGCGACTATTACGACGTGAATCCTTATCTTGCAGACGACCCTCAGAAAAGGATCGAGGAGTTCGAAGCATTGATTGAAAGAAGCCACGCAGCAGGTCTGAAGGTGATAATGGACTATGTTCCGAACCACGTTTCCCGTGACTATGGAAAGGTTACCAGGACCGAGGGACATCCTGTATTGGGAGAAGGTGACGACAAGTCCGTACATTGGAAGAGCGAAAACGACTTCTTCTATTATCCCGGTCAGTCTCTTAGCTTGCCGACACCGGTTCCAAAGGGCATGAATCCATACCACGAGATGCCTGCAATGGCCACTGGCAACAACTGTTACACACCAAACCCAGGAGTCAACGACTGGTATGAGACCGTGAAGATCAATTACGGAGATTCACATACTGCCACATGGGACAAGATGCTCGATATCCTGCTTTACTGGGCAGCCAAGGGTGTGGACGGATTTCGTTGCGACATGGTTGAGCTGGTGCCTACAGAATTCATGAAATGGCTGATTGAGAAGGTGAAGGAGCAGTATCCGTCTGTCATCTTCATTGCAGAGGTATATAAAAAGGAACTATACGGCGAATATGTACGCTCTGTTGGTTTTGATTACCTTTATGACAAGTCAGGACTATACGACACACTCAGAACCGTTATCGAGAAAAACACAGAGGACAACGGAATGCCTGTGGAGTTGTGGCAGTCAGCAACCGGTATCACCCGTAACTGGCAGTTCCTGAGCGATCTTCAGCCATATATGCTCAATTTCCTTGAGAATCATGACGAGCAGCGCTTTGCATCTGATTTCTTCGGCAAGGATGCGTACAAGACTTTTGCACCTCTATACGTGTCACTGTATCTGAACACTGCACCGTTCATGGTGTATTTCGGCGAGGAAGTAGGCGAGAAGGGCATGAATGAAGAAGGATTCAGCGGCAAGGACGGTCGTACAACAATCTTTGACTGGTGGAGCATCTCATCAATCAAGAGACTCAGACAGGTAATCCAGACAGGCGAGTACAAGACACTTGAACCAGGCAAACTTGTCAAGGCAGGCATGAAAAAGGAAGAGGCTGAGGTTTTCTGCAAATTTGCTGCTGCATTAAGATTCGCAGCCATAGATGAGGCGATCAGACAGGGTACGACCTACGACCTGTGCTACTGCAATATGGGAGCTGACGGATTCGACAAGAACCGACATTTCGCCTTCCTTCGTGACCATGAAAATCACACTCTGCTTATTGCAGCCAACTTCTCTGGCACTGACACCAAGATGAAATTAAGGATACCGGAACACGCATTCGACTGGATGGGTATCCCTATAACTGAAAGCTTGAACACAAGCACTGAAATTGAGGTAGATGTGCCGGCATTCAACGGAACTATTGTGAATTTAATATAATAATTCGGGGAATTACCCATATAACAAAAGTGTTACCAGTGGTAACACTTTTGTTTTTTATATATTATATCAACAAGTTACTAGTAACCAACGATTGCTTCATTAGAAGACCTGTCAATATAGGCATCCAGGCCTGAAGGAACCTTGTAAAGTCTTGTAAACTGGCCTTCACAGACGATTTCAAGAGAAGAAATGGCCTCTTCATCGATCTTTCCGTCTCCTCTTACAGTGTCGACAGTGAGATAGCCTACACCAAGAGAGGTGATGTTCTGGAAGAAGTGGGTACCCTGACTCGGCTCGATCTGATATCCCGGGATTGCGCTTTCAACAATGACCTTCGCTTCTGAAATATCACTCCATAAAACAGGGATGCCAAGCCAAGGATCTGATGATCCCCATCTTCCCGGGCCGACGAGCAGATATGCGCCACCGGCTTCACGTACCATGGCATTGAATCTCGCAATTTCATGAGCCATCTCCTTGGTCCTTGCGCTATCAAATGTATCGGAAGGCACATGGATAACATGAGTTATATTATCGATATGTCCTGATCCAAGGGCTTTAGAAGATCTGACAAGCACCTTCTCCATATCTTTAAGTGCGGATTCTATTGAGATATTAGGATCGCTGCCATATTCACCCACCGGACGCACCTGAAGCAGCTTAAGTGCAAGACAATTGTCATTGTGTCTATAATCGATATCAGCTGCGAATTCCATCTCCACATCACACATCAAGGCATCCTTGCATAATTCAAGAATGTCTTTGATGATCTGTGCAAGAGGGTAGCGGTTGTACTTGAGGATTGCATCAAAAGAAATGACTCTTGGTCCCTTGGCTGTTATTCCCGGTAACATCCTGTTGTTCTCCACACTGAATGTCGATGCGACAAGTTCAGGATTAGTGAAGCTCGGAAGAATGTCCGCCACCTGAGCATGGGCCAGATTAATTCCTTCATTGACAGATATCTTGAAGGCACCAGGACGCAGATCCAATGCATACATCATCTTCTGGGTATCCCTCAAGGCGAGCTTCGGCTCAGAAAGCTGAAGTATCTTCTTAGGATATTTAGGACTGAATCTCAATGAGTTACCACCATCAACAACCGTCTTTCCGAGACCAAAGGCAAGATCCACAATACCATCCTCCGGCTTCTCATTTCCGATTGGATAGAAGTTCACGGAACGAGCCACACCGGACAACATAGGGTAGTAAAGTCCATCATGCTCTGAGCCGCAGATACTCTGAACGACCACAGCCATCTTTTCCTCACTGAGAAGGTTGGCGGTTGTCTGGATATAGGTTCTGCTTCCTGAATAGAAAACAGATGCATATACGCTCTTGATTGCCTTTCCAAGCATACGGAGCATCTGATTCCTGTTCTCAACGAGAGGAATCATATAAGTGGAATATACGCCAGCGAAAGGCTGATAGCTGCTGTCTTCCAATTTAGAACTTGAACGTACTGCAAGAGGAGAGCGGGCTGTCTCTACAAAGACTCTCAGCTGGTCCATAAGTTCCTCAGGAAGTCGTGCAGCAACGAATTCAGAGAGAATCTCCTCATCAGATATCTCTGAATCAATCACATACTGAAGGTCATTTTCAAGAATGAACCTGTCAAAAAAATCCGTAGCAATTACAATTGTGCGAGGAATGGAGATCCTGACATTGTCGTACTTATTGGCAAGCCCATGCTTATACACCATGCTGTTCAGAAAGGCCAGTCCACGCGCCTTTCCGCCAAGCGAGCCTTCTCCAACTCGAGAGAACCAGATGTGTCTTCCGTAGTTTTCAGCATCAAAGTGGGCAATGACTCCGCGTCCTGTAAGTGCATGGAAATCATGAATCTGCTGGGACACATAGTCTCTCAGTTCTGCTACAGATGCAAAGTTGCTCTCAGTCACTGTCTTGAAGCGCACACCGAGAGTGAAGAGTCCACGCGCAAGGAACCACTTGGAGAACATGTTTTTAGACGTGTTGGCCAGAAGTATGTCCTCAGGCACCTCACGCATCATCTTCTCGAGCTCCTTAAGGTTGGCAGCTCGTCCATATTCCATACGGTCTGCATCTCGGAAAACAAAGTCACCGAAGGCAAATTCTTCCTTTATATAATCTGAAAGCTGAAGCATCAACGTCTTAGAGTACTTCCTTAGGAAACCCACTCCAAGTCTCTCAGCCTCAATGGATATGCTATCCTGAGACGATTGAAGGAGTATAGGCATCATAGGGTCGTCCTGCCTGATGTGTTTCACAAGATCCAAACCGGCGTCAAGCTTCTCCTTATCCGGTCCTTCACCCCTATGAACAGTGAATCCAACATCAGAAATCACACCGAGAAGATTTGACTTGTACTTCTCATACATTGCCATGGCGTCATCCAGATTGGTAGCAAGAAGAATCTTCGGACGCGAACGTTTACGGATCTTCCTCTGCTGCTCATTAATTGTCTCAGCAAGGAATTCGTGTGTCTGGGCAAGTATAAGCTTGTATAATTCAGGAAGATATGTCGAATAATATCTTACGGAGTCCTCGACCAGAAGAATGGCCTGCACACCGACTCCGAGAATGTCATGCTCGGCATTTCTGATGTCCTCGAAAAGCTTTACGATTGCAACGATGAGGTCGGCATTGCCATGCCAGCAGAACATGTGGTCGATTGCAGATGTATCCTGCATGGCCAATCTGCGATAGACTTCCTTTGAGAAATGCGTCAGAAGAACGAATGGAAGGGTAGGACGGTCCTGCTTGATTTCGGATGCAAGTGTGAAGACCTCCTTGTCTGTGACATTATACATGCACATCACCATGTCAATTCCCACCACCGTGTTCAGAAGTTCACGTGCCTCGGCCGCAGTCTGTACCCAGATGAATTTCGGAGGATTACTCAGATTGAGTTCAATATATTCCTTATAGATCTGAGCTTCAATCTGGCCGTCCTCCTCGAGAATAAAGGCATCATAGCTACTGCAGATCATGAGGATCTTACGAATCTTATAGTTGATAAGCGACTCATAGTCAGTCGTTTTCAACTCCTTAAGCAGTACTGGTTCTATAGTGTTCATACTGTTCTTCTTCTGAATTCCGCCACAGTCAGGGCCGTAGCAATCGCCGCATTGAGTGATTCCGAGCCAGGGGTGTCGGCTGGGAAAGGAGGTATGTACAATCTGTCGGAAACCAGTCTGCCCATAGTATCTGATATTCCTTCTGACTCATTTCCAATGACAATCATGACAGGTGATGTCGTGCCCGTATCAAGATCCCTCTGATAAATATTGATTCCGTCCAGGAAGGTACCGTAGACCTTTCCGCCTGACACAAGTATCTTCTCCGACAGATCAGGAAGGTCCACATAGTGCATCTTCACACGGAATATGGCACCCATTGTCGCCTGAACCACCTTTGGATTGAATACATCCACAGTGTCACGGGTGGCGAATACAGCATCGATACCGAACCAGTCGGCAATTCTGAGGATAGTTCCGAGATTGCCTGGATCACGGATCGTGTCAAGACCCAGATAGAGTCCACCCTTTGCGATCTTGTTCATGAGTCCTGTGGTATCATTTATATAGATGTCAGATGGCTTGCGCACAACTGCAAGGACTGGGGACGGGGATGACAACGATGAGATTCTGCCCATCGTATCCTGTCCGATATCTTCGCGTAGATACTTCGCTTCGATCTTAAGACCGGACATCTCCGCCTCTTCGACCATCTTTTCACCTTCAACGACAAACAGGCCATATTCATCCCTGAACTTCTTCTGCTGCAGAGACTTGACCCTCTTTATCTCATTATTTGATATTGATGCCATAAATACTGATTTATCAATCTTACAAATTTACTATTTTTTCGGAAATATAATGGTACTGGAGAGGCATGTATATATTTTATGGCTAAAATTTTGAGATAATACCTTTTTAAGGTATTTTTGTATGATATTGTGCAATTTCATGAGAGCTTATTGGCGCATATTTACTGTCGTTCTTGCAGTAATCGGACTCATCTCCTGCAGTACCACAAGGGTGTTGCAAGACAATGAGTATCGTCTGGCCAAGAACAGTATCGAGGTCAAAAACGACAAGCGTTTCAATACGGAACAGCTCCAGCCATATCTCAAACAGAAGCCTAACGCATATTTCATATTCGGCTGGAACCCTTTCCTGAACGTCTATAACTGGCAGAATGGCAGAGGAAGGGCCTGGGACAAGCTTGTAAAGAAGGTGGGCATCGCTCCTGTCGTATATGATGCGGAACTTGTGGAAAGCTCGATCACCAATCTTGAGAACAGGCTCAAATACCTCGGATACTTCGATTCACATGTGGATAGCCATGTGTCAGTGAAGCGCAAGAAGGTCAATGTCACATACGACGTGACACTCGGAAAGCAGTTTCCTATCAAATCAATAGAAATAGATCTGCCGGACAATGAGGAATTCAAAAAGGAATTTCTTGCAGACACAGCATCCATGACTGTAAAAGTTGGGGACTACCTCTCCGAATCCGCTTTGGAGGCAGAAACTGAACGCTACAGTTCGGTGCTGAGAAATCAAGGATTCTATACATTCAGCAAGAACCACTTCTTCTTTGAGGCAGATACACTTGCATACCCGGATTCTGCATTGTTATACCTTACGGTCAAGGAATACACACGTAACGAAACTGCCAAGGATGCTGTGCCTATCAGAAAATTTTATTTTGACAACGTAAACATCACATATCCTAAAACCCTGAATATCAAGGACAAGGTACTCAAAGACCTTAACACCATACATCCTGGAACTCCATATAGTTCAGATGTTGTCAACCAGACATATTCAAGACTTTCTGCCCTCAGGGTGTTCAGCAGCGTGAATATCGGCATGGATCAGGTGGATACAAATCTGGTGGATTGTTCGATATCAGTGGCACAATCAAAGCTTCAGGGAATCAAGCTGAATCTTGAAGGATCCACAAACTCATCCGGCCTGCTGGGAGTTTCACCTCAGCTTTCATACTACCATAAGAATATTTTCAGAGGAGGCGAGTGGCTGAACCTCAGTTTCATGGGTAACTTCCAGTTCAAGTTCAACGACGATGTAAGATCCAACGAATTCGGAGTTTCTGCCGGTCTTAGCTTCCCTAAGTTCTTCCCGCTTCCTTACAGATATTTCAATGGTGCCGTTCCACGCACAGATGTCAACGTCTCCTATAATTATCAGGACCGACCAGAGTATACCAGAAACATAATCTCCACATCATACGGATACAACGGCAATGTCGGAAGCAGGTTCTTCTATCAGGCTTATCCATTGCAGCTCAATGTAGTACGCCTTTTCAACCTTAATCCTGACTTTTACGAGAATCTCGCAGACGACCCGTTCTTAAGGTATGCATACCAGGACCATTTCGACCTTGGTTCAGGTATGACATTATATTATACGACAAATGCCGAAAGCATTCCTAAGGAGACTTTCTTCTATACGAGATTCCAGTTTGACATCGCCGGTAACATGCTCAGTCTCTTCAATCCTGTGATGAAGAAGGATGAAAACGGCGCCGGTATGATCTGGAACACTCCTTATTCGCAGTTTGTACGCTCAGAAATCACATTGGGAAAGACCTGGATATTCGGCAGAAACAACGGCCAGGCGATTGCAACCCGTCTGCTTGCCGGAGCCGGTTACGCATACGGAAACTCAAATGCACTGCCATTTGAGAAGCATTTCTATGCTGGTGGTGCAAACAGTCTCAGAGGATGGCAGGCCAGAACAGTCGGTCCAGGATTGTCACAGATGGACAACAGCTTCGTCATCCCTAACCAGACCGGCGACATGAAGCTGGAAGCAAACCTGGAGTACAGATTCGATATGTTCTGGAAGATTGCAGGTGCAGTATTCGCAGATGCCGGTAACATCTGGATGCTCAAGAACGATGGAACAGAGTCAGGCAAGGAGTCGATGATCAGCATGGACACCTTTGCAGAAAGCATTGCAGCCAACTGGGGAGTGGGATTGAGACTGAATTTCGGTTTCCTTCTTCTGCGCGTGGACATGGGTATGAAGGTGCACGATCCTGCACGAGAAATCAAGTGGGTAGGCCCTGACCAGTGGTTCAAAAAAGACGGATATGCCCTCCATTTCGGTGTAGGTTATCCATTCTAATACGTCATTACGAGGCGCGCAGCGCCGTGGTAATCTACTTATAATATTTAGGCCAAAGCCCAGTCAATCGGCTTCTCAATCCCTCTTCCTGCTTATTGTCAGCCGGCTCGTAGAATTTATGTCCTTTGAGTTCCTCCGGCATGAATTCCAAGTCAGCAAAATGTCCCGGATAGTCATGGGCATACTTATATCCATCACCGTATCCAAGCTCTTCCATCAGCTGAGTCGGAGCATTTCGAAGGTATAATGGAACAGCAGCCATCTGAGTCTCCTTTGCCACCTCAAGCGCCTCATTTATAGCCTTATATGCAGAATTACTCTTTGCTGAAGATGCAAGATATATTGTGCATTCCGCAAGAGGAATACGAGCCTCCGGCATGCCGATGCTATGAACAATCTGGAATGTGGAATTGGCCAGCAGAAGAGCATTCGGATTGGCCAGACCTACATCTTCAGCAGCAAGAATGCACAGTCTGCGGGCAATGAAAAGAGGATCCTCTCCACCGGCAAGCATACGCGCAAGATAGTAGACTGCAGCATTAGGGTCCGAACCGCGTACACTCTTTATGAAGGCAGAAATCACATCATAGTGCATCTCGCCGCCCTTGTCATAGATTGCAGTATTCTCCTGGAGGCAGGAAGTAACTCTCTTATTGTCAATGACCACAGTCTCGTCTCCAGCAAAAGAATTGACCACAATCTCCAGAATATTAAGGAGTTTACGTGCATCACCTGCACTATATCTGAATATCGCGTCTATCTCCCTGACTTCGATTTTCCTATGCTTGAGAACTTCATCCTTAGCTATTGCCCTCTCGAGAAGATTCTGGAGATCCTCCTTCTGCATGGACTTCAGGACAAAGACCTGGCAACGCGACAAAAGGGGAGTTATGACCTCAAACGAAGGGTTCTCAGTAGTCGCACCTATCAGGACAATGGTTCCGTCTTCCACAGCACCCAGCAATGCATCCTGTTGAGCCTTGTTGAAACGATGGATCTCATCAATGAACAGGATCGGGGACTGTCCGCCTGAGAACAATGAATTCGAACGCGCCCTGTCAATGACCTCTCGGACATCCTTAACACCGGCACTCACGGCAGAAAGAGTATAGAATTCCCTGCCAAGGGATTTTGCAACAATATGGGAGAGGGTAGTCTTACCAACTCCAGGAGGGCCCCAGAGAATAAATGACGAAAGATTTCCGTTCTCGATCATATTTCTCAGGATACACCCTTTACCCACAAGATGACGCTGGCCGACATAACCATCCAGATCATGCGGCCTCATCCTCTCAGGCAACGGAGGAAGCATCCTGCCTCTACCTATATTATCGTCGAATGCTGTCATTTAGATTTCCTTTCCGAATACCCAACGTTTCTTATGCTGTTCCTTCTCAAATATAGACCACATTGCCTGGACCTTTGTATTTGTCTCAAGGTTAGCATTGGTCTCGGCATACTTGAATCCCATTTTCTTGACTCTCCTGAGCAGGTCAACAAACACAAGTGAGTTCACACCCTTGCTCTGCCACTCTGGCTTTACGCCGATGAGCAGAAGCTCGAGCGTATCAGGCTTTCTCCAGTACATTGTTCTGAGAAGCTGATACCAGCCGAACGGGAACATCTCTCCGTTACATTTCTGGAGGGTTTCCGCGATGGACGGCATAGTAAGTCCAGCTGCAATGAGGTTTCCGTCCCTGTCTTCCACAAAAGCGAGCATATCCATATCTATGACACCAAGATATGTATCCACAAACTGGTCGATCTGCTTTTCTGAAAGGAGTGAGAATCCATATAGATGACAATAGGTCTCATTGATGAGTCTGAAGATCTTCTGACCATATTTCTCCTTGTTGACCTGACTCTTGGTCTTCTTCACGATCTTCAAGCCATATTTAGCAGTAACATACTCTGCAACCTTCAAATGTCTCTCAGGCACCTCATCAGGAAGCGTGAGGCGGTACTCGACCCAGCCTGTTTCCTTTACATAGCCGAGCTGTTTCATATGCTCGGGATAATATGGATGATTGTAGATAAGAGCCATTGTGCTGATGCGGTCAAAGCCTTCCACAAGCATTCCTTCAGGATCAAAATCCGTAAAGCCAAGAGGGCCCACGATCTGATTGACTCCGCGAGCCTTGCCAAAGGCGATCACAGCATCAAGAAGTGCCTTTGACACCTCTATATCATCAATGAAGTCGAACCACCCGAAACGGACCTGATTCACATTCCAAGCCTGGTTTGCCTTCTTGTTCAGTATGGCTGCCACTCTACCGACAAGCTGTCCGTCCTTATACGCCAGGAAATACTCAGCTTCACAGAATTCAAATGCAGCATTATAGTTTTTGTCCAATGTCTTCATGTCGTCCATAGGCATGCAGGGAACATAGTACTTGTTTCCCTTATACATCCTGTTGGCGAATCTGACAAAGGTCTTGAGTTCTTTTCTTGTAGTTACTGTTTTAATTTCAATTGCCATAAATCAAATCGGTTAAGTTTCTTAGTGCACTACTTCTGTAGTTTCAACTGTAACAGTCTTTACAGTTGTTATTGTCTTCTTGGGTGTTGGAGCTGAAGACTTTTTTGAAGCCTTCTTAGGGTATCTGCCCTTATATTCTCCGAAAGTGAAGTTGATACCCAATGAAAGGTTGGTATTGATTGAATCAATAGGAATGAACTGTGGAGAAACATTGAACAAAGGAACGAAGGAATCGAGTCCAACAAATAATCCAAATCCTGGTGCATGAATATTGATTGCACCTCCCCATGAATGACCGAAGTTAGAGATAGCGTAGTTAGTGGTTGCGCTAAGCCAGTTAAGTGGTGCTACACTTGCTGCAAATCTTCCCTCAGACCATGAATATGCCTTCTCAAGTCTCTGAGTATAAAGCATTCCGAATGAAAGACGCTCATAGAAAGGCATCCTTGCTTCAATACCGGTATGGATTGTCGCTGCAAGCTTGCCTGATTGCTTGATACCAGTCTCTTTCTGTTCAAAACTGAACACATCTGTGAGATCTTCCACAAGTCCGGCAATCTCATCTTCGATGGTGTCCATATTGATGGATTCAAAACCCTCAAACTCCCATGGACTATCCGGCGTAGCAGCCAGCATTGTATTCTTCCATGACATCATACCCAGATCCAGAACAGAGAAGGAAGCTGTGAAATAGTCAAGGAAGTCGTATGTTGCACCAAGATCTATTGCAAATCCAAGATTTGGCTTCAATAGATTAGGGATGAGGTTTTCAGTATCCAGGGCAGTAAAGTCAATGGTGTTGTCTTCAGCAACCATAAAGGACACAGGAGCCGACATCATCATGTTTCCATGAGCACCAACCATCCACTTGTCTTCACCCATTTCAAGAGAAAGTCTGTCAATCGCGGCATCCACCCTATAGACACCCCAAAGCAGCTTTGCACGCGCACCGACCCTCAATGCATCATCAAGGAATGAGCGGGAATAGCCATAAGAAGCTTCAAGACGTGTAGCACTTCTGGCTCCTACATTCGCGATATTCCATGAATTCGAATGTGAATTGCCAAGCTTCATGAATTTGAACAACTCGCCAGGCATATTCACGCCAAGGTCAGTTCTCATGGAGATGTCGACTGTGTGGTATGACTTGCCCTTGCTGAATCCTAAAGCAAAGAGAGTCATATCGAGATTGACGTTCACCTTGTTATTATCATCGATATTGTTAAGGAAAGTCTCATTGTCCACTCTCGGGCTGAGGAAAGTCGTGATACCTGTTTCAGTAGGGTAGAGGAAGGTTCCAAGACCAAAGCTGGTCTCTGCACCTACACTAAGATTTGACAATACAGGCATTGCAAAGAATCCTCGCTCCGGAGCCATTGCTGGATTCATCTTATATTTATATACGTATCCGTCAAGGAAATATCCGCTTCTGAGGTTCTGCTGTGCCGAGGCGAGTGAAGGGAGCATCATAAATGCCGCCAACAGTATGTAGAATACTTTTTTCATAGTCATCGATTATTGTGCGTCATTATTCGTAAGATCCAACTTAAGTCCCTCTGGAAGCTTGAGATGAAGGTCATTGATCGACAATCCCTGTTCCATATTCAGGACATTTCCTTCCATCTCCTCGTTAGAAGAAGCTGTAATATGAAGTTTCAGCTTGGAAATTTCTTTAGCTGAATTCTTTGTGCTGAGGGACAACTCTGCAGGGGAATTGACCGGATTATCAAGTGTTCCGGCATTGAGAGCAAGATCCATTGTTGAAGAGGTCAACTCATTGCCATAGCCATCATAAGCCACACCATGTACATTGAGATCAAGAGGAATGGAATTGAGCATGTTCATGTTCAACACAACATTTTCAAGCCCTAAAGCCTCTGTATCAAGTCCAAGATCAATATCATAGTCGAATGTAATATTCAGATTCTTTCCGAAAGACAAGTCTGATGAGAAGTCGAACTCAAGATTGACTGTATATTCAGCACCGGCAACCACATTGATGAACTTTCTCTCTGATTCCACGCTGATATCGTGAATGGAAATCCTCTCAGGCATATCGGAAATGATTTCACCAAGCTTCTCAAGAGCGATATCCTGACCTCCTGTCGCATTATGATATCCCTGTCTTGAGAAATAGTACTCGACCTGAGCTTCCGACGGGATTACCACAGGGGCTGTTTCATGGTTGCCGTTCTTGCAGTGGTTACCGATATGAAGGTCGGTTGTATGGGTTTCGGTCTTTGAAGAGATCTCAGCGTTGAGATTCATCTCGAGAGGGGATGTATTGTTGATTGAAAATCCGATGATAGGGTTATAGAAATCCACAAATGTACCCTGTCCTGTGAACATTTCAGGAAGCTCTCCGACTTCAATGACTTCATCATCGATTTCAAGGTCCATATTGACAATCAGTTCAGCAGAAGTCATTGTAAGACCTGACATCTCGATATCCATCATGATATTAGGATATTTAGGGATATATGCATCACCATAATCTGCCGGGAGAAGATATACCTTACCATAGGCCTCAATCATATCTTCATTTGTGATATATCTTACAACATTACCTTCATCATTCTTCTTCTCATTGATCATCTTCTCAAGGTCATTCAAGCTGTTGAATTTCATGTCAAGTAGAAGGGGAGTCTCGTATGAAAGAACAATATCATCGGTGAACACCACTTTACAACCTTCCTGGATTTCATAGTTAACATCCTCATTTCTAAGGCTCAAAGTCACACAATCTGGAAATTCTATGACAAAACCCTTCTCAAGGTGAAGAACAGCTCCCGCTGTGGTTGAGAACGCGAACTTCATAGTCGCATCATCCATATTGATCGTACGGATTGAAAGAACGCTCTCAGGAAGTTCCTTATCAATATTAAATGGGGAGTTCTCATGAATTCCATTCTGCTCATGATCTATTTCTCCGGTTGTTGAGCAATAAATCCTGTCAATTCCTTGTCCAGCAAGCATTTCAGCAAGCTCATTACCAGGATGAGAAGTATATGCGTCAGAGATTGACAGCTGAGCATTCATGCTTCTTGTCGAAATGCCACCTTTTCCATCAAGCGCAACTTCAGGCACAGAGAATGTCTGTGAGAGGACCTCATGACCGAAAGACAAAGACATGTCTCCGTTGTCGGCGATATTGAAGAATGAGCCGTCAGCAGTGTCACCAAGAAGGGTATTGATGGCAATTGTACCTGTATTTCCCAACGGAATGGTTGTGTTCTGGAGGAGCTGCATATCCATTTCAATACCTTCTGAAATGTCATAATCCTCATTGACACAGGATACAAATGAAAAAACTGCCAATACTGTCAGTACCTTGGCAGTTTGAAGTCTGTTGAATAGTTTAGTCATCACATCTATGTTTTAACATACAAAGATAATTCTTTTACCTATTTATATATAAGAAAATTTATAGTTTTACTCCAAAATTGTTAATTTAGCGGATGTAAAATATTTTGAATATGGCAATCAGACTTACATTGAACAAGACAGAACGTATCCTATTTTGCGGAAGCAAATGGTGGGGAGATCCGGATATGCCCGAGAATATGCAATATCCAACAGTCGAGGCAACAGAAGACGGAGAGAAATTTGATTATCCTTTGACATTTATCTGCCAGATCAATTGCGAGGATATCGCCGCATTTGATAAAGAAGGCAGACTGCCGCACGAAGGCATGCTTTATTTCTTTGGAGCAATCGACGAGTGGTTGGGGTATGAGTCTCCGACAAGCCAGGGAATGGGTGAATGGCCAAAGGGGCACGTGGTCGTGAAATATGCGAAAACAATTAATTTCGAGACCTTCCAGACATGCATGCTCGTTGATGACGAAGATCAGCAACTCACTGAGACTGAGCTGGAAATAGTCTTCTCAGAGTGTGATGACAATGCAGAAGGCCTAAAACTTCTGGGAACACCTTGCAAGGAGGAAACTTCAGGAAATTATCCTGATCTGGGCAACCTTCTCCAGCTCACCAGCGATGCAGTTGGCGGCATGCAGTTCCCGGACGGAGCAGTCCTGAACATCATGATGAAAGACTCAGACCTCAAATTCGGAAACTGGAAAAAGACCAAGACCTTCCTTGGATAATTCCAAAGAAAACGCATTGACGGGATGTAATTTACACCGATAAATCGTGATTTATGAAAAAGCTATTCATTGCAGTCCTGTTGCTTTTTTCTGTCATCTCTATCTCAGGGATAAATACAGCACAGGCACAGAACACACAATTATTCTATGATGCCGGAAGAGGTTGCGCTACGTCGACGGTTGAAATGTTCCGTCCTGATGCCGGTGGAAGCACATTCTTCTTTATTGATTTTGACTACTCTCCAAAAGCCAGTGGAGCATATTGGGAAATTGCCCG
>JAEIGA010004240.1_pt1 | contig 22195 bp, 19 predicted proteins | sample 9270691 | NCBI WGS metagenome assembly JAEIGA01 (sample SAMN17057246, study PRJNA624740) | gut metagenome | biome: biome; isolation source: fecal sample | host: Bos grunniens | place: China: Xizang | collected 2019 | reverse complement strand
GGGACTTCCTTTTCGTAAAACGAATTCAAAAAACCGCGCGACGACCTTAAAAGCCGCGCGGCCATAAGTTCGGAAGCGACGCGCGCATCGGGAACGTTCTTCGATTCCAGATACGCGTCCGTTTTAGCGATCGCTTCGCGCCAGTTCATCAGAACGGCATGTCGTCGATATCGCCGGCGTCACCGAAATCCTCGGGCTCGGCGGGAGCGGGAACGGGCTCGGTCGAAGATCCGTCGTTGTTGAGCACTTCAAGTTTAAGCCCCGTCAGATCGGTGAAATACTTAACCTGTCCCTGAGGATTGGTCCACTCGCGACCGTCAATCGCAAAACGGATCTTCGCGCGCTGCCCCTCCTTGACGGAATCAAGAACGCTCGTATTGTCCTTTTTGAATGTGAAAGCGATGTGATTGGGCCAATTGCCCGCCTGCCCGACGTCATCCGTAAGAACGATATCGCGCTTTGTAAATCCGCTCGCGAAAGTCTGTACGGGAAGAATCTTCTCAACAACTCCCGTATACTCATAGATAGCCGCCATAATCTTATTTTCTCCTTGGTTTTCTCTTTCCAACATTATAACATAAAATCCGCCCGCCTGTCTCTTAGGCTCGACAAAACGAACTTAGAACATCACGATAAACGCCGCGCTATTGGTGTCCTTCTTAGGAAGCGTAAGGCTGCCGTTGACGAGTTTCGCGTCGAGCGTTTCCAAGTCGCGCTCGTAGTCGTGGACAAGAATCTTGCACTTAGCGTCGGGCGCGACATCGTTGAACTTGACTGTCAGCGAAGCGCTCTTTGAGCAGTAGTCCGTCACGAGTGCGGCCTTGCGCTTAGAATCAGCCGATTTGGCCGCGATTACAGTAACGCCCTTCTTATCACTCGAGGAAGCGCAGATTACAGGATAATCGCGCAGAAAATCGCCGAACATCTTCAAGCCGTAATATACCTTGTACTTCTCGCCGAAAGTATCTTTATATCCCCAGTTTCCGATGTTCTTGCATCCGTAGTAAAAAGACTGATCAAGCGCGGAAGTCTGAAAGCGCGATAGAAGCGTCAGGTTGAAACAGGACGAATCGATACCATTATGTGACGCTGGTCCCGTCCATACAGAGCGGCGAACCTTCGGATCGGGTGAGCCAAGTTCGCCCCACGAGCGGGCGCGGTAATGCCACTCGTTGATAATCAACTCGCAGTCCGGGAAGCCCATCTCATCGCAAAGGCGGCGCGCCTTGGCGATTGCATCCATGACATCGTCGGGGTTCTTGCCGTAATAATGCCACGAGATGAAGTCCGGCGCGACGTTAGCCTCCTTGCATGCCGAGAGAATCGCCCTGAAGTACGCGCTCGTGTTGCGATATTTACGCGTCCAGGCGCTCGGCGCTCCGTCTGTCATTACAACAGGCTCCTTGTCGTCGCGCCATGTGCACAGAGCCGGGCCGCCAACCTTAATATCGGGAAACTCGCTCTTAATGCGCTTAAGGCAGGTGACAAAAAACTTGACGAAAAGATCGCGTCTCAACTTCTCGCGGCGCTGAAGATCAGCCATGCGCTCTTCGGGCGTCGCGCCCTTGCCGCCGTCACCGTCCGGGAGACACCACATGCAGTTCATGTTGTCGGGCTCGTTCCATATCTCCCAGTATTTTATATCCCAATTATGTCCGTTCGCCCAACCCTTGTTGTAATGACGGATCGTTCCCGCGAAAATTTCGGCCACCTTGTCGAAATCGTCAGGAATCTGCGTATTGAAATGGATATCCGGTCCGGAATGTTCGATTGAAGTTCCAAGACGGAAGAAGACCTCATGCCCCAACTCCTCGCGGGTACGCTTAAGAAGATGATCCGTAGGACCGAAATAATAATTCTCGGGCTTTGTCGCATCAAGATGCATCAGAGGGAACATCTGAAAATAATCGCAGACGCGCTGATTGGGATTTAAGAGCGACCAGTCATGGGTACGCGACGCTTTAAATCCCATCGACTTTAATTCGTCGATCGTCCTTTTAGAGCACGAACATATCTGAGGCCCGTATCCCGACGAATGCAGTTCCGGGCGCATTTTGCCGATGTCTTTAGCGAAGTCTACAGTTACTGCGGCACCTAAGGATCCCGAGACGATACCCATCAGCGCCATCACAAAAGTTTTTACATTCATTTGATTGCTCCTATTAAATATAAGATACAATGAACTTGTTTTATTCAGCCGCCTTTTTCAGCCGCCAGCCATGCCTATCGGCAAAATCCATATATCGGTTCCAATCATAGAGATTGAGATTATGCTTGCCCTCGCGGAAGTGATAAGATATAGAGCCTTCCTGCTGAGACTGCCCAACTTCGGGCATACCATCGGCCACAAGCCCCTTCTTTCCGTAAAGTTCCCACGCCGGAGAAGCCAATTTGGCACACCACCACTCCCCTCGCTGTCCGGCCCAATGATCTTTACTGGCGCTTCCTATCGCCAGAAGCCTGGGCGCAAGCAACGCGGCCAACTGATGAGTATCGAAATCCATTTTCATTTCTTGCCCTGCAAAATTTTGGTAATTCTTACAGAACCAATGTGGAAAATTTTTCGTAATCTGCCGTATAGACTCGGACTGCGGCAATTTTATATGGTTAAGCTTGGTTCCTCCGCAACCAGCATTGTTTACGCACGCCATCGCGAAGCGTTTATCTGTAACGGCCGTCCAAAGGGAAGTTTTGCCGCCGCGCGAGTGCCCGACAACGGCGACACGTTCAGAGTCTATCAGTTTTTCCGTCTCGATCCAGTCCATAACCCTGGAGGCGGCCCAAGCCCATGCAGATATAGACGCCCATGATTGACTATTACGTTCTGATGATTTTTCTACCGCCGAAAAAATTCCTTGATCAAAACCGGCTTTTGCGTTATCCTCAGCCACATCGGAAAACAGAAAAGTGGCGGTTGCATATCCGCGCGAAACAATTTGTTCTGCTGGCCAGAACTGGCTTTTTTTAATCCTGTCAGGGTCTACATTTTCCGGAGAACGATTGCATATAAAGACAAACGCCGCGACAGGATGATCGGACTTCGGAATAAAAACCGTGAACGGGAACGAAAAATCGCCCGAAGGTCCCTTGTAAAGACAGCGGACCATCTTTCTTATCGCCTTTCCTTTCATAGCTTCGCGGACATCAAGAACCTCAAACGAAATCCTCTTGTCTTCGGACAGGACGCTAGGCCTATGACCGTAAACATCAGATTTGAATTTTTCAAATATCTCGGGGGCACGGTTTGCCTCCCACTCAAGTCTCGACGTAATCTTCTCGCCGGAAAAAGCCTTCATCAACTCAGGCACGTTTTCCGGCTCCGGCGTCGCGAATAAGCAACGTACGGCAAGAACACATAATAAACAGACTGGCTTCTTCATAATATCATCCTTTGATTATCTTTTTTTGTACACCATATCTCCTGGCCGGTAAAACATGACTACAGCACATTTTGCCCTGTAAAGAACTTCTTCCAGTTTCATGAATCCGCTGACACGACTTCTGTCACCGCGGTCGCACCCGTTGGGATAAATGACGTGAAACTCGCCTTCGTTCTCGCCGATACCGTCGATTATCGCGATATCGAGCGGCCATATGACAGACAGATCGTCTCTCATCGGGTCATTCTCTCTTACGACCATGACGGGCTGCGATTTAGAAATCCATTCGCGTATCTTTCCGGCCTGGGCGAGCAACTCTGCCTCGGTTTTGCACGAAACGAAAACTTCCTCCGGATTCGGGATTTTAAGCGCCTTCGCGCACTTCTCGACCCACGCGGCGTTCTCACCGTATTTCGGCGCCTTTGCCCCGCTCCTTGATCCCGATGAAACGTAACGGCCCGAGCTCTTGGTTTTGGATTTCGCATTCGAGTCTTCTTCAGTCTTGAAAACCCCTTGCGACAATCCTGCGTCCTTCAAGAGCGCTTCAACCGTAGTACGAAGTTTCTCAACCTCAGCCAATCTGAACGAAGGCCGCGTCTCAGAAGGATTGGAATGAACTCTCGTCATATCTATCGGACCGGGATTCTGATTTGTCTGGCGCGAGCCGGACCGCTTTACCTGAGGCGCTGTACCGGGCAGGACGCGATAATAATTGGCGATCGCCATGAAAGCCAAGAGCGGATTGGAGGAAACGATGAATCCGTCCCTCTCACCGAAATACCAGCGCTCGTAATACCAGTTTGCGAAAAGCCTGTCCGAGGGGAGAAAGAGCGGAACACCCTTGGGCGCGGCCGAAGCGGGCGGCAATGTGATCGAAAGCTCGTTCTCACCGTACCTGATGCCCTTTGCGCTTTTTGCGTAAGAGCGCACATAATACGTCGCACCGGGTTTAAGATCGATTATCCTGGCGTCGTAACGGTCGCGGTGATACAAACGGAAGAGCGAGCCCGTCTTTTCGGTCGGATTCTTTCTAAGTCCGTAACAGAAGCCGTACTCCGTCATAAGCGGCTCGCCGCGATAGCGGACGTTCATTTCGGCTCTAAAGGATGTAGGAATTGCGGAATCAAGCGCCGTCATTTTCGTCTGAGGAAGAAGCGAATAATTAAGTTCGGCAGCCGTAGCCTTAACCTTCGGCATCGCGAGTTTGAAAGTGCATGTATCGTTTTCATTGAAACGGATGTCGGTTATCTCGATACCCGCCGGGAAGAGATTCGGAAGTGCTACTACCGGGTCGCTTTCGTGATCGAACCTGTCGCCCGGTCTGAAATAAGCGTTGCCGTTATTGAGCCCTTTGCGATCCTTATCGCCCTTTCGGTACGTATAGCAGAGATCGGGCGGTCCCATCATAGGCGAAGTCATAGTCACGTTTATAACATGGATTAAAAGCCCGTTCGCGGAAGAGCTGCCGACCGGCGGCTTTTCATCCTTGGCGTATTCGATACAGAAAATATAATTGGGGTGGCTCGAAGGAACGAAAATTCCAAGCGGAGGCTTGGTCTCCGCTCCAGTCATCGGAAATCTCGTCGAACGCGGACTTAAAGTATACTCGCCCGGCGCGGCGATTTTCGGATACGCGGCGGCGGGAACGAAAGCGTTGTAGATATAACGGCAATACGCCATGCCGGTAGGACCGTACGACCAGTTAAGACACGGAACACCTTCAACGCCGTCATGCTCTTCGCTCGCATGATAAAAATCGGGCGCGCCCAAAAGATGACCGATTTCATGAACGAGAGTTCCGCCGTTCGCGGGATAATCGACCTGAGGGAGCGAGTTGGGCCACAAGGGATCAGCCCACAGGACCTTCGGCTCGTATATCTCAAGCCTGTCTATCTTACCTCTTGCAAGTTCGTCCGGCGTCGGCTTAGGCGGGTAATACGGCCTTAAAAGTCTCTCGCGCAGCTCGGAATCGTTCTTCAGGCTCTTGCAATAGACAAAACACGTATACGCGCCCTTTTTAGAAAGACGCCCTTTTCGCATGACGAATTTAAGCGCATCCTCCCTAAGCTGTTTCGCCCGTTCGTCGCCGCCGCTTTTATACCCGATAAGATTGTTGCGGACATGATAGCGGCAATAATATCCCAAGGGCTTAGGAGCAACATATACGGCAGGATAGACGTCGAGAACCGGCCATGTTATGCCCTGGGAGTAATCTTTGTAATAATCCGCGATCGTCGTCGAACCGCCGAGCGAGTTCAACGAGTTTCTGACTTCCTGCGGATCGGGCGTTTCGCAGTCGGGAAAAGTTATCACGACGAGATCGACCTTGAACTCGCCCTTCTGGACGGGAACCGTTCTTACGGGCTTGAACGTCGCGCTCGTCGTGCGCGTTACGGACGATGCCGTAAACTCGCTCGAAAGCGCGCGGTCAGAACCCGATGGCTTTTCGCGCGAAAGCGATTTGCCGCGCGAGCCGTAAGAGCGCGAAGCTTCGGCTGTCTGAAAAACAGCCGCCGATATCAGGAGGAGCGTTAAGAAAATCTTAAAACCGCCGTTCAAAAAGCACCTCTTTTTTACTTAGTTAGAGTTTTAAGCGTAAGTCCCGTCAAATCGTACCCCTTCTCACGAATCATAAACGAAGCGAGAAGAGCGACGAAAACGCACGCAACCAGCCCAAACCCTCCCAAAAGGAAGGGATGGAATTTAAACCCGAAAACGTTGCAGCCGAGAAGGTCACAGCCGAAGCAGACGACGTAATTGGCGACAAGACCCATAACCGCCGCAATGCCTTTTATGCGCGGAATGAACACGCCCATAAAGAAAAGCCCCGTAAGTCCCGCCGTTAGCATCGCGATATACTTGTTGAAATTGTCAAAGAGCGCACTCGACTCCATCCGCGAAAGCGTAAGCGCGGCGAAAACGCCGAGAAATCCGATAACGTAGGTCGAAATCTGACCGCAACGGATCTGGGCCTTACCGGAAATACCGGGCCTGAAGCGCTTGATGTAATCCGTAACGATTGCGGTCGAGGCCGACGAGAGATTGGCGGACAGCGTCGAAATAGTCGCGGCGAAAACGGCCGCGATAACGAGACCCGCAAGCCACGACGGCATTTCGGTCGCCATAAAGATAGGAAGAACCGAATCACCCTTTGGCATCGTAACGTCCATCGCCTCGGGACGCGAACGGTAGAACGCGAAAAGAGCCATGCCGATGCCGTAGAAAACGACCTGAGCGAAAACGCTCATACAGCCGTTGAACCACAAGGAGCGCTTAGTGGCGTTTTCATCGGGGGTCGCGATATAACGCTGGATTACGCACTGATCGGAGGTGTAACTTGAGAGATTGGAAATAAGGCCCTGGACCGCGACGACCCAGAAGACAGGTTCTGAAAGAATAAAGCGGAAGTCCCACATCGTATTCTTGCCCGACGTGTCCGCGATGTTCCAGAACGTGGAGAAATGAGCACCCTCCGGACCAGTCTTCATAATAAGAAGAACGAGAACCGAAACAGCGCCGCCCATAAGAACGATTCCCTGAACGAAGTCGGACCAGATTACGGCCTCAAGCCCGCCGAGAGAACAGTAGATCATCGTTAAGATTCCGCATATCAGAATGCACGCGTCGATAGAAATACCCGTAACGGCGTTGAGGGCGATCGCAGGGAGAAGCGTAACGACGGCGACACGGCAGATCATAAAAACGATGAACGCCGCCGAACCGAAAAGCCGTACGCCGAGATTGAAGCGCTTTTCAAGATATTCGTACGCCGACGTGATGCCGAGACGGCAGAAAAACGGCAGATAGTAGTAGATCGCGACGGGCGCCATGCCTATAATGAAAAACGCCATTATGAAATAACGCCAGTCCTGAAGATACGCCTGGGTGGGGATGGCGATAAAAGTGATCGATGAAAGCATCGTCGCGAAAATCGACATGCCCGCGACATACCACGGGATCTTGTTGCCGCCGCGAAAATAATCGTTCTCGTCTTTCTTCTTGAAGATAAAGAAACATGCCATGCCGACCATAAGAAGAAAATAAACTCCGACGACAGCCCAGGCGGCCGCGCCGAATTTGCCGGTCTTTTCAAAGTTCGCGACCGTCACGGCATCGGTACGTTTCGCAGGAGCGATCTCTCCGCCTGCGATGATGAGTTTATAATCTTCGGGAGTCTTGCCGGCGAGAAGCCCGACCGCCGCACCGCAACGCGGAGAGTCTTCCTCGGCGAGTTCGCCGTATTCGCACCACGCGTCGGTCACGCAGTTGTAAGCGAGAATCTTACGCTGCCAACCGAGCTTTACGGGATCGGTTTCTTTAGAGCCGTTGATCGCGCGGTCGATCCATCCATTTTCGCCGAAGCCGCCGATCATAAGAATATGCTGATGCCCGCTCGGCAGAAACGCAGCTCCGATCGTCGTCGTGTTTTCAGGGAGGCTGGAGAGCGTGCGCCAAGAGTTCAATGAAAGAACAAGCGCATAGCCGTCATATAGAGGCTCTTTCGTTTTAATGTCGTACCCGCCATAAACAACGAGAACCTTCTCCTTCTGATCGCCGTTCTGAATGGCCGCGACCATCTGCGAGCGGGCACACCCGGGTATCTCAGCGACGGTCGACCACACAGGCGACTTATTTTCAAGATCGATGAGATAAACCTTTTTGGAAGCAACGACATAAACCTTATTACCGTCGGATGCGGCAGCGCCCATCACGACAGGTTCGGGAAGATCGGGAAGTTCGATTACTGAATCCTCGGCGGAAAGAATGAACGCCTTTTTAAATTCTACGGTACCGTCAGTTCCGCCCGCGCAAAAAACACCCCTTTTAGTGCTGCAGGAGACACCCTCGGCCACTTTATACGGAATAGGGCGGGCCATATCCCATTTGCCATCTTTGAAACGAACGGCTTTATTATCAAGATATACCTTCTTGCCGTCCTTGAAATCGCTGCCTCCGGCTACGAGAAACGAACCGTCAGGCAGAAAGCCGTGAAAGGACCGCGCCGATTTCAACGGAGCACGCTCGCCGTCTTTCCAATCAAGCGCAACAGGCGAAGCCCAAAGCGCCGAACATCCAAACAATGTAAAAAGAAACGGAAAAAAACTTTTTCTGAAATCAAACATGGCAAAACCTTTCTCTCTATTATAATGGTTATCTTCTCCGCGAGAATACGAATATTATACCAAAAAGCATCCGCAAAAAATCACATTAACGGCGCGCGTTCCAGCATTTTGCCGATCGAATCCCAATCAGGAGCGCCAGGTTCATGATAAAAGATTTCGTTTCTCGCGAATATCCCGCGCTTACCGCAAGTCGGCTCGATAATCGATATTCCAAACGCTCCCGGATTCGCCGCTATGGGCGAGTGAACCGTAAGCGCAAAGCGATGCCAGAAAGCGCTGTCGATCAGGCCCTCCGCAAAAAGCCCCCGGACATACGCGAGAGCATCCAACGCCTCTTTTTCGGTCTCAGTCGGAAACGCATACATCAAATACGCGTGAACGGCGATTCCCGCCGCTCTGAACGCCTCCAGTACACGTCTTGAAGACGCGAGCGTAATGCCCTTGTTCATGAGCTTCAGCAGTCTGTCGTTGGCGCATTCCAGACCGCCGGTGACCGCAATGCATCCGGCTCTCGCCATGAGTCGTGCCAGCGACGGGGTAAACGCCTTGTCGAAACGGACATTCCCCCACCATTCGCATTTGAATCCGCGTTTAAGAATCTCCTCGCAGACTTCCTTGACGAGAGCGGGCGGCATCGCCTCGTCGACGAAATGGAATTGGGTTCCCAGTTCCTCCATGGCATCGACGATCTCCGGCGCCTTGGGCATTTTAAAGCATCCGATATAAGGAAGTTTTACGTCGCAGAACGCGCACTTGCGCCAATAACATCCGCGAGCCATGACAAGCTTCCGCCATTTCCCGGCGCTCCATAGCGTCGTAACGAAATTATCGGTTTCCACGACGTCGAAATACTCGTTCATGTCGAGTCCGCGATAAGACGGCTTCACAAAAACGGGAACATCCGCCTCGGTGAGCCGGGTACGCGGATTAAGGATTCTCGCCAAGGGGATATATCCTTCATCAAGAACAAAATCGTCAAAATACCTCCGAGGCCTGGCATCGCTCATTGAGCGAAGTTCGCTCGAAACGTATCCGCCGCCCAAAACGAGACGCACTTGCGGATAATGTCGTCTGATATAGCGGGCCGCCTTAAACGCCGCCAGAAGAGCTCCGGGAAAAGGACATGTAAAACCGACGACATCCGGACGGACATCCTCCATCGACGCCTTGACATGGGCATAAAGCGAAGAATCCATCACGCTTCTGCGGCGGATCAACTTCTCAAACTCCCCGAAATCCTCAATCGCGGCACAGAGATGTTCCGCATAACGCGAAAAACCGAATTCCGAGTCGACGTTGTCACGGATCCAGATGGCAATTTCATCTATTACGGCGCTGGCTTCGCGCTTGGCCTCAAAGGGAGCGGGACCCTGAAGAAATTCTATAAGCTCATCGGCTTCATCGCCGCCGTATCTACGAAGCACGTCTAGCGTCACTTTGATCGAAAGATCACGTTGATGGACATCAAACCCACGCGTCTCCAGAAAGCCGGTCAAATGCGGCGTCGCGGGATATGGACAGTTCGGCTGCAGAAGCGGAGGAGTTAAAAGCAAAAGACGTTTAGCCATAATTCAAGCCCTTGGATGATACCGACGATGCACTTCGCCAAAGCGCCCGGCGTCGACATGAGTATAGATCTGAGTCGTGCCGATGTCGGCGTGCCCCAGCATTTCCTGAATCGCTCTTATATCGGCTCCGCGCTGAAGCATGTGAGACGCAAAGCAATGCCTCAAAACATGCGGCGAGATTCTGCTCGCCGAAATGCCTGCCGCCGCGGCCCTTTCGCGGATCGTCTTAAAAACCCCCTGTCGCGTAAACGGCTTCCCGAGCCGGGTCAGAAAGACATACCCCGCGCCAAGCGAAGACCGGGCGAAATGAGGCCTCGCCGAAGCGAAATAATCTCGAAGAGCATTCGCAGCCGCGCCGCCAAGCGGCACAAGCCTCTCCTTGGATCCTTTCCCCAATATTCGAAGCAGTTCGCCGTCCGAGACCACGTCTTCCGTTTTAAGTTCACATGCTTCTGAGACCCGAAGACCGCATCCGTACATTATTTCCAAAAGCGCCCTGTCTCTCAGATCGCGAGGCGCATCTCCTTTTATCCCGTCCAGCATCGCAAACGTCTCTTCCTCGGAAAGCACCCGCGGCAAAACCCGGGCCTTTTTAGGCCTGTCGACAAGCGCCATGGGGTCTTTGGAAATAAAACGCCGTTCGCGAAGATAACGGTAAAAAGTCTTGAGCGCAATCAGGCGACGGGCACGCGTTGCGGAAGACATAGACCTTTCGCGCTCCTTTTTGAAATATGCATCAACGTCGGAACGGGAAACGTCTTCCACAAGATCCGTTCCGTTCGCTTTCATCGCCCCCGCGAAATGATGCAGATCCCGTCCGTAAGCCTCGCAGGTATTGGCCGCCATCTCGCGCTCAAAGCGCAAAGATCCAATAAAAAATTCTATGGCTTCCTGAAACTTCACAATCTTGAAAGGAAGTCTTCAAAAAAGGTTTTCATCATCGTCTTCGCAGCCGCGGCGGCGTCAACGACTTCCTGATGATTGAGCTCTCTGCGCGAAATTCCGGCGGCAAGATTCGATACGAGCGAGAGTCCCGCGATCTTAAAACCGCACGCCTTCGCGAAAACCGCTTCGGGGACCGTCGACATTCCGACCACGTCCGCGCCCTGAGCCTTGTAAGATTGGATTTCGGCGGGAGTTTCATAACACGGCCCAAGCGTATAAGCGTAAACACCGTCCATCGCTCTCAAATCGAGTTTATTTGCGCTGGCATGCATAAGTTCGCAAAGTCGCCTGTTATAAACCTCGGTCATATCGGGGAAGCGCTCTCCCCATTCCGGACGATGAGGTCCAACGAGCGGATTCATGCCTACAGTGTTGATATGATCGCGGATGATCACGAAATCGCCGGGACGCAAAGCCGGATTGATGCCTCCGGCGGCATTCGTGACGATCAAGGTCTGACATCCCATGCGGCGCAGTATCTCGACAGGCAGAACAACACCTTCCCAGCCGATTCCTTCGTAAAAATGCCGCCTCCCGCACCACGCGGCGATTCGCTTATTTCCGCGGCGATAGAGGATAAATTCACCTGCATGACCCTTTACCGTTGAAGCTCCGAGACCGGAAATATCCCCGTATGAAATTCTCGCATAAACTTCATCCATCGTCAAGGCGTCGCTCCATCCGCTCCCAAGAAGAATACCGATGTCGACAGGACGGGAAAAACACTCGTCCGGCAGACAGCCTGCGGCTTTGTCGAAAAAAGAAATATCCATTTAAAGCCTCCTTATGAGAAGTATTCTACCACAACCTTCAACTTTTGCGCAACCTGCATCATCCCGCTATGGCTTAACTGATCTTCGGCGGAATACCCTGAAAAAAATGCGAATATGTTATTTTTTCATTCCGGCAGATTTATTGGCGTTTTGCGCGAGAGAAAGTCTCATGCCATCGTCTTTTAATTCAAATATCCTCATTCGCTCGTCAGGCGAAGAATTAGGCTGGTGAATTGTCAGACACAGGCGCCCCGCGAGATCTCTAAACACCATTCCATGGCCACCGTCTTTACCGTAAAGAATTTCATCCTTGGTCCACGGACCTGCGATTTTCCCCGATGGTGAGGAACGGACAAGCACACAATAACCGCTGCCCTTGATGACATTTGACCAGATCATATAAAGACGCGAACTCTTTTCCGAGCGGAAAAGAAACGGTCCGTCCGTTATAACCCAGGCTCCCTTCATCGCGCTTCTGGCATCGAGAATCTTTTTCGGGGGCGCGGTAAACGAAGAAAAATCTTCTGAAAGCGGCGCATACTCTATCGTACCGTTCCAGTTCTGGCACCATTCATGGCAATAGACCATATAAGCTTTACCGTCTTCGACATACAAAGTTCCGTCAAGAGTCTGAAGTTCCGCGGGCGGCACAGGACCTTTCTTTACATGCTTAAACGGCCCCTCCGGGGAATCTGCTGCAAACACCCAGGTTCCGCGCGGCACCAGATTGGACTTGTCGACTTCATCATTCATCGGCTTTATCTCTCGTGCGCTCTTATCCTCGGTAATTGTGGCGAAAAGATAATACCGACCTTTGTATTTATGTACCTCCGGCGCCCATACCGCCTGAACCTTAACGTCTTCAGGCAATGTCATAACCATCTTCTTCCCGGTCCAATCGACAAGATTCGTACTGACCCTGACCCCGACACCCGTTCCTCCGAACCAGGGCTTTGACTCGTAGAGATAATACTTGCCGCCGTCAACCAGAACAAACGGATCGCGGATACGAAAATCCTTTTCCTGCGAATACGCAAAATGCGACACAAGAAGAAGAACGGCTGCAACAACTGATTTCATCGTATTTTATCCTTTATCTGACGGATCGGGCTAAAGTCAGCCCCCAGACGCGCCAGGCTCCGCCCTCTTTCAGCGTTTTCGCGCATTCAGAGAGCGTCGAACCCGTCGCCATGACATCATCGACAAGAAGAATCGTTCTGCCTCTGACAAGACTCGCGTCTACGACCTTGAATGTTCCGATGACATTCTCCCGACGCTCCTCTTCGCTCAAACCCGCCTGCCGTCTTGGATGGCCGCACCTGACGACGGCGTTTTCGAGACATGTTCTCTCAATTCGTTTCGCGAGCGAACGCGCCAGATAAACGCATTGGTTGTAGCCGCGGTCAATTCTGTGAAAAAGCGTAATCGGCATGGGAACAACGGCATCCACCTGTGTCAAATCGTATCTGGCGCGCGCCGCAGCCTCGATCCAATCGACGAAATCATCCTTTAGCCAAACGCTTTCGCCCGACTTATATTTATGCAGAAGATCGCGGGCGTCGTTTTCAAAAAGCACGGCGCTCGCCGCCGCATCATAAGCCGTTGACCAATGTCTGCATTCCTCGCAGACAAAACCTCCGGCGGCATTCTCCACGCTTCTGCCGCAAACGCGGCAACAACCGTCCTGCGAGAGAAACGGAACGCGCATCAAACAGGCCGAGCAGATGTACCTCCCCGGCCTGTCGGCTCGACCTGCGCAGATTTCACATCTGCGCGGCCAGACAATATCTAACAGTTTATCAGCCTTCAACCTTCTTGATCACTGACGTACAGGCCTTCAAAACGCCGGCGACATCCGCAAGATTGGAAGGAATTATCATCGTGTTGTTCGTCTTAGCGAGATTGCCGAATTGAGTGAGATACTGCTGGGCGAGCTGCATATTTACAGACTCCAGACCGCCCGCGCCGTTGATCGCCTCTGCGACTTTGGAGATACCGGCCGCCTGGGCCTCGGCGACGAGAAGAATCTCCTTTGCCTGGCCTTCCGCCTCGTTGATGCGGCGGGCGCGTTCGCCCTCGGAAAGCGCGATCGCCTCCTGTCTCTCGCCTTCGGCACGGTTGATCTTAGCCTGGCGCTCACCCTCCGACTCGGCGATCATCGCGCGCTTTTCGCGCTCGGCGCGCATCTGCTTTTCCATCGCGTCGCGAATCGTCCTCGGAGGAGTTATGTTCTTGATCTCGTAACGCGTAACCTTTATTCCCCACGGATCCGACGCCTTATCCACGGCGGCGACCACAGCCGCATTGATCGAAGTGCGTTCCTCAAAGCTTCGGTCAAGATCAAGTTTGCCCATCTCTGAACGCATCGTCGTCTGCGCGAGCTGAACCGTAGCGAAAAGATAGTTTCCGATTCCATACGAAGCCTTGGCTGGATCCATAACCTGCATATAGAGGATACCGTCAACGGAAACTGCGATGTTATCTTTCGTGATACACTCCTGGGGAGGCACGTCAATCGCCTGCTCCTTAAGCGTGTGGCGGTATGCTATACGATCAAAAAACGGCAAAAGTATGTGAAAACCCGCCTCAAGCGTACAGCGATATTTACCGAGGCGCTCGACGATGAACGCCGTTTTCTGAGGCACTACGACAGCCGTTTTTAAAATCACAATTAAAACAATTACGACGACAACGGCGGTAAATATTATGCCAAATTCTGTTTCACTCATTTTTTACTCCTTATTTGTTGGTTAAACTTATATTTTTTCCACTTTCAATGTCAGATTGTTCCTGAATAAGACGCGAACGTTAGCCCCCTTGTCAATAAAGGAATCCGCTACCGCCGTCCATTCTGAATCACCCAGCATGACGCGTCCGGACAGAGGAGGATTTATCTCTTCGGTTACAACGGCGAACTTGCCGGAAAAATCGTCGGTGAAATCGGTCTTTGAAGTCTGTATGATGCCTTTAAAAAGCCTTTTGAGCGCCGCCCGCAAAACCACTAGATACACAATCAATAATATCCCAAAGGCGGATAATTGCCAAATCAGAGAAAAATCTCTTCCGAAAACCATACACATAACGCCCACCGTTGCGGCAGCAAGTCCAAAAAAGAACGTTACGAACGTTGGAGATGCAAGCTCCATCATCATTAACGCCGCTCCGGCATAAAGCCAAATCCAACCCGCAGACATAATTTACCTCCTTCTTATATCGCTTATCAACGCGCCTGGTGCCGACGCGAGAACGGAATTGATTTTATCATCGTTCAGAATTTCTTCGCGCCGCTCGTGCGAAACGGGCTTGGAATAAGCCTCGCTTTTTGCAGGAACCTCCTGAACGGACGGCGAAGCAACCGACTCGGGCGCAGACCCGCACATAGCGACAGAAGCGGAAGACGCCGCGACGGGCGCGGCAAGGCGCTCGCTCTGAATGCGAATCTCGGGCAGATCCGCCGTTCCGGAAGATTTAAGCGACCTTACCGCCTTCATCAGTTCCTCGATCGTCGCGGTCGTCGCGATGCGGCTCGCGCGGATAAGCGTCATTTCAATCAACGTTCTGACGCTCAAGACATGGCGGAGCTTATCCTCCATTTCAGAAAGCTGGTCGCAGATTCTGAAAACCCGTCCGGCGTCAATGCCTTTAGCCTGTTCAACTAAAGTCCTGATCTGCTCAGGCGTAGCCTCAAGCGACTTGGACTCCGGCCCCAAAGCCTGAAGCACAACCAGATTTCTAAAGTGCTTCAGAAGTTCGCCCGCCAGGCGGCGCATGTTCTTCCCCGCCGAGTCGAACATCTCAATCGACGTAAGAATAGAGGCGACATCGCCCTTTAGAATCGCCCCCGCAAGATTCTCCAGCTGAGAGCGCGAAACGAGGCCGAAAACTCCGAGCGCGTCATCTTCGGTAACCTTCTCCCCTGTAAACGAAATAAGCTGATCGAGCGACGAGAGCGCATCACGCATGCCGCCCTCTGCTCCGCGCGCGATAGCCAGAAGCGCATCCGTCTCGGCGCTGATATTCTCGTTCCTGCAGATATACGAGAGTCGCGAAACGATATCGTTCGTCTGAATGCGCCTTAAATCAAATCTCTGGCAACGCGAAACGATTGTCGCAAGAACCTTGTCGCCCTCAGTCGTCGCGAAGACAAAGCGCACATGAGACGGCGGCTCCTCAAGGGTTTTCAGAAGCGCGTTCCACGCCGCATTCGAAAGCATGTGACATTCGTCGATGATGAATATCTTGTACGGCGACGAAGTCGGCTTAAATTCAACAGCCTCGATAATAGGCTTTACGTCCTCAACCTTGTTGTGGGACGCCGCGTCAAGTTCTGTAACATCGAGCGAACGGCCCGCGGCGATTTCAAGACAATTTGTGCACTTGCCGCAAGGCTCTACACCGTTAGGGCCGGTGCAATTGAGAGCCTTTGCAAAAATTCGTGAAAGAGTCGTCTTTCCGATTCCGCGCGGGCCTATGAACAGATACGCGTTGGCTATACGTTTCGCTTCAATCGCATGGCGCAGCGTTTTAACGACATGCTCCTGCCCGACGACATCATCAAATGTCATCGGACGGTATTTAAGCGGCAATGCCGTATGCAAAGAGTCAGCCATCAGCGAAAAGCCTTTTACTGTTGTAAACCGATTTCTTTTTTCAGCAACCAGCGAACCCGCTGCCCTTATGGTCGGGGCGGAGGGATTTGAACCCCCGACAGCCTGCTCCCAAAGCAGGTGCGCTACCAGACTGCGCTACGCCCCGGACGTATCGGCTCATATTATACCAAAAATTTTTAATCTCTGCCGCAATATCTTTCAAGCCGTTCACTAAACGCCGAAAAGACTGGGAAATGCGGCGATCTCATTGGCGATGCGCCCTTGCCGTGTTTTCAGTCGTCTTGTTTTCGCGGCATCACGAACCCGGAGAACAATGAAAAAACAATCAGATAAAAGCCTCCGGAAGCGGCGGCCTTTCCAATATCCGTCCATTTAATGTACTCATCGGCGGCAAGCGAAGATATAGGACTAAACTTGGCGACAGGCGCTGTTATATCGGCGGAAAATTCAGAAATTCTGAGACTCCATCGGGAAACTGAATTTAATCTTGTGGGATCAGGATAATCTTCAACGGTAGAAGGACTTATAACCATTACGATCAACAGCGATATGGCGACGAAAATCGCAACACCGCGACCAAGACAAGAACCGAGGAAAACGCCTACAGACACAACGATCATAAGCACAAAGGTCATCACAAGCCATCCCCTGAAGGCGTTGAACGCGAACGAGTCGGCGCGCACAAGAAGCTTCAGATCGTTACGGGGCTGAAGCGTAAGACTGGTTTTCGAGTTATTGGTAAAACTTAAAAAATTTCCGCCGCTCACATCGCCAGAACCGGAATCAAGAGGTACGGAAAACCGCGTTTTCACGTTTCCGTCCACTTCACCGGACAATCCCCGGAAGGAAAACGTGCCGAGAGCGGCGCCGGGAAGCCCTATATGATGCAGCAATCTTACGCGCGCAGAAACGTTGTCCGCATTTTCGGGAACACCTTTAAATTCCCATGACGCGGTCGCGCCGGGTGCGATATCTGCATATTGATTGCGCTTGCGCGACTCCAGATACTTGATAAAAGGAGTCTTGTCCCCGACCTCATCTACCGTCCGCCTCAACTCTTCGTTGGAAGCGTACATCTCGTCAAATTCAGCCTCGGCCGCCTTAAGCGGATCTTCGAGCACAGGAGAAAAAATCCTGTCGCACATTCTGCCGCGCCCCTCAAAAGCCCAAAGCAGAATCAAGGCAAAAGCGAGAACCGCGGAACCGACAACCGTAAGCGCGACACTCCTGGCCATCGCTACAACAAAATAAGGCACAGGTCTTATCATGGTCAGCTGAAGACGCTTCGCCGCGCGATCGGTCGACAACACGCCGGCAGCGGCTGAACCCAGAGAAAGCAACACCACGCCGAAAACCGTACCGAGAAGGTAACGGACTGAAAGCTGATAGACGTCAGCCTCATCGCCCTTGATGAAATTTCGGCCGAATATCATCCAAGCTGCGGACGAGACCGCGAAAAGAATCATCATTTTCGACCGCACGGCCGAAATGAGCTCAAGTTTGACAATCTGAAGAAACGCCCTCACTTGAGGAACTCCGCCATTTCAAACCGACGACCCTCGCCGACTTTCGCCAGGAAAAACTCGGAAAGCGACGATCCCAGATCGCCGATCTTTCCTTCTGCGACTTTTTCGCCGCGATTCAAGATGGCGACCCGGTCACACATATCCTCGGCATCCGCAAGAAGATGGGAAGTTGTAAGAATCGTCATCCCTCCCTTTACGAGAGCTTTTACAAGGGTTTTGACTTCATTGGTTGAAACCGGGTCCAGTCCGCTCGTCGGTTCGTCAAGAACCAACAGCCTCGGCTTTCCGATAAGAGCGCTGGCCAACGCGACTCTGCGCGCCATGCCCTTCGAAAAACCGCCCACGGTGCGATCGGCGACGTCGGACAATCCGATCATCTCGAGAAGTTCCCCGGTGCGACGTTTGATGTTCTTCGAATCAAGTCCGCAGAGTCCGCCGTAGTAATGCAAAGTTTCTCTCGCGGTAAGAAACGGATGCAGATAGCTCAACTCCGGCAGATAGCCGAGATCTTTTCGTGCGGCGATTGCCTTTGGCGACATGCCGAAAAGCCTTACGCTGCCGGAATCCGGAGTCAGCAAACCCAGAAGCATCTTTATCGTGGTGGACTTCCCGCTGCCGTTCGGGCCTAAAAGCCCGAACACCTCGCCCTCGGCAACAGACAGTGAAAGATCGCTGACGGCTTTAACCGTAGGCCGAAACCAAAAATCCTTGAACGTCTTGTTTACAGAGGTAATCTCAATTACATTGTCCATTTAAAAATCCGTTTCAGAGTGAATGACTCATCCGACGTCCTTATTCCGCATCAGGAACATCCCTAAAAGAAGAAAAGCGGCAATAAAAGGCAACGCGGAGACAAACGCCCAGAACACATAGGACAATGCGAGCTCGCCGCCCTTGGAGACAGCCTGTGTCTGATAATAGTTGCCAAGAGCCGGAAGGAAAAAAAGAAAGGCGCAACCGGCAAAAGACGCTACCGCATTATCCTTGAATTTTACAGACAGCGCCGCGCTCAACGAAAGAAATATCGCAATGGGCGCCAGCAGAAGAAGCCCCACGGGTAAAAGGCGCACCGCATGCGAAACCAGACCCGCGATGTGATCACCGAACTCGGCTTCCGCCAAAAAAAGGTTGTAACAGCAACCTGCAACCGAAATGAAAAGCGCGAACGTAAAGGCAGTCGCAGCGAATCTGAAGCGCAGGAATCTGTTTAAGATCGCGCCGAAAAGGAACGGAACGGTCAACACGGCGACATTGACGGCAAGTGAAACGAACCAGATCGTTTCGGTCAACACTTCTTCATGAGCACCGCACGTTTCCATCATCTTGGCCGTATGGACCTTTCCCACTTCGGCGCCGACAACCGTTGTAACGGCAGAGGAAAAAACGATCGCAAAAAACGCGAGACAGGCCAAAAAGGCTCCTGCCACCTTCGAAAGGAAAAACGCCTCGCGAGATATGGGATGCGAAAGCGCCATTTGCAGCGTCCCAGATTCGATCTCGCGGCGAAAAACGCGTATCGAAGAAAAAACGGCGAAAAGAACACCGAAAACCAGCACGGCCGACAAACCGATATCGCGCGGCATGCCCGAAGGCTCACCGAACTGATGTATGTGCAGAAAAGACGCGATGGTCAAAACTGCAACGGCGGACACGGTTAAAAGCAAAAACAAAGGCTCCGACACAACTTCAAGTGTCGTAGCCTTTATCACGGCGCGAATCCGACCGAGCATCTCAGAACCAAATTCTAGAGTAATCGAAGTAGTAGATGAAAACTCCTACAAGCGCCAATATAAAGCAGGCGGCAAACTGCAAAATCGTATCAAACACAAGCAGTCCGGTAGGCACACCGCCATTATCGTCAGCGGCGTTAACCACGACAGGCGCGGCGGCCGGAGCCGGGATATCCGGTATTTCAGGAATATCGTCGACCTTCCCCTCCGCGGCTTTTTCTTCCGCCGGTTTCTCAACTTTCTTGGCGGCGAATTTTCCCATAGGACGAACAGCGCCAGGGCGGGATATCTTCAGCGTCCTGCGCTGGGTAACCGAAGGGGAACTCTCCGGAGCTTCAGACGGAGCGGCGGCCGGAGCAGCCGGTTTGGCGGGAGACTCTACGGCGGTAGGAGCCGAATTGAGATTTACGGGACGCTTAATCCTGATCGTCTTCATCGGAGCGGCCTCGTTCTGAACCGGCGAAGCGCCGATCGCGTCAGAAAGCGAAATTCGCGAAGTGCGCGATTTGGAAGCCAGCTTCTGGGCATCGGCGAGTTTCTGCTCAGCAATAATCCCCGTCTTGTGCAATATCGCCTGTTGAGGGATCTGCTGAGTGACCGCCTTAAGTTTTTGGGATATCGTCTTTAGCTGCGCAACCGAAGAAGACGTAGAATCAGCAGGCACGGCCGAAACCGGAGTCGCAGGCGCGGCAGACGACAAAGACGGCTTTGAAGGCATCTTGAGAGCACCCTTGGCGCCGCCTATCACAGGCTTGCGGATAACGGGCTTCAGCTTGAGAGTAGCCGCCTGCGAAGACGCGGGACCGGAAATCGGGTTTACCGCCGGAGGCTTCGGTGCTTCTATCGAGCTCATTGTTTCATCTGCCATACCCTTGCTCCTTACGTATGAATGAAATTTACAAACTTCCGTTTTTAAACAGCCATGATTTCGGCTTCTTTGGCCTTGAGCTCGGCATCGATCTTGGCGATGCCGTCGTCGGTTGCCTTCTGGATCTTGTCGAGAGCCCCCTTCAAGTCGTCCTCGGAAATCTTTTTATCCTTCTCAAGCTTTTTAGCGGCGTCGTTGGCGTCGCGGCGAACATTTCGCATGGCGACCTTCTGCGCTTCGGCCTGAGTTTTGGCGACCTTGACGATCTCCTTGCGGCGCTCCTCATTAAGCTCCGGAACGGTAATGCGAAGAACCTTACCGTCGCTCTGAGGCGTAACGCCGAGATTTGCCGCGAGAATGGCCTTGTTCATCTCGGCGAGAACGGTAGGATCGAACGGTGTGATCTTAATCTGACGCGGCTCGGGCGTGGAAATCGTTCCCAGATTCTTAATCGGGGTCGGACAACCGTAATATTCAACTTTAATCTGATCGACCATGGCAGGATTCGCCTTGCCGGTTCTGAGACCCGCAAACTGGGACTTGAGCGTATCGAAGCTCTTGCCGATTTTCGCGGTTGCGTCGTTTAAAACTTCCTGTACAGTTTCCATTTTATTGCCTTTCTAAACTTTTGACTTTTAAATATCTTTAACCACCTGTCGATAACAACCGACCGGACTCCTAACTCACCACCGTTCCGACGGCCTCCCCCTTGACTACGCGCTCAAGCGCATCTCCGTCAAAGAAATCAAAAACCACAATCGGAATATCGTTATCCATGCAAAGCGCGAAAGCTGCGGAATCCATAACCTTAAGACGCTTCTCAAGAGCCGTCTCGTATTTCAACGAAGCGTACTTCTTGGCCTTGGGATCTTTCTTGGGATCAGCCGTGTATATTCCATCGACCTTCGTCGCCTTCAAAAGAGCCTGGGCGCCGATTTCGCTCGCTCTCAACGCCGCCGCAGAGTCGGTCGAGAAATATGGATTGCCCGTTCCGCCCGCAAAAATGACGACACGCCCTTTTTCGAAATGCCTGAGCGCCTTACGCTGGATAAAAGGCTCGGCGAGCTTAGGCATTTCAATTGAAGTCATAACGCGCGTAGGAACGCCGATCGATTCAAGAGCGTTCATCATCGCCAGACCGTTTATGATCGTGGCGAGCATACCCATCGAATCTCCCGTAACGCGATTAACCCCCTTGCCTGCGCCGGTAAGGCCACGGAAAATATTGCCGCCGCCGAGAACAATGCCGACCTGAACACCCATTTTATGTATCTTCTTGACACGTTCAGCCATAAATGCAAGATTTTTCGGGTCGATGCACTCGCCCGTCTCGTGGTTGCCAAGAACCTCGCCAGACAATTTCAGAAGTATTCTGGCGTACTTAATCTTTCGCGATGTTTTTTTCACGTTTAAAATTATACCAAACTGCCGGACAAAACGCAATCGAAGCATCCGCTGGAATATCCCCACACCTCTTGCTTCCATCCTTTACAACAGTAATTCTTAATTAGTGGCTTCGCGCTTTGTTGTTGCTTGCATGTTGCTATGCTATGTATAAATGCGGCCACGGATTTGGGCAACCGTGCTCCTCTTTTGATATGGCCGATTTCTGCGTCCTCTAGACCCGCTCGCCAATCTTTAGATTTGGCTCGGGGTCGAGTCCTGCATAAAT
>JAEIGA010004239.1_pt1 | contig 22199 bp, 9 predicted proteins | sample 9270691 | NCBI WGS metagenome assembly JAEIGA01 (sample SAMN17057246, study PRJNA624740) | gut metagenome | biome: biome; isolation source: fecal sample | host: Bos grunniens | place: China: Xizang | collected 2019 | reverse complement strand
TTGGAAATGTCTGTGCCAACACAAAAGCAGTTAGCGTTAATACAGAAATATCTATATAAGATAAATGATTTGATAAATAAAGCCGGTACGCATCCGATTATTCCTATGGGTTATTGGTGCAAAGAAGAGATTGACAAAGATAAGGCATTGGAGTTTGTAATAGGCAGTAAGCCGAGAACTGAAACGGCAGAGAAGTTTATGCCATTGTGCGTAAGATTTATTACAACATACAAGTCGGCAGAAGTATTGAAGAAACTATGACACGAGAAGAGTTTGTAAAGAAATTTGAGGTACTGAAAGAGCATAATGATCAGGCTATGGCCATAGGCGATGCGCTTGGTAAGCATCTGCTCGATGGCGCACCTGTGGTGGCGTATGGTGGCTTTCTGGAACAGCACTACATCGAGATATTAGCAGAGTTGTCGGGCATAGATAAAGAGGTGATTAGCTGCCTACTCTACGAAGGCCCAAGTGTGCACTACTACGGAGAGCAGAGCAACGGACATCACGCAATAGAGGTAAATGTAGTAACCGCAGAAGACCTCTGGGACTTCTATCAGTTGTGTGATGAATACGATGAAACGAAGAAACAAAAGCAAATTTTATTATACGATGAACCAACAATGTGTATGAGGGCAGAATACCCTTGTACCCCAGACGAAGCATTTTATCCACAAGACAAACCTAAAAACGATAAATAGTTATGATTGCAGTAATTAAAGAGTGGTTGAGGCGCATTTTCTCGCCCTCGGAGCCAACAAAGATTGAGAAGAGTGAGCATACTCGTTGTGATGGGTGGCAACGCCACAAGAATAAAGTTAAGCGCAGAAGGAGGAGAAACCGATGAGCGCAGTATCGACACAGCAAGAGCTGCTTTTATGTAGGCGTATGGCGTGGCGCAATATGCAGCCACACACACCTCGCCCAGAAGATGTGAAATATACAGCAGATGCGATACGCATGTTAAATTATATCGCTGCGCTTAATTATGCGATGCTTGATCTCGAAGATGAATTATCGGCAGCCGGTATGTTGAGACAGGATGTTAAGAGGCGCGTAAATCAAACAGCCGAGTTGGTACGCAAGATACACGAGCAGTCGTGGCGTATGCTTGCTAAAATATCGGATAACGCTACAAAGGAGTATAATGATTGTACGGATTGGTGTTATCGTAAGGTTGAGGATGCTGTGTTACTCCAGGCTCCGGAGAGAGCCTACAATATCGTAGTGGCATTGTGCCGCCTGGTGGAGAAGTACAACAAGAAAATCTCTCCTTGCTATGAGTTTCGCCCGGCATTGCCGATATATAAGATACCATTGCTGTTAGAGTGTATTAAATTAACCGACTACCGCATAGATAACATTATCGACTTGGCGGTAGATAAAATGTAAAAAGATATGGTAAGAGTCGTAGAGTTACCTCGGAGAATAGAGGTTGGAGGTAATGATATAGAGATACAGTACCCTAAAAAGTGTAATAATAACAATCTGGGACAAAGCAGTATGGGTGGAGGTTTTATCCGTATTGCTGAAACATTTAATAATGTAGAAGGGGATCATATACAATCAGATAGTTCCAAGACCAATACATTCTATCACGAGTTGATGCACATTATATTGAGTGTAATGGGCAGAGGTGATTTGAATAATGATGAGCAATTCGTCTGTACCTTCTCTTCGTTCTTAACTGGGGCGATGCGACAGATAGTAGAGTTTCAATTTCCTAATATAAAGAGAGATGAATAAGAACATTGTTATTTGCGATATTGACGGAACAATATCGAGAGTTGGAGAGCGATTGCAGTACTTGCAGCAGACACCGCCCGATTGGGATAAATTCTACGATGACTGCTTTGATGACGAGCCTATCGAGGAGATGTGTACGCTTGTGCGAACACTTCATAAGGCAGGATATACTATTATTTTCTGCACCGGTAGGCGTGATAGTGTGCGAGAGAAGACTGAGGCGTGGATTAAGAAGTATGTGTCGGAAAACTTTACATTCCCTCGAATTTTGATGCGCCCGACTGCGGACCATCGACACGACACGGAGGTCAAGCCTGAACTACTTGAAATGTACCTATCCGAGCAAGATAGGGCGCAAATAGCCTTTATCTTGGAGGACCGGGATTCTATGGTGGAGAAGTGGCGAGAACTCGGTTACCGATGCTTGCAAGTGGCGAAAGGAGATTTCTAACAAGTAAGGCGACCTGTTGAGGCCGCCTTATTTGTTGTAGTGTTATCGCATACGGTGTCGCATACGGTTGTAATACTCTACCTCAAACGCAAGGATTCGGATATCATCGGTTACATTGCCATCAATCTTGAAGCGCAAGTACTTGACCGAGCAAGGTGTTCTGCGGATAACGATGTCCTTGTTGGTCTGCACACCTTCCAACTTGCGAAGAGTTTTCCAATTCTGCGTATCTATCGAGCCTTCAACCTCGACATTCAAAGTCTGCTCGGTAGGACACTCGAAGCGGACAATAATAGTTTCTGCTCGTTTCAACTCCATAGAGCCGAGTTTGATTGGGCGAGTGGTGAGGGCAAACGATGTAGGTGCGTAAGTTGTATCATCGTCATTATCACCATTATTGTCATCATCTTCACCGGAACTATTAGGAGATTGCGTAATCTGCAATGAGGTATCTTCCGTATAGTCATTTAGAGAGGCAGTAAATAAAATATCGATGGTACGAGTAACGGTGGTTTCAGGCACCGTAATACTAATAGTTTCATCACCTTCACCCGAAGCAGGGGTAATTACTACATCCTCTATCTCACAACTTGCCGACCAAGAGGCATTAGTTGTTAGCTTTATTCCTACAGTTCCTCCACTACTTGGCAAAGAAGATGAAGTCGGAGAGACTTCAATGTATGGTAGAGTAATATCTTCCACCGAGTAGGTGATTACATCTATAGGTGAGCCGAGTTCTTTCGATTGCCACTCTTGTAATGCATTATTGTTGCTGTTATATGAATATAGTGTTGGTGTTGGTTGATCTTCGCTTGCACGCAATCGGTCATTGAAGGCATAGTATAAATCATCGTACTTACCCGAATAAGATACTTTTACTACTTGCGTAATCTTTCCATCAGGGAAAGAGTTGTACCAGTCGTTGAGGATGTATTCAAAAGAATCTCCATCAAATGGGTAGTTGGCTTCTGGCACTCCCCATTCATAGTAATAAGTGCCACCAAGATTTATCTGAGAGCGATCTTCGAAAAAAGCAACTGTAATGCCAATAACCTCCATGTCGCTACTAATGCCGGGTTTAAAACCAAAAGAGTATTCATAGTAGTTACCGTAATCATTATGGTAATAATCGCCTACATATCTCTTCTCGGTAGATTTTGCAACGATCTTACCTGTTGAAAAATCAACAATAAGCAACTCTATATCCCCATTCTCTTTATCTTCAGGGAGTGTATCTTTGGAAACTATGCATAAGTTGCTAAGAGCAACATCGGTAAATACCTCTTCTTCGTAATACAGCTCCTTGTTCTCAAAATAATTGTCCTTATCACCACGATATAAATAGAGGTTTTTCGCTTTTTCAAATCCGTGAGATTCACCATCTTCGCTTGTGTCTAAAACGCCCCACCCTTTTGTAGAAGACCAAGTATGGCGAGTTCGTTGAGTAGCAAAAGTTGTAGCCGCAGCTCTTGAAACACTCCTTTGAGCAGTAGATGCTTGTCCATCAGCAATTGATTCTCGCTCATCACGAAGATTGTATATTCTATTATTAGTGACAGATACCAACTCATCGTTATTCAAGATATATCCATCTGGAATATCGCGTGTACTCCACACCTTGTTATCGAGAGAATATACATAGGCTTTCTTGCTCTTCAAGTCAGTACACAGCACTTCATTCCACTCTGGGAGATAGACCATCTGCGTAGTATACATCCAATCAGGTATGCGATTTTCAACTGTGTTGATAGGTGTGGACAATAGTTTTGCGCCTTCTTTTGTCAAGGCATGAAGTCCTTTGTCGGTGAAATACAACACCGCACCATTTACCGCAAGGGTGTTAGGGTTGATGGCAACATCATAGTTGATAGGCACAACAGAAGAGTATGCGGTTTCCTTACCACTCTGCATAGCAAATATTCCCTCTTTAGTGAAGACATATAGTGGGAACTCTCCAAACTTGGAGTCAGACATTTCGATAGCGGCAGAGTTTACTGCAATTATTTCGTTGGTCGCAGAGCCGATGCGATAAGAGTTATCAAAAGGGTATGACAATGGAGAGTTAATCTCCGATGCTTGTATTCTGTTTGTGTCCTTATAAGGTTTGATGTTAGTACTCTCGGAGAATACAAAATCCTGCATGGCACCAGCATTATCCTCGCTGAGATTAAGAAATTTATAAGGCTTGGTACCAACTTGGAAATTGTACTGACTATTGGTGCCACTTGACTGTATAAAATTCTCTGCACGATGCAAATATACGGAGAAAGGGAATAGTGAGTCTTGATTTACAGTAAATGAAGATACAGCACCGTTATGGCCTTCTTTGTAAAACCCGAATTTTCTTGTGCTGAAAGGCAAAACAAATAGATATGGCTGAGCCGCATCGTAATAGTAATCTCCAGAGATGTCTGCCGGTTCTATCTTATCGTGAACTATCTGCTGATCGAAATTTTGCTCAATGACCATGTATCCATAATCGGTAATATCATTTGTAGTATTGGCATTTACTGTGGTTTTTTTATTAAAAGAATTGCCTGGAGAGATTAAGTGCAGCCTATTATTATATTCAAATGTGCGAGTAGAATATAGATTGTCAAATGACAAGTTAGGCTTTAGCAATGGCTGATTAACCAGCTTTTCGATTTTATCCGATGTCAAAGCAATAGAGTCTTTGTACTTCACATTTGATGCAGATGTGGATAAATCTGTTTTGAGTAACAGATAAAAGTTCTGGCGGAAAAGTTGATTGTCGGCAAAGTATTTACATACTTCATTAGCTGGTACTTCGACATTACCCTCCAAATCTTTTAACTTTTCTATATCAAACAAAGAATAGATGGTCGTTGCCCAAACCTTAACTATAAGGCCATTTAAATCCCTGTTTGCATAATTTTTAAAATTCACCTCATAGGATAACTTTGGGCGATACATACGCATATAGGGGTTGCCATAAGTTCTAATATTTACTGCGTTCTCTTTGATAACGGCAGAAGCATTTTGAGATAGTTCGCTTAAACTATCAGACTCAGTTAAAATAGAAACATCTGTGTCCTTTTGATACCTTCGAATGGCAATAGGAGAAGCTGCATTGTTACACCAACCATCATTTCCAGTATAAGATCTAATCTCTATTTGGCAGGTATTTACTATAATAGGATTAGAGTATGTAAGCACATTACCTGCGTAATCTTCTGCCGTTATTATACAAGCAAGTTCTCCTCGCCAATATTCACCCTGTGTTTTTTTTAAGTTATCTACCGGTGCTGAATCATTTTTTACATAGATGTATTCCTGAATAATATCGTCTCCCGATGTTGAAGGATTGGCGGTTTTGGCATCTTCAGATTTCACAGCATCGCCTAATTCAACCGAACAATCGATGGATATTGATGATTCGGATAGATACAAGGAGTACTCTTTGGTGTTGCTATTGTATTGATATATTCGGTATTTATTTTCGGTAGAATCTCCTACCAATAAAAGCTTGCCAAAGTGTGTTATTTTGTACTCATGAAGCGCATTGAGAGTGCATATAATAGATGGTGTCCATCCGTTATTGCCATATACAGCCTTAAAAAGATATATTGTTTTGCGAGTTCTATGTTTACCGCTAAATATGTAGGAAACATCTGAATCTACTGGATGCTTGTACAGGAGTTTTACATTTGTATATCCAGTAAGGGAAAAATCTCCTACCGCTATACTCTCAAACTCTTTTACATTTCTCCACGCCTCACCTGTGTAGCGGAGGTTGTGCAATGTTTCGCACTTGCCATCAACAACCGAGTGGTCCGGTGTTGAGGTGTCGAGTCCCGATATAGGCACTCCAATTCTTTTTCGTTCTGCCATAACTAATTTATATTTTGCTTATATATTTCACTTGCTATGTTCATTCGTAGGCGTTCAAGGGTTCCGCCTTGCTTGGTGTCGCCATCATCATCTTTGTTCGGTTGAGGCTCGGCAATAGTGGATACAAGTCGCAACAAGGTCGCAAAGTCCTTATGCGACATCAGCTGCAATTTCAACGAGTCGCCACATCTGCGCACCAACTCCTCGCCAAGCATCATACGAGATTGCTTGACATTCTCTACAAAGCTATCCGATACCAATGCTTCCGCCTTGATAGTGGAACGGTTGAGGGCTTCGACAACATCATCATCGGTTAGGCCCTCTCGTGCCTCTTGCGGAACAATGTCGAGAATACTCTTCTTGACCTTGCGAGATATATTTTCGGCAACCTTCTCGTGAGCATCACGAATGCTCTGTCGTTGCTCCTCCGTGAGTTTGTTCCAACAGCGTTTTACCTGTTCAGCGTGAATGCCAAACTGCTTGGCAACAGCATTATAGGAGCCACACTCTACATAGGCATAGCATAGGCGGTGTTCAAACTCCTCCCTCGAAGCAAACTCTGCCCGACTTTTCGGCTTTCTCTTTGGCTTTCTTCCCATTTTGTGAAATTTTAGGTAAAGAATACAATGCAAAAGTAAGCAAATAACTTTACATTTGAGCAATAAATTAAAGATAAATAATTTACAGCAATGAAAATGATGGATAAAAGCACAATTTCGGTGGTGATAGTGTTGGCTCTCGCTGCCGTAGTCTCTTTTATTGGAGAGCCACAAGGTTTTGCTGATTCTTCGCAAGCGGTATGGCCTCTGATTATTAGCGGTCTTGTCTCACTCGGAAGCAGTATTGCAGGAGCCGCAATGGGCAATAAGGCTACCAAAGAGCAATCGCAAGCCTATGATGATGCGTGGGCAGATTATGAGGATTGGTATGAAGGGCAGATGAATACCAGCATTCTTGACCGAGCCGACACATTGTCGATGTTGAAGCGTTATCGTGATTGGCAGGAGGAGAACGCCAAAAAGTATCAAACTAACGCTATCAAGGGCGGAGCATCGGAGGAGGCAAAGATTGCGTATGCCCAGGAAGCAAACAAAGGCTATGCCGATGCTATCTCTCGTATCGCTGCAATGGGACAGCAGTACAAAGACCGCCTATCGCAGAATTTTGCGACTAATAGATTTAACTTCCAGACAAAACGAGCAGATATGGCAGCTGCCGGAACGCAAGCCGTAGCAAGCGGTATTGCTAATGCAGGCGGTACTTTGGGCAGCCTTATAGGCGGAATGGACTGGGGTGGCAAAGGTGGAGGTTTGTCGCCAAACAAAGCATTGAAAGGTGTAAAAGTAGATCCTACTTCTGAATGGGATTGGGGTGAAGAATACGCATAAAACAAAATAGATATGGCAGAAACAAATATGATAAATCCTTTTGAGGAAGAGATAAAGGCCAACGAGCAGGATGCTGCGCTTATTGCAGAAGAGTTCCAGCCGGACCCCTATGCTTATACTCGTGCGGTACAGCAGGAGGAGATGAAGGGTTGGCGACAGATGTTGATTGACAACCATACTAAACGCCAAGAGGAGAATAAAAAGCGTGTGCGCAATGCGCAGATACTCGGCATCGGCAAGGCTCTCGGAGATATGATTGGTGCGATATGGGGAGGTGTAGCCTCCTCTCGCAATAATGCTCCGGCAGTAGTGCCTGCACCGCAAGCATCGAAGACTGCCGAGCAAGTAGAGAAACTCATTCAGGAGGGCGTAGTCAATGCACAAGACTACGACAAGATGATGCTAAACCTCTCTATGCAGGAGGGTAAGGATAAGATTGCCCTTGCCAAGGCATACGATGAACTTGGCATTAAGCAGGCGCAAGATGCACTTGACCACAAACAACGCCTTGAAGTAATCGCTGCACAAGGTCAAAAACAGCAGGCAATAGAGACTTTGAAAGGCACTATCCGAGCAGCTGCCGCAGCACAAAAGGCAAAGGACCAAAAGACTCTCGAAACTCTCAAAGGGGAAATACGAAGTCAGATTAAGGCTGTTGGTGGCGTAGGTGCTTTGTATGGTGATTATTTCTCATTGGCTTTATTGAACGAGATTGCTCCCGAAGAGTTGGAGTATTCGACAACTACCGAAACCTCCAAGGATACTCCTCTTGGAACGGAAACAACAACACGCACAGTTTCTGGAACGAAAAAAGTACCACGCACTAAGGCTCAGATAGAAATGTCGCAAAAGGAGGCGAAACGACTTGCTGATGCTTGGGGGCTAAGCAAAGAGCAATGGCAGAAGTATAATCAAGATTTATTGCAATTGCGCAAAGAAAACGGTTATACTGATGCGCAAATGAAAGGAATTGTTGAAGACTTACGAACAAACGGAACAATAAACTAAACTGATATCATGTCGGATTTTTTGCAAGCAGCGAGAGAAACTGCAAAGAAATTATATGGTGTCAACCCTACACCACAGCAAGATTTAGGGGAGTCGGATTTTTTGCAAGCAGCGAGAGAAACCGCAGCGAAGTTATATGGCTCTGTCACTTTCGACGATGAAGAGGCTTTTGCCGCAGGATTTGCAGAGGCAAAACGCAGAGGTGAGCCTGAATCTAAACCAATAGATATATTTGGTGAAAACCGAATACCAGAGCGAACTCCTGCGATGAAACCTTATGTGGCACCAAATGAGTTGCCTACTTCCTCATTTATGGAATCATCAACACTGGAAGGCCTTGCTTATGGAGAAGCAGAAGCACAAAAGATAGCAGACGAAGAGGCGACCATATTGAAGAAAATGGAAACAGAGCGAACTCTGCGTAATATCCGAGCAGGGCAACAGTACGGAGAGATTAACGAAGAAAATCTTAAAAACATGATGAGTGATGCCGAGAAAGCGGTCGCTGATACTTTGTTAGAAACTCAGACTTCTTCTTATAAGGACTTTGCTGATGCAATCCCAATGACAAAGGCTGACGGCTCTATCCAAACTTCAAATAGTGAGGAACTACTTGAAAAGCAGAAGATTCGTTCTTACTTCGCAAAGTCGGAAGATGGTACTTACATATTACCAAACGGCTCTCGCATATATAGTGATGCCCTACTTGATAAGTATATAGACACTTACTACAAGCAAGCGAATCACCCTATACTGATGCAGACCGATGCTCAATATCGTAAAAACTTTATTGAGGATACATACAAGATGCCTTACGAGGAGTTTATCTCCAAGCAAGCAGATACAATGCAGGGAGAGTTGGATAAAGCCCAAAAAACTCTTTACGAGGCTCGAACAGCTGATTACGCAAAAGCCAAAGAGCAAGGTGTGCCTATGCAGTATCAGCATATGATGGTAGATCCTGATATTGATGATGCACAGCGATATATCAATGACATTAAATCTCAGATAGATTCATTCCGCAAGAATGGCTTTTGGCAAGGGTTAAAAGAAGGTTTTAACTTCGAGGATACACTGATGTTTGGAATACCCGGTATAGCAACAGATGTAGAGAAGTTGAATGCTTTGCGTAAGTTTGCAAAGGGCGATAAACTTACTCCTGCTGAGCAGTTGTTCATTGACCTATCTAAATTGGAGCAGAGTGTTGAGGATATTCGTTCTGCTTACCGAGGAGACGACAAGTTCTCTTGGAATAGCGTAGGAAACATTCTTGGTCAAGCACCAGAGTTTATGTTGCAAATGGCTCTTGGTGGCAAGATTGTGCCTTCTATCGGCAAGAAGTTCGTGGAAAAAGCAACTGCAAAAGTCATTGTAGATACATTCAAAAAATCCTTTGCAAAAGGGTTGGGTATGGCAACAAAGAACATCGGGGCGAATGTTGCTACTGATGCCCTTGTCACTCCTTTGATGGGTTCTACATGGAAAACCTTTACAGAAAAAAGACTGCAAGGTTATAATTGGGATGGAGATAAATTAAATGTATCTCTTAATCCTGTTTATTCTGATATGATAGGAGCATTGGGACAAAACTTTGCAGAGGTACATTCCGAGAAGGTTGGGCAATGGCTTACATCAGGACTTGGGTTGCTTGGTCTTGGTCGCAAATTAGCGAGCACCAAGTTTATGAACAAGGTGTTCGGTGATGTTACGCATTTGCTCGATTACAAAATGCCACCAGTATTAGAAAAACTCCGCAGAGATTTCCGCATTTCTGGTTATCTTGGAGAAGTCGGAGGAGAGTGGTATAGCAGTTTCCTTCAAGCAGTAGGCAGTGGCGACTGGCGAGAACTAACATCGTCAAAGTTCTATTGGGAGTTGCTTACATCCACTGCAATGATGACAGGCTCGTTCTATTCAATGAATATCCCAAGCATTGTAGGCTATTCACGAGAGATTAAGAAACTAAACAAAGCACAACAAGCAGCACTTAACAATATCGGCAATGAGGATTTGAAATCTTCGTTGGTATCTGCTTTTGCTGAAACAAACATAGATAGCGGATTGGATAACCTCGCTCACATCAACTGGAATGATATAAGTTCCTCGGATGTAAAGTCTGCATCAGAGTATATCTTTAATCGAGTAAATGAGAGATTATTGCGCAGTGAGAGTGCAGAAACAGACCGTTTGAATGCATTTACTCCATATCTTCAAGACTTAGTAAACAATATATATCAAGGCTCTAATCTCGAAGATGCTCCATTATCCACGAAGATGGTTTTGGCTACGATGTCAGATGGTCGTACTGCATTTATCTTGAATGGGGACTATGAGAATCTAACAAATGAAGGTGTTATTATGGGTAAATACACCGATGATGACACTTCGGTAACTCTTGATAAAACAGAGATTCGAAACATTGAAGAATTTGACTTGTCAGATAGAGTTGCAGAATTATATGCTTTGATGTTCTCGAAGTCAATTAACAAAGAGCGGCTTAACGAGTACATAAGTTCATTACAAGAATTGCGAGATGCGAAAGCTACTCCTGAGCAGATAGATAATGTACTTCGCAAATCGGGATATATCATCTACGATATAGGTGATGAGGTTTCCTTGGTTGATGGCTCAAAGGGCGAAATAAACGAATATCTTGGCAATGGTCAGTATTTAGTTAGCCTTGACGAAGGTGTAACTGTACAATGTGGTTTCCAAGATATTCTTCAACCAGACCCTGCCATTGCCGAAGCGCAAGTAGAACGCAATGTTGAGGCTGAGGTAGAAGCCATCGAGCAGGCAACAACAGTAAAAGATTATGAAGTTGGCGATACGGTAAAAACTTCTGCCGGCATAGATGTCGTAATTAGGGATCGTATGCCAACAGGAGATTATATTGTTGAGGACTTGCAATCCGAGCAGTCATTCACGATTAAACCTGCTGATATCGTAGATGTGTCAGAATCTCCTAAGACGGAGCAACCTGCCCGACAAATACCAACTGACAAAGACGGTAATATCGCCTTCGATGCCATAGATGATGCTCAACTATTAGCAGAACTATTACCCGAAAAAAGTAAGGGTAAAGAGAAGGCAATTGATATACTTCAAAGACAAATTGCATCAATGCAACAAGCTCTATCTTCTGTTAAAGCACCTACTACGCTGAATGAAGAGATTGCTCAAATGGAACAAATAGAGCAAACGAAAAACAGAATAAAGGTATATGAAGAAGCAATAGCATTGTTGCAACCTGAATCTACGGAGAGTTCGGAGCAACTGGCTAAAACCGAAGAAAAGACAGATGCAAGTAAGGTACAGTGGGACAAATTGTCCCCAGAGGAGTATGCTGAAACTTTTGAGAAGGTATATGGTGCGCCAAAAGCCGTTGATAAAAACTACATCTATTATAATAAGAGCCGAGAGAATTTGGCCAAGGCAAAAGTCGAAGTCGCTAAGCAGGCAGAAGTAGTCAAGAACTTGGAACGAGGTCTTACCTCGGTTGCATCTCCTATCGAGGAGCAAGCATTGCAGGCTAAAATTGACAAGGCTAATCAGATAAAAGTTCAATTAGAAGGTGACCTTGATGCTATTCGTAAGCAGATGGTTAAATATGCCTATGCTATGAAGAAGTATGGCGTTGAGGTTGCTACCGAGAACGATTTACTTGCCGAGCGTGAGAAACTGAATGCAGAACGAGCTGCACTTGTAGAGGCTGACAAGGAGTTAGACCAAGCCGAAGCAGATGCAGAGAGAAACATTAAGAAAACTATCCCTAATACTGAGGCTAACCGCAAATATATCGAGCAGTTATATGCAGACCGCTTTGGCGTAAGCCCTGCACAGGCAGGTCCTCGTCAGGCGATATTGTGGGACTTGGCAAATGGAGCGATAAAACTCCGTTGGGACAATGTTAATACTGATTCAGGGGCTGTGCAGAAAGGCCTGGCAGCAGAACTTGGTTTGTCGGCAGCCGAGAAGAGAATATACAAAGCCGTCACCGACAATAAGAACGGACAGAGTGTTGATGCGTATGCTCACGACTTGTGGCAAGGTGCAGAGTGGGGACAAGAAGTCGATGATATGACTTTGAAAGATATGATACTTGATGTCTTGCAAAGTGCTCCTAATGGCTCTATTGCCCTCAAAGAGTTGGCGGATATGTCGGGTGTACAGGCAGATCTCGAAGCGCAAATATCGCTTGGAAAGGGCGATATTCAGCGTAAGTTGGAGGAGGTTGATGCAAACCTCGCAAAGAACGCACAACAAATGGCCGATTTCCGTAAGCGTATTAACGATACAGTGCAGAAGTTGGAGAATGGTGAGCCGCTAATTCTTCCTATTGGAGAGGGCGAATTTGGCCCTATATATGACCAATTCAAGGGCAAGCCACAAGAGGCGGTAAATTTTCTTTTTGAGCAAAGGAATGGTTTTGCCAAAGATGTATTCTACAATAAGGAAATTGGCGGTATTGGCTTGGTGTATGGTTCTGCAAAAGAAGGGTTAATTCATTTGATTAACAGACATATTATAGAGCAAACCGATTTTGAGTCCATTGATGATATGATAAATAAAATATCATCAGTAATAGCTAATGGTATAGTTAAGCGAGATAAAAAGGGGCTTACTATCAGAGATGAACAGTATTTAATCTTAATAGGTGAAAGAGAAAACGGCGATTTTATAGTAACATCCTACGACTATATTACTCCAATAGAGAAAAAAAAGAAGGAAGTGGCATCATCTTCTTCACTTGTCACCCAAGAAGATATCGAGGAAAGGGTGAACCATGTATTCCTCAATGCGACTTCCAAAAGCAAAGATACAACAACTATTCCGAAAAACCAAATTTTGGAGGAGGAAATTCCAAAAGTTTTATCTCTTGAACAGTATTTAGGTGAATTAGGATTGTCTTCGCCTATGAGTGATTACATGATAGATAAAACACGACAACCTCATTTGCGCACTCAAAGTCAAAAAAATAAGTTTGAGAAAGATGCAAAGGAGGCGATGCTAACCTACGCACAACAACGAGATCAAGCAATAGTAGATTATAAAAAATTAGTAGATGAAGGGCGTATAACCCCTCCGTCAAACATAGATAGACTTATTGCATCAGCACATGGACATAATGATTTAGAATCGACACAAGCAGCTCGCAGACAACTGACGAAACGAGGCATTGATTGGGAAAGTGGGCTTCCGAAAGAAGCTCCGTTTATGATTGAGCAGAAGCCTACGGAAAAGCCGATGGATACTGCCGAGCAGGCATTTATTCGAGAGCGAGTGGAGATCATCTCTGACTTGGCAAGTATGGGACCAAATGTGGTTACACAAACTCACGAAGAGATTAAGCAAACTTTGAGTGAGTACAAAGCAGGTGCCGAGGAGTTGCGTACTGCGATTGTACAAAATGCAGAGATATCAGCAATGGATTCGGAATATGAGCAAGCAATCAGAGATAAGGACTATGATAAGGCTTTATCGTTGTTAGATGCCGCTGCCGAAATTGCTATGCCGGAGAGCAAAGTTCGAGATAATGATGGTAAGTTGATTCGTGTAACACATTATACAAATTCCGAATTTACAGAGTTTGACCCTGATAAAATAGGGTCTGCTACTGATTATGGCACATTTGGCAGAGGTTTCTACTTTGGCAACAAAGACCATAGAAATTATGGGAGCAAACGCTATGAAGGTTATCTGAATTTGACCAACCCAATTATTCTAAATGGTTCAGAGGAGGCCTATGAGTTCAAAAAGCGAATGGCTGAATTTTCCAAGAGTGATGTTCTAAAATTGAACGCAGATGTTGTCAAGGCTTACACAGAGCACCTTAAAGCAGAGGGATATGATGGAGTCATTTTTAATGACGAATTAGGCAACAATGAGTATGTGGCATTTTATCCTAATCAATTCAAACTTGCAGATTTTGTTGAGGTTGAGACTTATGACAACAATGGCAACATAATACCATTATCCCAAAGATTTAATTTTGGAACCAATGATATACGCTTTGCTATCGAGGCATATCACGGTAGCGGTGCAGACTTTGAGAAGTTTGACCTCTCGTTTATTGGTACCGGAGAGGGCGTACAGGCTTTCGGCCACGGTACCTATGTATCAAGTGTAGAAAAGATTGCTCGTACTTATGGCAATGCTATGCGTGAAAAAGCAATCTCGGACAAACATCGAGAGAATGCAATTATAAACCGAATGACAAAGGAACTTCTTGAAAGTAGAGGAGGGGATAAGGAGCAAGCTATTAAAGAGTTGCGAGATTTGTTGAATCAGAGTTGGAGTGATAAAAAAAGAGTAAAAGCGCAAATAAAAATTATTGAAACAGGTAGATACTTGCCGGAGACAAAAAAGAAAGCACATCTTTACACCGTTGAGGTGCCTGATAATACCGGGGATAATTACCTCTCGTGGGACAAAGAAGTTCCTGCGACTATGATTGAGCGCATTAACAACTACATAAAAGAGAATTATGGGTGGAAGGCGCATAGTGAGGCAGACCTGAAACAAGGTATGACAGGTAAGCAAGTTTATGATAATCTTACTCGTGCGTGGGGTAAACAAGCAGGCGCATCATTGCTGTTGTCTGATATCGGCTTTACAGGCATTGAGTATCCTGCGCAGTACACTACCGGTGGTCGTGCCGATGGTGCGAAGAACTATGTAATCTTCAATGCTGACGATGTGAAGATTGTGGACCATATCCAATACTTGAAGACTCCTCAGGGTATTGTCTATGGTTTTACTATTGGTGATACATCTTATATCGATATTGACGAGTTAAACCCTGAAACACCAGTACACGAGTACACCGAGTGGTGGAGCAAGATTGTTGCCAAGAACAACCCTAAATTGTGGGCACGAGGTAAGGAGTTGCTTAAAGAGACAGATACTTGGAAAGAGGTAAATGAGGATCCAAATTACAAAGACCTTAGCGAGGATTTAAGAGCTTCGGAAACACTCTCTCGAATTGCAGCAAAAGAAGCCGGCAAGAAGATGTCGGAGGTGTCGGACAATAAGTCGCTTATCGCAAAACTCCGTGCTTGGATACGCAAGTTCTGGGGCGATATTAAGGCGACATTTGCAAAATGGAGCAAGAAAGATTTGCAGAACTTGACTGTTAATCAGTTCTCGCACATGCCATTGCGTGATTTGTTCGAGGGTGTAGATTTGCGTAAGTATCGTAATGTAAAGGTCAAGTCCCACAAACAGGCACAACTTGACATTATCAAGAAGCATAATCCTATGCAGGATGATGTCCATACAGGAATCAGAAAGGTTGAGGACATCAAGTCTTTTGATGAAGTGTTAGGTGAATCTCGCAAGAATCAGGCAGAGTATGGAGAATTGACATACCCTGATATGAATATAGATATGATGGAGAGTGCCGCAGAAAGTGGTATGATAACAGTTTATAGTAGTTATCCTATCAAGCAAGGCGTATTCGTAACACCGTCATATATGAACGCACAAGATTATACTGGTGGCAGTGGTCGTGTTTATCAAGCGACTGTACCAGTTGATGATGTGGCCTGGATTGCCGAAGATGAAGGTCAGTATGCTCGTGTAGAAACAGAGCCTATGCGACCTATGATTATTGGCGAGAAGGGTGCAGCTGCGCTTGACCAAGCGGAGGAGGCAACCACACGCCTTGACAACCTTGCTGTGGCAAGAGAGATGGAGGCATCGAACAGAGATGCCTTAGCAATTCGTTTTGCTACCGGTTGGGAGCGTGGTGCTGATGGCAAGTGGAGGTATGAGATAGATGATAGACCTGTACGAGAGGAGGCTGTGAATAGACTGACAAATCAATTAGAATACCAGCAGAACTCCTCAGTAATGTTGTACGACTTATTGTCTGATGCAGACGAACTATTTGCAGCATATCCTGCCTTAATGAAGTTGCGAGTTGTCGTTGAGGGTAAGAGTGATAGCGTAATACCAGTAGGCCGTCTTGAATGGGCAGACGATATATATGATGCTCAAATTGTCTTGAATAGAGCAGCTGTACAAAGCCATTTTGCACAAGATGAGTTAGAGGGTTATGGCCGAGCAGACCGTGCTTTGATAAAAATCCGACAAGGTATTAACCCTAAAACACAAGAGAAGTTCGCCTCTGAGACAGAGCAAGCCGAGTACTTGGATCTTTACACTGGTATAGCAGAGGAGTATTTGGCGAAATATAAAAAGTCAAAGGCTATGAGACTTGCTACTACTGCAAGGGTAGTATCTCACGAAGTTCAGCACGCAATCCAATTCATAGAGGGCTTTGCTCGTGGTAGCAGTGTCGAGGAATTTGATGATAAGCGAGGAGCACTAATAAGCGATATCGATTTTGCTACCGATGGTGATTTCTTAAAAGGCAGTTCTATTAGCAATGCGCAGAGTGTGCACGAGGCCCTTAACAAAAAGGTGCCTTATACAGAAATGACCGTGAAGGAGGCGTATGCTGACAAGTTGCAGCGTGTAGCTTCAAAATACGGTTACGATAGTATTGATAAATTGGCTGATGATTTTACGAAATTTCCATCTGCTTTTGAGCAATACCATCGTACAGCCGGAGAGGTTGAAGCTCGAAATGTTCAAAAGCGTATCCTCGAAGGTCTGACCCCAGAGGAGCGTAGAGCAACGCTATTGTCGGAGACCGAAGATGTTGCACGAGAGGACCAAATCTTCTTGGAGCGCAACTTGGGCGTAGCGCAAATGGGCAGTCGTGTAACAAAGCGAATGGCTGACATCGAAAAGCAGTTACAGGGTAAGGAACTAATGCCCGAACAACAAAAAGTAGTAGATGTATATACAGGAAAGAGTAATAACAAGACTATTATTGTAGAACGAGAAGATGGTCAGCATAATGTTGTTATGCGACAAGGCAATGAGAATGGAGCAGGCACAAAGCATAGTGTGTATCGCCATTATCATACTGGAACAGGTTATATTACAGCAGACGATATATTGCTTATTCCTGAGATTGTTACTAATGGAACTCGCAAGCTAAAACAGCGTGAACAGACACGACTCGCAGAATACAAATTAACCTCTGCGAATGGTGAAGAATATACTGTATTGACAGAAATAAAGAAGGGAAAAGAAATTTTTAATGATTTCTATTCAAATAAAAAAGCATCGATATCCGGTATGTTCAACACGCAAAGCGCACTCACCGATAATAACAATGCTTTTTCTGCCGACAAAGATAATGCAAACATTTCAAATTACCAAATAGCACAGAATGTTGAGATGTCGGAGTCTGTCGAGGTAGTATCTACACTTTCTGAAAAGTTTGGCGTACCTGTTGAGGTTATTACTGCCCAGAACATATCTCAGGTGCCTCGCAGATTGCGCAATCGCAAGGGCGTTTATAACGCATCGACAAATACTGTTACAATAATTCTTCCGAACAACACGGATATAGCCGATGTTGAGGCTACATATCTTCACGAAGTTGTAGGGCATTATGGCTTGCGCAAATTGCTTGGCGATAAGTTTGATGCACTTCTTGATGGCGTGTGGAATAATCTTCGCCCAGAGGAGCAAAAATCTCTTACCGAGCGATATGGCAATAATACTCGTGAGGTGGCAGAAGAGTTCCTTGCAAGCCTTGCAGAGGGCAATGTTACTCCAAGTTTGATTGACCGTATCGTTAGCGCTTTACGCAGATTCTTCCGAGATACATTAGGTTTCGATTTATCTATTTCAGAGAAAGATGCTATTTATATGCTCTATCTCTCGAAGAATAATCTTGTATCCGCTAACTCGGTATTGGGCAAGGGCTCGGTTGTTAAGTTGCAGAAATTAACCAAGGAGTCCCTTGATAAGATGTTTGATGGCACACTTCGTTCTCGTCTTGTATTTGATGCAGAGGGCAACTTGGCAAAAGAAGATGTAGCTGAAAATCTTTCACTCAGAGAGAAAATGAGTAGTGTCCCTAAAACGGCAAAAGAAGCATTAGTGCGTAAATTCAAGGATACTACTCGCAAATTGCATAAGGGATTAGCCGATAGTATGCTCCCAATGAAGGAGTTGCAGGAGGATTTATCAAAGTTAGGTGTAAACATTACCGAGATAGAGAACTTCTACGATGCAGAAAATAAGGCATCATCAAAGGCTCAGATTCATATAGGCAAGTTCCGTGCAAAGTATGTAGAGCCATTGTATGACACTATAAACCAGATTGAGGGTCAGGCAGGTATCAACGAGGAGAACATAGAGGATTATCTTTTGGCGAAGAGCTCTATTGAACGACACGGTACACCTTCTGTGAATGAGGAAGGAGAGGAAATAACTTTGCAGGCGTATGATGATTCGAGTGAGCCTACTGGCGATTGGCATAGAGAGCGTGTCCATAATATAGTAAGCAGTTTTGAGAGACACCTTTTCGAGAGTCGTGCTAAGTTATTTGCTGAAAAGGGCGTATCTGCATTGACTGCTACCGAGCGACATATTGTCGGAGAGCCACTTGTCTCTAAATTTGAGCAAGAGGGTTGGAACGCTTTGTCATCACAGGAGCAAGAGGTTATACTTGGCTCTATCTTGGAGGTGTTGTGGTCGCAGGTACGCAGTCTAAATAATGCTACACTTAACACACTGAAACGAGGAGGTTTGAAATCGCAGGAGGGAATAGATGCTATACTCTCTCACGGTTGGTCTTATTATGTGCCATTGCAACAGTGGGCAGAAGATACATACGAAGATCCTATGGAGATGTTTGATGCAGAGTATGCGACCACTCGCAGAGGTGGAACAAGCGTGTATATGCACAAGGCGGTAGGAAGAAAGACTAAACCTTATGCTCCACTGCCAATAATGATTCAGTTTGCAGAACGATGTGTTATAGCCGCTGAACAAAACATTGCCAAGCAGTATCTGTATCGCTTGCTTAAAAAAGCGGAACACGACTTAAATAGTCGCAAAGACGAACACGGTAATACCATTCGTGTAACTGATGATATGTGGCGTTTTGTGCGTACATACGAGTACTACTCTCCGGAAGATAAAAAGTGGTATAAGACTGACGAAGTGCCATCTGATGCAGAGATTTCTGCTGCAAAAGCACTTAATGCTGAAATCAAGAAGCAGTCAAGGGTTATTTCTGCCCTTGCAAAGCGACTCAGAGATAGGGGTGCAGTATATTCAAATGACCGCAGAACCTTTATTATGTTGCCAGAGGTTGTTACCAAAAGAACTCCAAAACAACAAGAGGAGGATTTTGCGTTGATGAAGGAGTATGACGAGGCAATACAAGTTTTTGTAAACCTTCAATCACAGGAGCGTATTCGTTGGGAAAACAAAGAGAGCAATACTGTGATATTTGGAGGAGAGAATCCGAATACTGCCGAGGGTATGAATCGTATGCGCACGGTATCTTTATATGTTGAGGGTACACGAGTGGATGTTATTTTCCGCAATCCTGAATATGCGGAAGCGGTGAATAATTCACAAGTTACAACTTTGATGAAAGCATTACCAGGTGTTGTTAAATGGGTAGGTACTGCTACACGAGTAATGTCCGGATTAAACACAACTCTTAACCCAGATTTTGTATTGGCAAACCTCGTGCGAGATTTTGGTCAAGCCCAAATTATGTCGATGCTTGATGCAGAGAACGGTGAGCCAAAGGAATTGAACAAGGCATATTGGAGGATGATGTCAGGCGAAGAAGGTGCACTGGGCGCAATCCTCCGAGGTGTTAAGTTCAAGGCTCAACCTCTCACTATTCAAGAGATGAATGGTCTTAACATATTCGATGCTAATGACCGTAAGACCTTGAATGAGATGTATGGCAAGAAGAGGGTTAATGATACTATGTTTGACTACTTCATGGAGGCAGGCGGTGTTACTGGATTCGCTGCGGTACAGCAGTTAGAGAAGTTGCATAAGGAGATTAAAGTCGCCTTAATGAAGGAGAATAAAAGCAAGGGCTCGAAGTTTATAGGTGCAGTACGCAAGCCATTTAGTATAGGTTTGGACTTGATTACAACAAGCAGTGAGGTATTGGAGTTGGTAACACGCTATGCCGTTTTTGTGGCAAATATTCAGGCTGGAAAGTCTATTGCAGATGCAGCAACGCAGGCGAAGAATCTTACCACTAACTTTAATAGGCGAGGTAAGTGGGGTCCTGCAATATCCTCTATGTATATGTTCTTCAATGCAAGTACACAAGGTTTGCGCCAGCAACTTATGACCATGTCACGAAATCCGAAGCGTGCAGCAACAATGATGTTGGTATTGACCGCAATGGGATATGCTGACTACATGCTATCGTACATCTTTGGAGGTTGGGAAGATGATGAGGTTGAAAGACCAGGTGCTTATGTATATGAAACGAATCTTGTTATTCCATTCGGAAGACAGACATACATGAAGATTCCATTAGCGCAATTTTGGCGTATGTTCTGGGGTAATGGAGTTGCTCTTGCTCGTTTTACACTTGGTGAAATAGATGGTTGGCAGCTGGCAGGTGAATTGTTTGGTGGTATGGCAGAGAATGTAGTATTCAATTATCAGGAGACTGGTGAGAGAGGCGATCTACTTAGAGCTATGACACCATCTATATTGCAGCCAATGTATGATTTAGCAAGAAACTCCGATGTATTTGGTCGCCCAATCTATAAAGAGGACAAATTCGAAAGAGGTATTCCAGATAGCGAACTTGGCGCAAAGAATGTAAATGAGATATTCTACGGAATAGCGCAACTCTTAAATAGAATGGGAGGAGGAAGTTCTAAACGCCCTGCTGGTATGGGTGATGATGGTTCTATAAATCCATTATTAAACCTTCTCGATACAAATCCGTCTAAGTGGGAGTATGTGTTGCAACAATATGCCGGAGGTATAGGGCAATTTGCAACTCGCGCTTGGCGATTAGGAGTGGCAACTTTCTCCCCAGAGGAAGAGTTGGAATTGAGAAATACACCATTTATAAATCGCTTCTTTGGTACAGAGTTCACACCTTCTCCGTCATCACAATACTACGAGGACAAAGAGGAGATCACAAAATATAAGGCAGTGCTTAATCGAGAGATAAAGGCTGGGGATATAAATCCTAAATCTTCTGCGGTAATAGGTTTCTATAAACGAGCTGCTCACTTTGATCGTATCAATAAGATAATATCGGCAATAAACAAGGAGTTAAAAAATGTCGATGAGGCAGATGCTCGATATAAAGAACTGATGGAATATCGCTCTCGCTGGCAAAGGAACTGGAATAGAATAGCCGATGTCACCGATTGGGAAGATAAGGAGAGTGTCAAGAAAGCAGAAGTGATGTATAAAGAGTATCAGGCCAAAGACTCTGTAAGTAAGATATTAAACAACAAATAATTACCGTAATGAATCAAGTAGATGTTACAAAGTTGGGCTTGCGCTACCGAAAGCCAAAGCGCAAGCCATCGGGATTGAGAGCTGCAATACGCAGAGATGCCGATAAGGAGAAGAAGAATATGGACCTATTGTGGTCGTGCTACAACGATTGGTTGCAGTTGGCAGAAAAGCGTTTGGAGCACTTGCGCTTTATGCGTTACTACAATGGCGACCAATGGGGCGACCTTGTTGAGGATCCGGATAACAAGGGCAAGAAGATTACCGAGCGAGAGTTGTTCTCTCGTAGCGGTATTACGCCTATCACGCACAACATCTTACAGCAGTATATCCGCAATGTGTGCGGACAATTGCTTACCAACAACTACAAGACGATTATCAATGCTCGTAGAGAGGAAGATGCACAAGTTGCCGAGATG
>JAEIGA010004238.1_pt1 | contig 22203 bp, 11 predicted proteins | sample 9270691 | NCBI WGS metagenome assembly JAEIGA01 (sample SAMN17057246, study PRJNA624740) | gut metagenome | biome: biome; isolation source: fecal sample | host: Bos grunniens | place: China: Xizang | collected 2019 | reverse complement strand
ATTTTGGCTGTCGCAGTGAGATTCTTATCAAACCCTGTTGGTAACGCAGGAACCGTTCCTTTTAACACACCATTCTCTGCATTAAACGCATAGGTGACTCTATACTCTTCTCTAGTTGTTTCCGTTAATGCGTAATTATCCTTATTAAACTTTGAAAAATCATCTGAAAATACCAATGTGTCAGGCAGACTCTCCACTACTTCTACTTTAAACGTCGCGGATTTTCCACCGAAACTAACTGTTACCGTCTTCTCGCCAACCTCACGTGCAAACCCGGTAATTGTAAGGCGGCTATCATCTGAAGATACTGTCTCTGTCTGATGATAATCTCCTACATAATCGATCTCTACATCGAAGTCCAATTCTCCTACAAGAGAAATCTTTGTCGGAGCATCCTTTAATGTTAATTTTTCTACTTTTTTCTCTTCAATTGCTTTTACTTCCACATTGTCAAATGCACTCTTTGACCAAGAAGTTTTAATACCGCAAACACCGCTTGTGTATGTGGTATCTTCATATTTAAGCGCCAAGGTGTCATTGATAAAACATTGAATCAATCCTTGGTAAACACCGATTGTTAATTTATATACTTTTCCAATGTCAATGCTACCACCATCTACGCCCGGAATATCTGTATATTCCTGTGCTAATATACGGGAAGTCGACTTATCTCCGCGAAGGTAAAGTCTTGCATATGTAACACCCGTTTTTGTCACACCGATACCAAATTCGTATCCCCGTGTCATGTCATTATCTGCCAATGCCACAACGGAAGCAAGGCTGTTTTGCAACAGCCCTTCTTCATTTGCTCCCATATTCACAGTTACATCAGCAGAAATCATAATGTTCGATTGCTGAGAAATCCCAGTAATTGCATTCTTGTCTTGATTACTCAAATAATATGTCCCAGAACTTACAGTGCCGATTTTCGTATTATTCCAACCGGAAAGTCCCGCAGACGAAAAATCATCTTTAAAAAGCGTATCGCTAGCCAAAACGGAGGAGAAGTCTATCCCACTCAAGGTGCCAAGCATCATTATGATTGCCAAAACAAGCGACGCTGCTCTTTTACCAAAACCTTTTTTCATAATAATCTCCTGTGTAATAACTATAATTATTTTATACTATCTACATTCTTTAAATAGCTGTCATATGCACTTTGCATAATGGAAACCATCTTGTCAACTTCCAGTTGTTCTAGTTTTTTGATATACTCATCCCACTCATCCTCAATGTCGGTCTGTCCTGTAATCCATTTTGCGCGATAGGTATCTACCTGATAGAAAATATCTGTTGTTAAACGATATACTGTGTTTGCATCCTCATTTGAATAATATGGACGTGGCCAAATTTCCTGATTTAAAACACCTGCTGCACTATATGTTTGCCATGCAGTTGAATATGATTTGAAATCGTCATTAATAACGTTTGCATATCCATCGCTTGTCAAGGCATGTAACATTCTTGGCAATAAGTCAAGTAATGTTGGGTTTTTTGCATCAATTTCACTATTTTGTGCCATAGTAAGGTCATTTTTTACTACCTTTTTTCCGTTTTCGTCGGTATACCATCTTCCGTCTTCTTCAGCACCAAATTCAACTTCCCAAGCATTTTCAAAATCATAGAAATAATCCATCAGTTTACAAACAACATCTGGATATTGACATTTGTCTGTGATGTAAAAACGGTCTTTTGAAGCAACAACAGATGGGTTCACGTACCAACATGCTTCATAGCCCTCTACTTTAGGTGGTACCATACATACGTAATCATCCTCATAAGTTGTATTTGGCAAACTAACAGATGTAAAACATCCTACTGTACAAATATCTGAAGCCAATTTTGAATTGGAAGTAGACTGGCTTGCTGTAAAGCATTCATTCCACATTAAACTTTCATCATAAAGAAGGGCTTGATATTTTACTGCTTCTTTAAATGCTTCTTGTGTTGGTCCAAAATATACTTTGCCATCTTTTACGCCTGCGTAACCATCTAATTCACCATCTTTAAATGCAAGTCCCCAGCATCCGTAAAGTGCATCCAACGAATAGAACTCATTCTGTGTACAAACAAGGTATGGGATCTCATCTTGGATACCATTTCCATTCGGGTCATTATCTCTAAATGCACGAAGAACATTGGTAAATTCATCAATTGTAGTAGGTACTTGTAATCCTAATTTATCAAGCCATACTTTGTTAATCCAGAATGGACTTTCCAAACCGTTACCTTCCAAGTGATCGATGTATGGAAGTGTATAGATTTTTCCGTCTTCACTAGAAATCATACTAGTAATTCCCGGCATTTCATCGATAATTGCTGAAAGATTCGGCATATACTCTTCATTCACATAATTTGTCATATCTTGGAAAATACCTGATGCAAAATATCTGGATGCCGAAATCGCATTTAAGATTGGACCTCCGAGGAGCACATCTCCGTAATTTCCACTGTTAATGAGCAATGTCAACTTTTGTTCCGGATCATTTCCTAAAAACATGAATTCCATATTGACATTTGTTTCCTCTTTAATACGTTTAAAGAGTTTATTTTCAGCAAGTTTTGTCTTAAAATTGCTGTCCTCCACACCACGCACCATAAAAGTAATTGTAAGTTCTTCTTTTAATGGGAATTGAATATCGATATCTTGTCTACTACTCGTTGAACCTTTCTCACCACAACCTGTAAGAAACATAGAGCACAACATTGCCAAGCACAATACTAGGCATATAGCCTTTTTCATTTTTCTTTTCATTTTCTTTCTCTCCTTTACTCTTTTACGGAACCAAGCATGATTCCTGTATTAAAATATTTTTGTATAAATGGATACAACAGACAAAACGGTAATGCTGTGATAACAACTACACTATATTTCAAAAGTTCTTTCGTCTTATCCGCCTGGATTGCTTCACCCATTGTTGCACCATCCGACAACGCTGATGAAAGTTTTGTCGTTATCTGATTTACGATAACCTGCAACGATTGTAACTCCGGTGTATCTATATAAATCAAGAACTGCATATAACTGTTCCACCAGCCCAATGCTCTAAATAAGAAGATTACAGCAATCATCGCCTTAGAAAGCGGGAGCACAAACTGTATAAAATATCGGAAATCATCTGCCCCATCAATGAAAGCAGCTTCTCTCATCGCCTCTGGTAAGGATTCAAAGGAATTTCGCGCCAATATCAAATAATACGCTGTAAACAGTCCCGGAATCACAAGTACCCATATTGTATCTAACCATCCGATACTCTTATGAAGCAAATAAGTAGATATTAATCCTCCGCTGAAATACATGGAAACAACGATTAAGGTGTTCCAAAATTTTCTTCCTACCAAATCCTTTCTGGATAGTGCATAGGCACATGGTAGAATACCGAGCAATGTAATTCCCGTACCGAAAAACATATAAAACAAAGAATTTCGATAACCCATAAAGATTTCCGGATATTTGCTTAAAGCCTCATATGCTGCAAACGTAATTTTTTTAGGAAGCAAAATTACATCTCCATTTGCAATTGCCGACGGCTCACTAATGGAAGCAATTAATACAAACCATATTGGATACATACACAGAATAGCAATGAGAATCAATATAATATGTATCACAAGGTTCACACCTACATCCTGCTTTATTCTATTACTTTTTCTTGTTTTTAATCTAGCCATTTACTTTCACCTCCTAGAACAACGAAACATCTGAAAACTTCTTCGCAATTGCATTTGATGCAATTACAAGAATCAATCCAATTATATTATTAAAGAAGGATACTGCCGTTGAAAATCCGTAGTCGGCTCCTAAAATACCGGTTTTATATACATAGGAACCTACAATTTCAGAAACTGGTAAGTTCAAATCGTTTTGCATAAGAAGCACTTTCTCGTATCCAACCGAAAGAAGTTTTCCCATATTCATAATTAAGAGAATAATTACTGTCGGGCGAATCGTTGTAAGGTCGATATGCCACATACGTTGCAACTTATTGGCTCCATCAATGGTTGCTGCTTCAATTAGCTGCGGGTCTACTGAAGATAATGCCGCAATATAAACAACAGCACTGGAACCAAGTCCCGTCCAGATGCCAGATAAAAAGTAAACTGGTCTGAACCAGTTCGGATCTCCCATAAAGAAGATTCCTTCTCCGCCTAGTTTTTCGAGAATAATGTTGATAATCCCCGTTTCACGGTTACACATTAAATCAATAATACTTACTACAACTACCGTTGAAAGTAAATGTGGCAAATAAGACAAGGTTTGCGATGCCTTTCGAATCTTATTGCTCCTTGCGTTATGTACCAACAATGCGAAAATAATCGGCAATGGCCATAACACAAAATGTTCCACTAAAGAAATCACTAATGTATTTCTAAAAACAGTTGTGAATAAGTCCGAGCTAAATAATCTTTTAAAATTTTCAAATCCAACCCAAGCTCCTTCAAAGAATGTCTGCCCCGGATTTACCTCCTTAAAAGCAATGCTAACACCGTACATCGGGATGTAATGAAAAATAATCATTGCAAGAATAGCCGGTGCCATCATCAGATAAAGCTGCCACTGGGAACACAAGCGTTTCAAAACACTCTTTTTCTTCTTGGGTACTTTTAATTCTTTCACTTCCATAAATTTACTTCCTTTCTTTATAAGTCTACTATTGCATCTTGTGCACGCAAACGCTCACGCAACACTTGTACATCTACATCCATTGATTTTAAATTCTCCTTTAACATCATAGATGCTGCAACACCGGCTGCCTCACCGACTGCCATACATGTCGACATGATTCTTGCAGGTCCTAAGGCCTGACCGTCTGCTGCAATACAGCGTCCTGCAACAAACACATTTTCCGAACCTTTCGGAACCATTGCCCCATATGGAATTCCTGTTGCTCCACGTGGTAGTGTTCTCTCTCCCAAGGCCTGATGTGCAACATTGTCAAACATTGCATTCTTCTGCTGACGACTCAAATCAAAATGCCGTCCTGCAATTGCAATCACCTCATCTGGGCAACTATCGTTTAAAATCATTTCTTCTGTCAGTGTAGTTTCTCCGACAATTCGTCTCGTTTCACGCACACCAGGGTAATAAGCTGTCAAGCGTAAACTACTATTCTCACCACCTGGCATATACTTTTTAAAAAGCACTTCTGCAACCAACTGTGCTCTTTCTCTGCCCCATATTGTCAATCTAGTTCTATCCTCACCTTTGGTTCCATCATATCCGTAAGCACTCATGCCACCGTTAATCATCAAGACACCTTCCTGCACCATCGGGAATAGAATCAGTCGATGCGGTACATCCAGCTCTGGATTATCCTCTTTTGCTTTTTGGCAGATATCCTTAAACCACGGGTCTCCGCCATCGTTCAAGTATTTCTCAATAGCCGCCATATCAACACCTTCTATGTGGCAAACGAGAGAAGCATGTGTCATCTCTCCTGTTTCACGGTCCCCCTTGTATGTTGAAAATCCCGCCGCATTTACAAGGTCCGCATCTCCTGTACAATCAATCAGCACACCACATGGCACATAGGAGATACCACTCTTGTTGGATATATAAACTCCATCCACATGTTTGTCCGTCATTTTCACATCAATGGCTCTCGTATAGTAAAGGATATCTACCCCTGATTCTGTCGCCATCTCATCAAGTACACGTTTTCCTGTCTCAATATCAAATGTAAATTCGTCATGGCATCCCAGACGGTCAAGTCCTGGATATTTATCCGTCTGAGCTATCACACATGGTCCAACACCACCGCCTGCGGCTTTAATTCTATCCACCATCTCCTTGAAGATGCCACCTACTGCTTCTTTTGGACGTTTCAATTCACTATAGGACAAACCTTTTTTTAGCATCTGCGTAAAACTGATAGAGCCTGTCATAGCTCCCAAGTAAAACGGAAGTGCTCCTGCAGTTGAGATTCCACCTAAACAGCAATTATCCTCTATCAAAAGCGTTTTCATTCCACTTCTCGCTGCTGCTATTGCTGCGCCAATTCCAGCCGGACCACCGCCGGAAACAACAACGTCGTAATATGTCATCTCCATTGTTTCACAACTGTATTTCATTTTCTCACCTCGCAATTCACTTTTCTTTTGTTTAGAGTTTTAATTGATTAAAAGGTTTGAATGTATCTTGAGCTGTTGAATGCTTTAATGTCAATTCCACTTCTCCAACGCCTTCCAAGCTGGCACTTATCTTCATTCCGTCATATACTTTATCCTTCGGTATCACAATTCTATTCTTGGTGTGTCCCAAAGTAACAACATCACCTGGGAACATAGTCACAAATTTTGTAATAAAGGAAACCGATTCTCCAATACTGCTGTAATATTCATCTGTATTTGCTTCTGCGTCACCCATACCTTCTACGGACAAATGCATTTGCCTTCCACAAATTTCATCCCATTTAGCAGCAACTGGTTTCTCTAACATAATATTAAAATCATCAGCCCATCTTCCGTATACGAGTGGTAATCCTCTTTCCTGATTCGTAGTTGGTCCAATCAAAATGTCCCCAAATGAACTATCTGTAATAGAAATCAGTGGTGAATAACCCAGTACATATTCATCAATTTCATTTTCCTCTAATTTTGTCGCAATTTTTTTCATAACTGCAACAAGTTCAACCGATACTTCAAGATCATTTGCTCTAGGTGGAATTTCAACTACTGCCCCTGTAACTCCAAGTGCACTTGCCGGAGCACATAGGAAACGAGGTGTTTTGAGATTATGTATTCCTTCCACTTCTGTAACAGCATTATAATTTTTAAATATGGTCCAGTAATGTCTGACATCAGAAAGATTAAAATCTTCCGGTGAATCAATCACATCTTTGCCAGCTACAATTAGGTCTCTCGCAGCTGGCGCCACATGAATGGTCTTGGTGATATCATCATCTGCTCTCCAATCACCAAATGTCATATTCAGAACAGTGTTTCTTAATGTTCCAATCTTTTCTATCTCACAATCTGCTGTGCAGTCCGGACCACTGAAGCAATTTTCCGGTGCAAGCTTTAACCCATCTGTTCCGAGTGTTCCCAAATGGATAATATCTCCCGGATATAAGGTTGCAAATGATGAATACCATTGAATGACTCTTTCCACACCGATTAGGGTTCCTGCCGTGTGCGCACGGTCACGCATCCTTCCGTTCATCTTCGTATACACAAGTAAGTCATATACATTTCCGATTTCTTCACGGGTTGTAATCCATGGTCCTACACCACAGTGCGTATCTGACATCTTGCCGCCCCACGACATGGTTGCTCCTACATACCAGTCGTATTTCTCTGCAATATTATAATGTCCCGCTCCATCCTTATCCATCAATTTGTGATAACAGTCCATGGTGAAATCACTGACTACCGTATAACCGGCAACATAGTCCATCGCTTCGTTAACCGGTATGTATCGACCTTTCTTACCGATTACAATTGCCAGTTCTACATTATATGTAAGATTACCTGTATCTGCCGGCTGATAAAGCATCTGTCCGTCTCCGATAATGGAGCCAACCGGTCTCTGATGTCCCATAGGGAAAATGTTAGTGCTTTGTCTCTGTGCATTCGAGCGAATAAACGTCGGTGAATTCTGAACCAATCCCCACATCAATCTTGGCTGTGGAATCGGTGATTTTAATTGAACTTCTTCCAGTGGATGTCCGCAGAACGTCATTCTCGCCTCGTCACTCTGTTCAAGAAAACGTACAAGAAATGTTTCCAGTTTCTGAAGGATATCCATTCCTTCATCTTCCAATTTCAAAAAGTCCACCAATGTATCCGGCCATTTACTGTCTTGCATAAACTTTGGCATACTTACAGAATATCCATTGGTTGTGGTAGCGCTAAGCTGTAATTGTCTGTCTACCTTTCCCGGTTCATATATCCACAATCTGTTTTCATGTGGATTGTTAACAACAATTCCCCAGGACTCTTTTCCTTCATACTCAAAAGTCGCTAACCTCATGTATTTTTCTCCTTTCACATTGCACATGTATTTGAATAGCAGTTTTGGTAAATTATGGTAAAATTATGATTTCTTTTTCTTTATATGTGAAATCATGGATAGAAAAACGAACAAAACTTGTATAAATTCATTATTTTTCGTCAGTTTAAACATAGTTTTACCCTTTATTTTAATTATAAAGCATACGTCGTTCTACGTAAATAGAGCAATCACGTCAGAAAAATGAACCATTTCTGCTATTCAAATCATTTTAGTCCTGAATCACTGTAACTTCCCTTGTTTCTTGCTTCGTTGTACCGTCCAACGCTATCCATTTTACTGTCACAGTCATTTTTTCTTCCAGTTGGTCTTCCGTATTATTTGCTAGGATGAAAGTAGCAAAATGTCCCGTCGTCACACCATACACAGCCTGTGTTGTATAAGGCTTGCCAGCAGCATATATTTGCTGATACACTTTTTTCGTTGAAGCAACACCCATTTTGCCACCACGTGTAATAGTGAACTCAACTCCTCTGTATTTTGTATAATCATTCACATAAACAACAAAACGAATATCCGTGTTATCTGGATTTGTTTGATTCTTTCTTGTCTGACACAGGACATCTGACAACTTCCAATACGCCAAAGCAGTACCCGAAGCCTCAACCATTGCCGCTTCATCCATGAATTTCTTGCCACAGTCACTACATTTATGGTGAGCCTTCACTCCTGCAACTTCGTTGGTTGATGGAGTTGCTTCTACTGCTGTAACACTATCATGTGTGGTTTTGTAAGCTTTCATATTATCCACGGTAACCTTATGCCCTACACTACCCGAAGTAGAAGATAAACATACACGCACTGCAGTTGGGTGACATATACTTGTTGTATTGATTTCAAACACTTCCGCATCATGATTATCAACATATACATGAATTTTAACCTGTGATGCGTCTAAAGTATCTACGACCACATGAAGATTGTAAGTAATCTCCGTTCCGCTTACAAACGACGTCGCGAAATCTTTATCTGCCACTGTTCTAGTTTGAGTGATACGATATGAAGAATTATCACTATCATAATAATAAAGTCGAACTGTATATCCTGTCGCTGTTGGAATAATGCTAATTTCATATCTGTCTTTGCTACTTGAATTTCTAAACCACACATCCATATAGGACCAGCAATCAGTTTCCACGTCTTTATAGATAGTTGCATCCATCGAAAATCCAAAATCAGTTTCTTTATTCAATAAACCTTGACCACCTGTTTTTCCTGCGATATAAGCACTGGTTGCGTCATCCTTGCTTGTAATCACCAGTGCACCTGTACCATCGTCCACAGTGCATCCCGACAACGTCCAATCATCTTTAGCAGTTGATGTGGAAAAATCATCCTTGAAAATCGTTGTACAAGCCGGTAAGCGTGGAATCGTCAGTTCCTTAGCCGTAAGTTCAACCGAACATGCTTTATCTGAAAATCTTTTATCACACGTTGTACACTTATAGTGTGCTATATTTCCTTCTTCAGCATCCGTAGGGTTCGTTTTACCCACATACTGCATTGTATGTGACACGTTATACACCTGAACATCATCCACAAATGCTCTGTATACCGTATCTCCCGTTACACTGCCTGCATATAGATACAAATAAAATGCTGTAGGATTGCACTCAGGGTCAGTCAGCGCAACATCAAACGTAAGCGGAATGTTCTCGTCAATATAAACAGTAAATTTTATTTTCTTACTTCCCGCACCATCCACATAATTATCTGTCACGATACGCACATCAAATCCGTATTGACTGGATGTATTATACATGCTTAAGAGCTCGTCACTTTGAACTGTTCCGCTATAAGACGGTTCGCTGACAGAAGTATTTGTTTCGTCAAAAAGCGTAACCTTGCAGCCTTGTGCAGTTGCCTCAAATCGCAGTTCATACGCTCCTGTTGTATCAGAATCTCGAAATCTCACACCTATATAGGACCACTTATTATTTGTACTCTTTTCCAAAGTTACATTCATTCGATAGTCAAAGGAATGGAGGTTTTTGAACAATGACTTATTATATTTCACGTTGCTGGTACACGCTCCGGCTGTTCCCCTTGTGTATTGCAACTGATAGACATCATTACCCTCTGCATCCGTAACAACTCCAAAATCACTTGCCACAGCCTTCTTGCCAATGGTCGGATCCCATAATGCAGCCGTCTCATCATCCTCAAACGTAAAATCTTCATCCAGCAAAACATCACAGTATGGATCAATCTGCAAATCTGCCAAATCTATTTGGCAGAGTCCTTCCTTGTCCGCGAAGATCTCATCGCATGTACTACAAGCATAGTGTTCTCCGATACCATGATTCTGGTGATCTGCAGGTGCTTCAGCGACATAAGTCAATGTGTGCGTCAAACTGTAAACACGAATGTTATCAACTACCGCTCTGTACACATCCTCACCAGAATAACTATACAGATACAACCTTAATTCATTCGGTGTGAATGTCGGGTCAACCGGTGTAAACGTAGGAAGCATAACGGCGTCATTATCATTCACCCAAACAGTAAAACTGACCGTTTTGTTTCCTTCACCATCCGTCTCCTGCTTCACCTTGAGTCTGAGACGATACGTAAACTCTTCTTCCTTATACATCTGAGCAAGCGCATTGTCCTCAATAATAATAGGATTGTTAGCGGTTATATCTTTCTGTGTACTACTGTTACCATTCGACACATCGAGAAGTTGCACTTTACATCCATCCTGGTGAGGTATAATTCGCAAATCATATCTGCATCTCGTACCGGAAGCTGTATGTGTAGGCAAAATACCTATATAAGACCATTTGCCACTATCATTTTTATACAGCGTCACATCCTGCTCAATTACAAAACCGGAAGCGATGTCCAATATCTTGTCCTTATATCTAAAATATCCACTCGGCGGGTCTCCTGCACGTGTATATTGGAGCTGATACGCTTTGTTTCCATTTTCTTCTGTGATTACTCCGAATTTATCACTGTCAGGAGCAATCGTTGCCGTCGTATGTCCCCAATCCTCTGCACCGTTTTCAAAGTCTTCACTCACTAACGTACATCCCGCAAAGGAAACCTGATATACAGCCGGTGTTCCGTTGGAATTGCGTAACACAACATCCTGCGTTCCAGGTGTATAGATGTCCGGCTCTTCTGCCAGAATCAATTGTGACATATCTACCGAAAACTGTGTTCCGTCCATTCTGGTTGCCATTACTTTTCCGCCCAGATAAGCGAAAGTGTCACCGTATTCAAAACGAGTCTTGATTGGTTCTGTCACTTCCATACTCTTCACAAACAGCATGTCACTGATTGTCGAAGCATCCCACGCTCTTGCTTGAAGTTTGCTTTTTTCAATTCGAATCATTCTCGGGCGCAGTGCATTGTGGTAATTCAGCGTACTTCCCGAAGAACGGTTCAAATTATTATCTGTTCCTCCTGAACGGCCAACCGTAACATAGACATAATCTTCGTCCACCTCAATACTTGGGTCAACCAGTTGCATGAGTGGTGTGGTAACTGTCATGTCATTGCCATAGACTTCTTCGCTCATACGTTCCAAGTCACATAAGAATTCCCAGTTCATTCCATCTATAGAACGAGCTAGACTGAGTCTGGTACGGGAGAAGGTCGCTCCGATTCGAACCGGATTATTATTCACCCATACGAGATAATAGGTTCCATCCTTATCCTGTATGATATTAAACGAGGATTTTGCCGTCTGCATTTCCGGCACAGAATACTGTCCTTCCCAAGTCTCTCCCCCATCATAAGAAACTGAGTATTGCATACATCCGTATTTTGCACGAGTCATATACATTCTCAGAGAACCGTCTGTACACTGAATAATTTTTGACTCAGACCACTCAAATGTATTCCCTAACTCTTCATAATTAAATGAAATATCACGTGTGTCATTTTTAGATTTCTTCCATGTTGCACCGTCATCATCACTATAATAAACTTCCGTATAATGTCCGGAAACTGATGTCGCCAATTCATCCGGATATACACAAACAGCTACTGGCATAAATAGTCTCCAATTTCCGTCTTGTAGTTGTACTTCTGTAAGAGAATTATTGTGAGAGGTTACATTTCTTCTTCCCAGTGCATCTTTCAAGTAAGTTTTCGGAACCACCCTTCCAATATCTGTCCATGTGTCCAAATTGTCCGTGGATTTTTTCACAACATAATCCGAATTATGTATTACTAAAAGGGTACCATCGTGAGTTCGCAGAACAGACTGATAGCCACTCTTTCCGGTCAATTCCTCATATTGCGAAACAATGTCTGCTTCATCTGCGGAGACACCACCGATGATATCGAAGGATTCTCCGCCGTCTGTTGACAAATAGGAACCATATATACCAAGTCCAATGATGTTATTCTCATCTAAGACTGTAACATCCACACCCGCATCATAGAACGCTTCACTCATTGTATATTCAATCAGACCGTCTTGCGCTACATCCCCATTTGGGAATTCACATGTTACATTATCAATATAGAATTTCGTATTTTGACAATATACGCCGATTCGCCCATATCCAACCTGACTCACCTTATGTCGGGCAAATATAACCTCAGAATCGACCGTAACAGTTATGTATCTGTCGGAACATTCTATTTTGATAGAATGCCACGTGTTTTCTTCCAGTGCACACTCCTTGTCAGAATAAGTAATGTTGACATCACTATCTCTCTCCGCCTCGGTATCAATCACATACCAAAGCTGCTTTGCCACATCATAGCCTACCTTTACATATGCAGTTTCCGGTGCCATTCTTACATAAAAACCCAGTTCTGCGGCTGATACTTCTGAATCATACATAAAATCCATTGTCACAGTAGGGTCCTTCTCAAAAACATGCAACCAACTACTCGTGTATGTTTCACTTCCTGCTGTTCCATAATAGATATTACCGTCTGAAGAAGCTACCTTCCAGTCATCAGCCGTTGTTTCTTTCACCCAATAATCTGGATTCTGCCCAGAGATTTCATCTTCAAAATCATCCTGATACTCAGTAGGTACAGGGTCTACGACTGACGCCGGGATATCCTTTGCAACACCTCGAACAGTAAAATTGTCAAATTTACCGTTTCCGTTCCATATCACTACACCTGCTCGTCCTTCTGAAAAGGTTGCATCCTCTCCCATGTCATCGGAGTAAACAAGCGTATCATTCACATACGCACTAAGCAGACCCTCGTTATAAGTCAAGCGGATGTTAAACCAATCTCCTTCGGCCAATTGAATGCGATAATCTGACAATTTTTCAGATACCAGTTTTTCACCGCCCTTTAAGACCTGAAACTTCGGTATAAGAACACCACTAGAGTTATAAGAGGCCATGTCCACTCTGGCTGTATATTGCCCCTCCATGCTGACATTCAGCATAACTCCGCCATATGCATACGAGGTAAGAAGCTGCATATCAGCACTTACAGACTTTATCTCTCCATACGCATTTTTTAATACACGTGTAGTCTCATTGCTTATACCGTGACTCTTTTGCTCCACACGATAGGCTCCGTTAAGAATCTCCCATTCTCCTCTTCCGTTCTTAAAACCGTTGTACCATTCATAATCATCGCACTCTTCCTCGCTCGTAAAAGTCGTATGATAAAGTACATCATAGGATTCTAATTCCGGATATTGCAAAAGTTCTATTTTAGTTCTTGTCGATGCAACATTCGCAATCGCCGTCTGAGACAGCTTGGAAATCTCATATGCAGAAAGCGCATCATAGCGCGCAAGTATCTCTTTCACTACATCTACATTCTCTAGTTTAAGGTTAGAGACGTTAAGTTCCTCCAAATCATTCTCCAGTTGAGTGATATAATCATCACGCCGAAGCACTTTGACCACTGCATCTTCAGTCACTCCTTGCGCTGTTATCGTAATACTCTGTGAACCAACCTTCTGATTATCATAGGAAGATAACATATCCGGTGTCAGAATCTCTGAAATCACAGTACCATCCGCATCATAACAATGTACCACATAGTTATATGCCTCGATATCAAACCCTTCGTATATCTCAAAAACATTATCCTCGAGGCCTTCCACTTCTACCTTCTGGATATTAAGTGGCCCTTTTTCACTGACTGTATAATTATCTATTGTGGCAGAGACCTTGGCCAACTTCATTCCGGCCCTTCCCTTCTTCGGAGCAGTATCCGATGTATCTGTATACCTGCCCAACAATATATTATCTAGATAGATATAGATATGCTCACTCTTGCACATTACCTTTAGGTTATAGCTTTGTCCGTTGGTTAATTTAACATTATTCCCAAGTTTGTCCTCGATAAATCTGTTAATATAATTCTGAACAAGAGTCCTTTCATTATTCACATACTGATAAAGTTCCATGGAAATACTGCCTGCACAAGTAGCAAAACGAAGATCATAATAAGTATTGCCGGTACGTCTTACTACAAAACTGACATACGACCCTGAAGCAATACTCTCTGTCATGTCCTCACTAAAACAAATATCCGCAGACACACTATAATCGTCCCATTCATCACTTCCATCAACATAGCCATACGCAATAGTGCTTGTTGCTGCCTGATCCCATTCCACTTGCATGGCACCGTCTGTTACTTCTATACTCGGATTAGTTGCTTTATCAAAGTTCTTCCATGATTTATGAAGTCCTTCCTCAAATGAATCATAAAACAAAGGATTTGTATCGCTTGCAGTATCCACTGCCAGTACAGACAATATTCTGGTATCAGCTATTGCTCCGAATATCATAAGAACCGCCAATGCAAGAGCCAACACCTTTTTATCAAACATCTTCCGCATGATTGGTCTCATATTATTTAAAACCTCCTGAAAGCAAAATCCCCTAGCACCCATAATTGGCACTCGGGGATTTCCTTATGCTATTTCTTGTTAATTATTATTGAAAAAATTCATCACTGTCTACAATATCTTCATTATCCCAAGTAGCGTCTCCTTGTTCTGACATTGGACTAGTTCGGATAACATCGATAACATTATTTTCTTTTACAGTAATTTCAGGTTCTTGATATTGTTTCTTTATCATTTTCCACACTCCATTCTCTAATGATATCCTGCACTATTGTTAAAACTCAATTGTTCTTGAGTACACTATTGTAGGTTCAGTGCCATCCGCAGGAATATACGTCGCTGTGACAGTCATTCCCTGGTCAAGCAATTCTCTTGAGTTGTTCGACAGAATGAATGTTGCAAAACGCCCTTCTGTAGTGCCATAAATATCCGAAGTCGCATAAAGTACGTGATCAGCATATATTTTCTGATACACTGTTTTCGTTGTGGCAGAACCGTTCTTACCACCACACGTAATGGTGAACGTAACACCACTATACTTTGTATAATCATCCACATAAACAACAAAGCGGATATCTGTGTTATTTGGATTCGTCTTATTTTTTCTTGTCTGATACAAGACATCTGTCAATTGTGCATAAGCTAAATCCGCATCAGTTGCCTCGATCGTTGCGCTTTCATCTAAGAATTTCTTTTCACAGTCACCACATAAATAGTGAGCTTTCATTCCAGGGTCATCCTCGGTTTTTAGAGTTGCTTCTACTGCAGTCACAGCATCATGTGTTGTTTTATAAATTTCAATATTATCTATAGAAACCTGATGTCCTATCACATCTGTTCCTGTAGAATGTAAATATATACGCGCAGTATCAGGTTTCCAAGCATCAGAACGTTCAACAGAAAAAGTCTCCACATAATTATTATCAACATAAATATGGAAATCACCTATCTTGCTTGTCGAATCAAACTCAGACACAACACAAAGTTTATAAGATATCTCTGTTCCCTCTGCATATAACGAAGCAAATCTCTCATCTACAACATCTATAGAGCCCAAGATAGACTCATCAACGTCCCAACACAATTGAGCCGTGTATCCTGTTGACGTAGGTATAATTCGAACTCCATATATACCTACACCAGTTCTTCTGAATCCCACTTGCGCATACGTCCAATTGCCATTTGAATCCTTATATGAGATACTATCCATTTTGAAACTAAAATTACTCTTTGCATCTGTCATGATTTTTGCAGACTCAACATTCGGATCGCCAATAATAATATACGGTTCTTCTTTCGTCCCTCCAGAAATCACCAACGTTTCACCTTTATTATCTACTGTCGCTCCGTTCTTCTCTTGATAATGTGTTGTCTGATTGCAATCATTCGTATAAAGAGTATCACATGGTACTAATTTTGCAGTTTTCAAATCAGCATTCGTAGCCACGATAGTACAAGCTTCGTCTAAGAATATTTTTTCACATTTACTACATACATAATGTGCTTTGGTTCCCATAGTTGTGTCTGTTGCAGGAACTTCAGCAACATAACTTGTTTTATGAGTTGTGTAATATGCTTCCATATTATCTACAGCAACCTTGTGCCCTAAAACACCCTCTCCTGTGGAGTACAACATCACACGTGTTCCAGACGGTTTACCTATTGTGGTTGGTGTAGCTTCAAGCACGACTACGTCATTATTATCAACATATACATAGAACTTCACTTGCTGACCATCTGTATCTACTATTGCACGAAGTTGATAAGAAATTTCTGTTCCACCTGCAAACAAAGACGCAAACTTTTCATCATCCACTGCCTTTGACTTTACATATTTACCGTCAACATAAAGTTGAACCGTATATCCATCTTCTAGTGGTTTAATTCGTATTTCATATCTAACCGTAGGTGTTGCCTGCCTAAACATCACTCCCATATAGGTCCAGCAATCATTATCAATATCTTTATAGATTGTAGCATCCATCTTGAAACCAAAATCAGTTGCACCTTTTAAAAGTCCACTCTTGCTCGCTGTAATATATGCTTGGTTATCAGATCCGTCATGTTCAATTACCAAAGCACCGGTTTTATTATCTACATTACTGTTATAGAGCGACCAATTCTTCTCTTTGTTAGCATTAGTCAAAGTAGAAAAATTATCTTTAAAAATAGTATCACATGGTACTAATTTCGCATTGGTTAACTCCTCGTCCGTAGTCTTTAAAACACCATTGGCATCTAGATATAATTGACCACAAGAACTACATACATGGTGTGCATCTTTTCCTGCTTCCTCTGTTGTAGTAGGTACCTCTTCCACATGAGTGATAGTACATTTTCCCGGTTTGTATACGTTAATATCATCAACTGTAACTTTACAAACAGCATCATCCTTACCTGTAATCGCAAACAAACCTATTTTTTCCGGATTGAAACCATTTTTTTCAAGTTCTGTTTTGAGTACCACCGGTTCTTCCCATATCGGCTCTTGTTCTTCCGCCTCTTGATATCCTAAATAGACACGACAAATAAAGTCTTCTCTATCTCCACTAGGAATGTCCACCGTCTCAACTTCTACCTTTAAATTATAGGTAAAAGTAGTTGCTGTATCATTGTAATAATTACTTAGATCTTCAAATACGAATGTCGAATCATATCCTACTGCATATTTTTGTACATTAGTCCTGTTTGAGCGGTCATAAAAATGTACTTTACAGCCCGTTCCATTCGGTTCGAGACGTATATCGAACCTGTCCATCTTGTCTGCACCATCTACACTACCAACAAGCGCCAATGCTACATAACCCCATCTGTTATTAACAGTATCCTTATATGCCGTGGTTTTCATTTCAATTGTAAAATCAGATACACCGTTTAATAAAGATTCATCACTTATTACACCATTATAAATCGAATTTGATGCACGTGTGTATTGAAGTTGAAAAGCATTATTTTCGTCTTCTTTTACAACATCAAACTTTGGTTCTGTATACTTTTCTTCGTGTAAATTAACAGTCCAACCTGTCGCTCCGGAATTATCTTCATTATCTTCCGCCTTCGCATCATCTTCAAAATCATAACTATATGTAGGTTCAGATGATTCACAACTTGGTGCAATACAAATATTCTTTTCACCATCTAAAGCACGCTCCAATACATTCTGCACAACAGCTGCCATTCTCGCCTGTCCTACATCATTTGGATGCGTATAATCCGTAGGAGTAAAGTATTGTTCGTCATATCCGAAGAACGCTTCTCCATCAATAAAATGTACGTTCTCATCTTCTGCTGCTACCGCCTTTTGATATGATTTATAAATTACTTCTTTCATCTCAGCTGTTGTTGAATAACTAGGGTCAGTCGCTGCTGTATTATCCAAATTATTTCCAGGACGTGTAATCATAATAATAGGAATATTCGGATATGCCCTTCTGACAGTCTCATAAAACGGATAATGAACAGGTTCCATCTGATTTACCTTGCTGATATTATGGTCGAAATCATATACAAACGCACTGATGTTTCCAAGACCTGCTATGTAGTTAGCAAAAGCCGGTTCTCCTTTACATCTTCCCCACATGCCGAAGTTGGTGTATTCCATATTCATGTTTCTTCCAACTGTATTGACATATGTATTACCCGGTTTTGTTACGGCACCACCTTGCGTAATGGAACTTCCGTAGAACACAAGATGCTTTCCTTCTTCATAATCAGTTTCATGCGGCTTAATTGTGCTACCTTCAGCCACACCGATTTCCACACTCTTTGTTTCACTTGTGATAGGGAAATAAATTGTAAGGTCACGATCAGCTGCCTCTCCTAAATTCACTGTTCCTTCTACAAGGACCTCTGTATTAGATACACCAGTTCCGCTCTTAGTAGGTGCTTCGCCACGAACTGTTCCTGCATAAACACTTCCTTCAGCAGAATCTACATACACATCAAATCCGTACTTCGCTGCTTCCATTTTGCTACCATGCGAAAGATGCGCAGCATCATGTATCGTTAAAGTTGCTTTGATTGCAACGTAAGTAGAATCTGTTCGGAAGCGAATTCTTCCACCCGCCGCTTCTCTTGCAAGGGAATATACAGTATTTAGCCACTCTTCACTCTTGTCATCATCTTTACCATCTAAAGAGCTTGTTCCCGCAATCTCTGCAGCCGTTTCCGAATCCAGACGAATAAATGCCTGCTCTGTCTCACCATAAGTAACACCATGTAATGTGATATTATCATTTTCCAAAACATTCACATATTCTTGCTCTGTTTCACCTTCTGCTGAAGCAACCAGTGTTCCAACAGGAATCGAGCCGATTAGCATTGCGATAGCGCTCACACAGCCTACGATTCTTTTCAATCTTTTTTTGTTTCTGTTGTTCATTTTTGTTTCTCCTTTCTTACTCGAAAAACATTTTTGAATACTTTTACTTACTAAAATTATAAAACAATATTAATATATTGTATATAAATCGAATTTATTGAAAAACTTGACCAAATCTGCTATTTTATATTCTTTCCACTTTTGCAATCACTTTGGAAATGGGTGCAGGCTGATTATCAACTGCCACCTTCGCTGCATGGCTCTCTCCCGGATAAAGCACAAGAAAATCTCCTTCACACAATCTCACAATTCTTTCCTTCCCATCGACTGCAAATAATTCAAAATCTTTTTCTTCCGAATACTCCGATAATCTTTCCAATTTTCTGCTGTAATTCACCAAAACATTTTCCGAACCATGAATCACGTAATGAATGTCAATATGTTTTCGATGATGTTCTAGCTTCGCCTCCTCCTGTGGAGATGTCATGGTGTCTTGCTTTCCTACGGATTTGATACTACTTGCATCATAAGGTTCACCTGCAACATAATGCTTCAATGCAATCAAAGCCTCGTAAAGTTTTACGTCATCTTTATACTTTCTGATATTACTGATATTGTCGTATAACATTTCGAACCCTCCCTTACATTTTCCAAAAAATAGCAAATTTGTTAAATTTTTAAAAAACATTGTATTTTCATGTATATGTGTGCTAATATTATGTGTGAAAGCACAAACAAAATTGTTTTTTTGTGATTTTTTTGTCAATTTTGCACTCTGTTTGAACTTTGTCTTAATTATAGTGTACTACATATACACTGTAAATAGAGCATTTGGGTTGAAAAAATATACCAAATCTGCTAAATTAATCAGAAAGGAATTAAAACATGAATTATAGGAATAGCATTTATGAATCCGAATATCACCTTATCGGAACAGATCCTCGATTTGCTTTGCCTCATCACGACGACAGTATTGAGATGATTCAGACATGGTCTGATGGTGGTTATTTTATTGTAAAAAACAATATTTTTCCTATTAAACCAGGAAGTATCTTCCTGATTAACGCCATGGAAACTCATTACTCAAACCCTTCTGACCCCAATGTATATAATCGTAGTAAGTTGATTGTTTCTACAGAATTTTTTAAGATAATTTGCCAAACTTGCGGCTTGTCAGATTATGCAGAGAAGAATATCTTTCAATGCGGTGGTGCCTGCCACACTCTGTCAATGGAAACTGCACGAAACATAGATACATTCTTTCGAGAGGCTGCAAACTTTTTCAATTCCCCTGGCAATACCTCCACACAGGTGAACGTTGTTTTGGCAATTGTTTCAATCCTATCAAACCTTATTTCTGACAAAAGCCAGCAGCCAATTAATAACACGAAGCATACCATTAATTCATTAGCAAAATATGTCAACGAGCATAATAATAATTGGGAATATTTATCCCTCGATAGTATTTGCAACACGCTTCACATTAGCAGTTCCCGCGCCTCACATCTTTTCAAGGAGTTGATGGGGAAAACAATTATTCAATATAAGAATGAACTTCGAATTGCAGAAGCCAAAAAGCTTCTACTTTCTACAAATTTGAAAATGTTTGAAATTTCAGATATACTGGGTTTTCAACACTGTACCATTTTTTGTAAATACTTTAAAAACATGGTTGGTTGTACACCGAAACAGTATCGGGATTCGAAAGGACTTTCGATTCGTTCTGAATAACACAAGAGAGCCGGATTTCTCCGGCTCTCCCTTTTTTCTATTCCTTACACTTCTCCAAGAGCAAATACTCCATAAGCTGATATCCATTTTTCTTCATAATACCACTCGCCTCAGCGATGCACTCATCATATCCCGCATGTTTCCCAAGTTCCTTCGTACTGTCATAAAGGAGGTATGGAATTGGTCCACTTGTATGTGTACGCACTCGAATCGGTGTTGGATGATCTGGAAGTACCAATATACGGTAATCCTCTCCCGACTCATTCATCTTCTCAATAAGTGGTGTCACAATAAATTCATCAATATTTTCAATCGCCTGAATCTTCTCGTTCACAAGGCCCTGATGTCCCATCTCATCCGGTGCTTCCACATGGATATAGACAAAATCATAATCATCTTCCAACAATGCCTTTACTGCCGCTTCCATCTTGCCAGTATAATTGGTATGTAATCCGCCGTTGGCACCTTTAACCTCAATATTGTCCATTTCACTTCCAACAGCGATTCCCTTTAGCAAATCGACTGCTGAGATCATCACACCGCGCGTACCTGTCTTTTTCTCAAAAGACTGTAGTGCCGGTCTTGTTCCAGCGCCCCAGAACCACGCAGAGTTCGCAGGATTTAATCCCTGTTCTTTGCGCTTTACGTTGATTGGATGATTCACTAAGATGTCATAACTCTTCTTCATCATCTCACGGAGCACTTCATCCGTTGGGAGATAGTCTCCGATGCGTCTTGTTAAAATATCATGAGGTGGTGTCAGTTCTACTACTTTGCCGTTTTTCTGTACTAACAGATGACGATAGCTGGTTCCTACATAGAATTCATAGCCTTCTTTCTTAAGACCTTCTTTTAAGGCCTCAACTAAAACTTTCGCATCCTCGGTAGAGATTTCCCCTGAACTATGGTCGATAATCGTCTTATCCTCGTAAGCATCTTCTTCCTCAGACAATGTGACTACATTACAACGGAAAGACACGTCTGTCGCCGCCATGTCAACACCGATACTCAGTGCCTCCAATGGTGAGCGTCCTGTATAATATATTTTTGGGTCATACCCCATCACAGACAAGTTGGCGGTATCACTGCCTGGTGCCATTCCTTCCGGCACCATACAAGTAAGGCCAACCTCTCCTTTATTTGCTAATGCGTCCATTCCCGGCTTTTTTGCCACCTGAAGCGGTGTCTTTTCGCCAAGCATCAGAATCGGCTCATCTGCCATTCCATCTCCTAAAACAATGATGTATTTCACACTCTCACGTCCTTTTTATTTTACACGAATCATATGGCAAATCTGTGGGAAGCCTGCTGCGATAGTCTCGTATGCACCCTCGCTCATCACTT
>JAEIGA010004237.1_pt1 | contig 22214 bp, 17 predicted proteins | sample 9270691 | NCBI WGS metagenome assembly JAEIGA01 (sample SAMN17057246, study PRJNA624740) | gut metagenome | biome: biome; isolation source: fecal sample | host: Bos grunniens | place: China: Xizang | collected 2019 | reverse complement strand
CCAAGCACCATAACGAACATAAGCACACCCACGCATACAGCGCAGGCTCATGTGCCTATTGCATGTTCATTAGTCAAAATTGGTCGTTTTACTGTGAATGCAACAGCCAAAAGCCATTAAGTCCATTTGACAACCACACCGGCTGCGGCTGTCATGAAGCCGCCTGAACAGGTTAAAAAAGACAGCTTCCTAAAACAGTAAATAATTCTGCTTTATCGCAAAGATACAGAAAAAGTTCGAAAAAACAACATATATGGCTGTTTTTCGAACTTAGAGAAATGGGGTATATACACAAATGAAGCGATTCGAATCGCTTCATTTGTGTACCATAGAGTATATTTATTTATTCCGAAACCGGGCGGACCGGCATGCCGTAATATCGATAGTTACGAGCTTCATCGCAACCACCCTTGAATAGCATGCCGTAGGCATAGTTATTATTGTCTTCAACCAGAGAACTTGAAGAATAGTATCCTGTAGAGCCCTTATTAAAAGCAGCAGAACCTGCAAGAAGACCTGCGGCCGGCAAGAAGATACTGTTACCGTTAGGACCGACAACCTTGTAACCGTCAACACCGTTCATTGTTGTCCATTCCCAAGAACATTTATTTATCAATTCCTGTTGTTCCGAAGCTGTTGGAATACGCCATGTTGCCGCCCACTTGACATGAGCCACATCATCGGCAGGTTCAAGAACAGTCTTGTTGTCCACTGTACCATATTTTTCATTGGTACAATATTTTGTCATGGTATTTATTGCACCGTCACACCACTTGGCGGTAGCCCAGCTATAATCGTCTTTTGTTTCAACTTCACCCCAGGCATAGTAGTCGCCATACTCTTCGGGAGAATTTGCACCCACATTATATGCTGCCCATTTCAAACCACTCGGCAAGCCCAAGTCGACCCATTCATAACCGTTTATGCTTGCCTTGAACTTTGCCAACAACGACACATTCTGAACCACTGTAAGCGTATATACCAATTCGGTAGAGACCGGAGCTGCATCATTTCCGATGAACCAACCGACAAATTCACAATTTTCATCGGGAGTAGCCACTACGGTAACTTCCGTTCCCGGCAACACATACTGCGAAGACTCCGAAGAGTTTCTGAAAGCAACACGGCCATAGCCATTGCTGCGTATTGATATCATAGGCCATTTTTTGAACTTAGCCACCAAAGAGACATTTTCACTTACCGTAAAGGTATATGAAGCTTCGGTAGAAACCGGAATGTTGCTATTGCCGACAAACCAGCCGACAAATTCGCTATACTCATCGGGAGTTGCCACTACTGTAATGGAAGTACCTGATGACACATACTGCGAGGTTTCATCAGAATCGCTGAAAGATACACTGCCACCACCGACACTGCGGATTGAGACCATAGGCCACTTCTTAAACTTAGCTACCAAAGAGATACTCTCACCCATTGTAAAAGTATAGGCAGCCTCGGTGCTTACAGGAGTTTCACTGTCACCGACAAACCAACCTATAAAATCGCAATATTCGTAAGGTACAGCTACTACTGTAACAGAAGTTCCGGGCATCACAGCCTTATAGGCGCCTGGAGCATCACTGAAAGAGACACTACCATTGCCGGCACTGCGAATTGAGACTACAGGCCATTGACTGAACTTCGCAACCAATGCAACACTCTTGGAAACTGTAAATGTGTATGTAGCATCGGTACTCACAAGTGTTTCGCTATCACCGGCAAACCAGCCTACAAAATTACAATTTTCGTCAGGAACAGCTATTACTGTAACTGTAGTTCCGGGAACGACTGCCTTAGACGACTGGGAAGAGTCACTGAAAGAGACTCTGCCATCGCCGGCACTGCGGATTGAGACTATGGGCCATTTGCTGAACTTTGCAACCAAGGATATATCTTCGCTCACTACGAATGTATAAGCAGCATTAGTGCTTATAGGAGTGTCGCTGTCGGCAACAAACCAACCCACAAAATCGCAATCATCATCAGGATATGCAAAAACAGTGACTACAGTACCAGACAGGAATGACTGCGAAGTTTCGGTTGAGTTCTTAAAAGCCACACGACCTTCGCCATCACAGCTGATTGACACAACGGGGCACTTATTGAACTTGGCAACAAGAGCCACGCTCTCCTTTACAGTAAATGTATAGACTTCATCCTTGCTTACAGGCGTTTCGCTGTCACCTACAAACCAACCGGTAAATTCACAGCCTTCACCCGGAGTAGCTATAACTGTAACCTCATCACCGGTCACAACAGGCAATGAAGATTCCGAAGAATTGGCAAAAGCCACACTACCGTCACCTACGCTACTTATTGAAACAACCGGAGACTTGGTGAACTTAGCAATCAGGGACAAGTCGCGCGATACAACAAATGTATATATTCTGTCCGTACTTACAGGAGTCTGCTCATCACCCACAAACCAACCGACAAATTCACATCCTTCATCAGGCGTTGCTATAAGCTTTACATTGTTTCCGGCAAGAACAACAGCCAAATTACCTGTATAATTCTCTATAGCCACACTACCGTTTTCTGTAGCACTCACCGAAATATTACAAATTACGACGCCGTTATCGTCGGAACATGAGACCAACAACGACGAAAGGGCCATAATCAGCCCAACAGAGAGTAAAAAGAGTTTTTTCATATCATTTATTTTATAATAATTATCAATGCGTTTCGCCACCTTCGACCTTATAGCCGTTAGGATATATGAGCAGGACGCTTGTATTAGGATAGTCACGTTGCAGCTGCACAAAGATATGGTCGTGCGACGGACGGAACGAGATAGAGCCGCGGCGTGCGCTGACCACAATGAGCAGATGATCCTCCTTTATTACCTTAGACAGACGTTTGAGGTCGTTTCCGCCATCGGTATCGAAGAATTGGGCATCGACCGGCGCATAGCCTTTCAACAGATCTTTAATCCTGGCTGTAGTGTCGGGATGACCATGATACACCACCCTGCAGTCCAACCCGCTTGCCATACGGGCTGTCTCTTCAACCCAATAGGCAAAACCTGCCTCATATTCAGCCTTGGCAGGGAATGTGATGTGTATTGTACGCACTGTATTCAAAGGAATATTCATGCGTGCCATTACTATCTGACAATCAAGGGCATTAAGCACTTCGGGCAACACATTGCCAAGAAAACTATCGTTAGCGGTTTCCTTCTTATGGAAACCGAGAATAAGTTCGCGGTAGTCGTTCTCCTTGACCTCATGAATGATACCATGTGCAAGGTTGGTTGTAAGACGCATCTTTGTCAACAACGGGACATTGACCGACGCGGCAATGTTTGCAGCATTGTCGAGCAGCTTTGTTGCACCTGCCTGCAATGTCTTATCCTCGTCAAGCACAACGGTAATAGCCGACAACGGAACCGGGCTGTTCTCCTTGCGGACCAAAAGTGCCAAGTCCATGAGCTTGTCGACCATTTTGGGATTGGCAAGGGCAAGAAGGGTTTTCTTTGACGATATGCCTGCAGGCTTGTTCAGCACGGCACCCGAGACAATGAGTTTGCGCGAAGCCCTGTCGGAAATGATTGAGCTGACAAGACATGTGGCAAGGATAAGCAGGATTGTACCGTTGAGGACATCGTCGTTGAGGAGGCGTGAGCCGTCATCAAGGATTATTCCATGGCCCACGAATGCCGCAGCAAGGGTTGCTGCCGCCTGTGATGTACTCAAACCGAACATAAGACTCTGTTCGTTCCACGACATTCGATAGCGGCGTGCAACAAGGAATGAGGCAAGCCACTTGCCTGTAAGAGCTGTGGCAACCATAATACCGGCAACCAACAGCGAACCGCCGCCATTGAAAAGCACGCGGATATCGATCATCATACCAACTCCGATAAGGAAATATGGAATGAATATGGCATTTCCTACAAAATCGATACGTCGCATGAGTGGCGACGAGTGCGGAATAAGAGGATTGAGCACAAGACCGGTAATGAAAGCTCCCAAAATTCCTTCCATGCCGGCAAGTTCCATCATTCCGGCACCCAAGAAGAGCATTACCATTACAAAAATGTACTGGATGACGCTGTCGTTGTAGTTACGGAAGAAATAACGTGCTATACGCGGAAAAAGGAAGATTATTATCGCCGCTATTGCAAGCAATTTCAGCAACATAAAGAGCACGAACCAGCCATTGGCCTCACCTGTGAATGTACCGGCTATGACTGCAAGTACAAAAAGAGTGAGCGTGTCGGTAATCATTGCTCCACCGACAACAAAATTGACGCAACGCAGACGTGAAAGACCGTAACGTGCCACAATGGGGTATGAGATAAGCGTATACGACGCATACATACTTGCCAAGAGCAACGATGCTATGAAATCATATTCCAGAACAAAGAGATTTGCAGCCATTCCAAGTATTATGGGGATGGCAAAAACTGCAAGTCCCATGAGCAGGGCACCGTTCCTGGACTGTTTCATCTCCTGCATATTCACTTCGAGGCTGGCAAGAAACATTATATAATAGAGGCCCACTTTGCCGAAAAGCTCGAAACTGCTGTCGCGTTCAAGGATATTCAACCCGTTGGGGCCTATCAGAAGACCAGCCAATATCATACCTATGATATGAGGCATGCGCAACTTGTTGAACAGGAGAGGTGCAAAAAGAACAATACATAATACACCCAAGAATATCCAGGTAGGCTCCGTTACAGGAAATAGGGAACAGAAATTCATAAAAGCGGTGTATTATGTATTGTTTATATTAAAAAGCCGGACGTTGTCCGCTATGTCATTACCAAGAGTATGCGACTCCGAGTGTAAAGAGTTCCTTCAACTGCCAGAACTTCCAGTTCTCGTGCGCCACAACGCTGTCGTCGAAGCGTGTATTCAACATCAGAGATGCTGTAAAGTACCTGCTGAGGGCCACATTAAACTTTGTTTCCCACTGGAAGAACGCTCTATGATAATCGGTGTAATACTCAAGACGTGAATACACATCGAGGAAAGATGTCAACTGGTATGTTGGGATTGTCACAACAAGCTGTGTACCGAAATCCTGCTTGAAATGACCATTCTCAATTCCATAGGCGGCTGTCAACTCGTCATGATATACATAACGGCAGTTGTAGCCTGAGAAAGGAGCAAGGTAGATCTCAATCTTGAATTTTCCAAGGTCGGGCTTATAGTTCAAACCGATAGAAGCATTGGCATCAAGCGGAGAGATGAACGCTGACTGCAGAACATCGCCATTGTAATATGGCAATGACTGTGTCTCTGCTTTCACTTTGGCAGCCAAATCAAGAGACTTCACCAACTTGTAACCCAAAGTAGACTCCAGACGCAATTTGTCGGTGTTAGTTCTTACACCGAGCTTTTCACCTTTCTCGTAAGTAGCAAAACCAAGGTCGAAATCGAGGTGGTTTGTCCATGAGAGACGGTCCTTGTCGTCGTAGTTGAGATCAAGGTCAACAGTTGCGAGCATTGCGTAATAGTTCTTTTCGCCACCCTGATACCAGTTGTCCGAAATAAAACTTTGTGTAAAGGTCAACGAAGTACGGCCCGAAAACTTCCAATAGTTGGGCTTTACAACGGTTGTTTTCATACCGCCGGCTACATCTTCAGGCACAAGACCACGGTTGATTTTGAGATTAAGGCCTGTAATTTCTGGTTTATACTCCATTACTGATTTTTCGTTACGCAATTCGCTTTCGGTCATCTCGACAAGTTCAGGAGCCGATTTGTACAAATCGAGCATAAGCTCATCGATAACCTCGGTACGCTTCTCGTCCATAGAGAGTAATTCGCTGTCCTGAGCCTCTGTTTCTGTGCTGAGGGCTTTTGAAATAACCGACTTATAGAATACAGGGGCTGTAAAGACTCTTGCATAGACATGATTTGTCTTTTCCTCGTCATAGTCGTCCGAAATTTCCTGCCACTTGCCAACAAGCTCGTCTATTTTCAGATTGTAATAGTCATAGATTTCCTGATTGTCCTGTGACTTTGCACCTGAAACAACAAAAGAAACCAACAATAAGAGTAAAAATTTTGTTTTCATAGTATTTAAATATTTTTCGCGAAGATAATAAATATTTATAAAAGATGGACAAAATTAACCAAAAATGGTGTTATTACGTTTTTTAAGTCCATAACAGACTACTTTTAAAGTTATTTTTATTATCTTCGCACGATTTTTTTGCAATTTTGGAATTATAACGAATTATTTGATACAGGAAAACATGGACAAAAGAAGCATTATCGGATATATACTCATCGGTATTGTACTGATCGGTTTTTTCAGTCTTAACCAGCCAAGTGCCAAGGACCTCGAAGCACAGAAACATTATCAGGACTCGATAGCTCTCGTAGAGAGAATCAAGGAATTGGAAAGAGAAAAGGCCGAGCAGGCTGAATTCGAAAAACAGAAAAGCGACACGACAAACCTGTTCTTCAATGTGCTGAACGGCAAGGAGGAGACCGTTGTTCTGTCGAACGACAAGGTCAATATAAACATTTCGACATACGGAAGCCGCGTGACAATGGCCTCCCTGAAGGACTATAAGAACCAAAACGGCGGCAATGTTATCCTGTTCGACAGCAACGACAAGCTGAAGAACGGTGAAAGTGGCAACATATTGAATTTCACATTCGAGAGCAAACAGGGATACAAGAACATCAACAGCGCACAGCTCTACTCTACCCCTATAGCTAAGAGCGACAGCTCGGTCACAATGCGTCTTGCATTCGGTGCTGACAAATATATCGATTTCGTGTATCTGCTACGCAACAACAGCTACATGCTCGATTTGAGCATAGACGCACACAACATGGAGGATATCCTAAGTTCTAAAAAGGATATAGAAATCGATTGGCAACAGCTCGTGCGCCAACAGGAGCCTGGATATGACTTCGAGCAGCGTTTCACAAGCTTGACATACAAGCCTGTAGACGATGGTTCGGACTATTTGAGCGAGATGAAAAACGACAGTGAAAAACTCACTGAACCTATAAGCTGGATTGCATACAAGAACCAGTTCTTCTCGTGCATAATGATTTCAGGAGAAGAGTTCAACAATGTAGCACTCGATTCAAAGGTCATAGAGAAGGGCGAAGAGATGCTCAAGGAGTGTTCTGCCAACATGACTGCTCCTTTTGACCCTACAGGCAAGCAGGCTACTGCCATACAGTTCTACTACGGACCAAACAAGTTCAGCACTCTGCGCGAAAGCAGCAAATTGGCCATTAACCCTGACAACGACCTTGATCTTCAGGAAATCATATATTTCGGCTGGCCTATAGTACGCTGGATCAACCGCTATTTTATAATGTACCTGTTCGACGGACTTTCAAGCCTTGGACTGAACATGGGTATAGTGCTTATACTCCTGACACTTATCATCAAGGCGATTGTTTATCCGTTTACAAAGAAATCGTATATCTCGTCGGCAAAGATGCGCGCACTGAAGCCATACATAGATGAGATAAACAAGAAATATCCAAAGCAGGAAGATGCTCTCAAGAAACAGCAGGAGACAATGGCACTATATTCAAAATATGGTGCAAGCCCTATGGGCGGTTGCTTGCCTATGCTCATCCAGATGCCTGTATTCATCGCTTTGTTCAACTTTGTGCCAAACTCTATTGAGTTGCGTCAGCAGAGTTTCCTCTGGGCACACGACCTGTCGGCATACGATGCACTCATCAGCTGGGAGACACCGATATGGTTGCTCGGTGACCACATAAGCATATTCTGTCTGTTGTTCTGCGTTACACAGATTCTCAACACATACTACACAAGCAAGATGCAGCCTTCAATGGGTGGAAGCCCTGAAATGGAACAGCAACAGAAAGTAATGCGCTGGATGATGTATCTGATGCCAATCATGTTCTTCTTCATGTTCAACAACTATTCATCGGGATTGAACTTCTACTACTTTGTATCGACACTGATAAGTGTATTGATGTTCATGTACCTGAGAAAAGCTGTAAAAGAGCAGGATTTGCTCAAGAAGATGGAGGCATATGCCGAGAGCAACAAGAGCAACCCCAAAAAGCAGAACAACATGTTCGCACGCCTTGAGGCTCTACAGGAGCAGCAGAGAAAAATGCTCGAGGAGCAGGAGAAAATGAGAAACCAGAGAAAGAATAAGAAATAAACAATAAACTAAAACAGTTTCCAAAATGGGACTTTTCGATTTTTTCAAGAAGAAACAAGATGTTAACCGCGTTGGTGGAATGGAGGATTTCATGACCCTGATACGCGTATATTACCAGTCGGTATTGGCTGCAAACCTCGGCATTACCAACATTGGCATGCTACCCGACCTTGCAACATTCAAACGCACACTGAAGGTGGCTACACAGAACAACAAACTTGGAGTTGCCGAACGTGGTCGCTGCAAAAAGATGCTTGAGCAGCTTTATGGTATGAACGAGATTTTCTTCAAGGAGATAGACTCTTCAATAAAGAAGAACTGCAAGAAAATGCAGGACGTTCAACCATATCTTTTCGCTTTCCAAGGCTTCAGCAACGACCTGATGATGCTTGTAGGAAACCTAATGAAGTGGAAATTCCGCGTTCCCGGATTCATGCACAAGCTGTTGCGAGGCATGACAGAGCAGGTCATAAAGGATATCCTCACCAAGAACAACTGGAAGGATGAAGCTACATTCCGCACTGTATATTCAATACGCAACTACAAGGAGAAACTTGGCTATTCAGAGGCATGGATGAGCGAATACGTGTATAAGATTGTTTCACTTGCAAAGAAAGAGCCACGTCCACAGGCTGAGGATATGGACAAAAAATAATATAACGCTGACTAAAAATTTAGTCAACTTATCACGAACGATGGTGACCCTTTTTACTTTTGGGTCACCATCATATGTATAAAAAAGACCAATATGCTTAATTTCGAACCGGTTACCATTGATATAGCAGACAGACTATTGCAGTTCGTAAAGCCGGAGCAGACACGCTCATGCGACTACACTCCCGGAAACCTTATCATGTGGGCAAGATTCATGGATTACAGATATGCCATTGCCAACGACACGCTGTTCATTTCCTGCAAGTCGCAGAACGACCTGAAGAGCGAAGCGTTCCTGCCGCCAATAGGAAAAATGAGCCTTGCCGAATCCATAGCCATGCTCCAGACCCACTGTAATGAGACCGGCAAGGAACTACGTCTGACAGCCGTTCCCGAAGAGTTCGTCGAGGAGCTACGTAATATTCTACCCGAATTCGAATGTGAGGAATTGGAAAACTGGAGCGACTACGTATATGAGATACAGAAACTTGCCACACTGCAAGGCAAGGCACTGAACAAAAAACGTAACCGCTACAACAAGTTCATTGCGGAACAGCCCGACTATACATACAATCGTTGTACAAACGATGACATCAAGGAGGTCATCGCTTTCCTCGCCGGCAACAGAGAGTGCCAGAAACACCGCGACAACAACATGCGCTGCTACGAACATTGGCAATGCATGGCAACGGTAAGAAACATTTTGAAATATGAACAGCCGGCAGGAGTGCTACGCATTGGCGGAAAAATCATAGCCTTTACGCTTGGAGAAGTGTTCGGTGATACTCTTTTTGTACATATCGAAAAGGCCAATCATGAGATAGCAGGTGCCAGCGAAGCCATCAACCGCATGTTCGTCAATGACATACTTGCAGAACACTCAGAGCTTGTATATGCCAATCGCGAAGAGGACCTCGGCGACCCCGGACTGCGACAGGTAAAGCGAGCATATAATCCTGTAATGATGATAAAGCGTTACGAGATGCACCAAAAGCAATAACAGATTGCCACAATGCATTTTCATTGCATAATTACTGTTTTTCCAACAGTTTTTCATACATTTGCAATATAAGTAAATATTGCAGACATGAAAAAATATACCATTGCATTCATTATATCACTGATATCATTGTGCAGCACAGCGCAGGTAACAAACAATGCCATAAGCCTTGAAAGAAACGGTCGCGTCTCATTGGGCACTGTAACAACGACATCAAGTACAACCTTACAGCTATGGATGAACCCACAGCATTGGATTCCCGAAGCCAACATCGTAACATGGGGCGACAGCCTCAACATTCAGTTGGGAACACCCGGTGAACTTGTAATAAAAAGCAATGACGACACCTTATCATTCACCGATGTTAACCTGACTACAGGCAATTGGGCGCATATCACCCTGTTACTCGAAGGCAACAGTCTCAGCCTGCTTATAAACAATGCCAATCAGCAAAACGGTACACTGTCGGCTGAATTCACAGCTCCTGCAACTGAACCACTGTTGCTCGGTGGCGGATTCCTTGGGCGAATAGATGAAGTGCGCGTGTGGGATATAATCCTACCTGACGACTACAACCGTTTCTGGAACAACACCATCGACAGTTTCAACCCACAATGGCAACACATTGCAGCATACTGGAAGTTCGACCAGACACGTCTTGCCACCAATGTGTATGACTACAGCGGCAAGGGGCATAACGGTACATTCAGTGCCAATGGCATAAAACGTGTTACAGTAACCGACAATCCAGACTTTACATACCGCCGTAACCTTGCATATTCCGACTGTAGCCGCTTCTTTGACCGTGGAATACAGCAAGGACAGTACCTCAAGAGTAATGTAATAAGCATGATTGGAGCAACAGCACAGGCTGACGGCTCACTAAAATACAAACAGCCCGACAACAAGGGTACAATCACTGGTGGCAGCTACATTGCTGAACATGACGGTCGCTCCGGAGTACTTGACCTTACTGGCGAAGGCGCACAGATGAATGTCGGCAAAGATGCGCTGATAGCCTATAACAACAGCACATATCTTGCGTCTACCGCTGCATACACTTTTATGACATGGCTCTCTGTTGACAAATGGACACCGGGTGCATTCCTTATAAAGAAAGAAAGTTCCATAAACAACGGTATATCTCTCCGTATGGGCGACACACAGGGGGAATTCATTCTCCGTTGCAACGGAGTGGAGTTTACATATACCACTGCAATAGAGCTTGAGAAATGGCATCATATAGGTTTTTCGACCGGCACGGAAACCATCGGCAACGAATTTGTATTCGTTATTGACGAAACGGTTGTACAGCCGGCATATACACACACTGCCGTAGCCAACACGGTGCTCAATAATCTACGCTCGACTGATTGTATTATAGGAGAATGTTATGACGGAAAACTTGACGAAACAATAACATGGTCGCAGAAATTCGGTGCAACCGACATTGTTGCACAGAGCAAATCACCTATAGAACCAGGTATTGGCAAGAGTATTACCGGTGCATATTCACGTAGCGTTGACGGATTTTGGAAATATGACATTCCGGAAGATCTTGGGCGCGACAGTTATTCCACACCTGAATGGTTCAGAATGATCAAATCCGTTTTCGACGGATATGAAGGAGCACATGTGACTATCAGTATCGACAAATGGGCCGATGAGTTCTTTACAAAAATAAACAACAACGCACAGTACCGTGAGACACTTGCCAATGCGATATCGCAGATGGGAAATGAGCCGTTTCTTGACGGAGTAGACTATGATTTCGAATGGAACAACAATTGGAGCGGAATAGGAACGCTTTGCCAACTGGTACGCGCCAAGCTACAGGATGGTAAGATACAGGCAGTGTCGCCACACGAACTATACTATAACTTCCCCACTGACAAGATGCAGTATGTCGATTATTTCAACTTCCAGGACTACGGTCCCGGCAACAGAAACATATTCAAATTCGACAACTACAAGAATTTCTTTGCCAAGGCAAAGAACTACGGATACCCGGTAGAAAAGATTATGCTCTCATACGCAACTACCACCAGCGGAGCAATGTACAGCAACGGCAGTCGCCCTGCAAGCAGTCACGCCCAATACGCGCCCACCGGCTGGCGTTCAATGCCATACGAGACATTTGAGTACAATCAGAACACATATGATGTAGGCGAGGGACTTACACGACACTTCACCGGCATGGAACAGGTGTGGTTGCGCAGCGAATTTATGAACAACAACGGCTGCGCAGGTATTTTCTATTGGGACATGGGCAATGACACACGCGATAGCAACGACCCTCGTTCACTTGCCACACACGCATCATTTGCAATAAACAGCAATGTACAGAGAATTGTTGAAGATGTTGATGTAGCCGCTGAAGCTCCCCTGGAGTATGAATATGAAGAGAGCGTGACCGAATACTACCGCATACGCGGTGCTGCCGACGGTCACACCACACACTATCTGTACCAGAACGGAGATGAACTGTTTGCTGGCGAAAAGGGCAATGAAATAAGCAGTATTTTCTGTTTTGAAAAGGCTGACGAAGCAGATGCATACTACCTGAAAGCCAATGACGGACGATATATCCAGGACCGTAGCGAACTACAGACAAAACAATCAATCTACCGCTTTGGCAAGACACCGATATCTTACAGCATCAAGAGCAAGGAGTATGACTACCCGGAAGGACACTACTGCCTTGAGCAGACCTACTACATCCCCAACAAGCCCGATTTCACTGATGTGCAACGCTGCCTTAAGTGCAACGGAAATAACGAAGGAGTTTCAACATGGGGGCCCTGGACAGCAGCATCACATTGGGCAATTGAGCCTGTATATGGATACGATATATATTCCGTTACACTTACCGACGTAGAGGCAATCACGTATAGTATTGCCAGCTACACAGGCAGCAGCAGGATATACAACGGAGGATTTATTGCCGTTGCAGCAGGAAAAGAGATTTTGCCGGAGAATGTTGTCTCGGCAAAAGAAGAGCAGATAACAGTTGCCATCGACAATAATGAAAAGAAAATCACCGTCATAAGCAGTACTGTTTCAAACGTGGAGGAGATTAGAGAAAACAGCAAACCGACGATAATCCACGACCTTGCCGGACGCAAGTTGCGTGAGATAACAAAACCCGGCATATACATTGTCAACGGCAAAAAATATTTAAGAAAATAATCCTTACACGATACTGTAAAAAATATTATGAACAGCGAAAGCCACCCTTTAGAGCCTTTCCTGCCACAGAATGCAAGGATTCTGATGCTCGGCAGTTTTCCGCCACCAAAAGCAAGGTGGTCAATGGAATTCTTTTATCCGAACTGGATAAATGACATGTGGCGTATCATGGGAATAATTTTCTACAATGACAGGCATTTTTTTGAAGACGCAAGCGAAAAGAGGTTCTGCAAAGAGAGAATCGTTACATTCTGCGACGAAAAGGGGATAGCCTTATACGACACTGCTTGTGAGGTTGTACGCCTGAAGGATAATGCATCGGACAAATTTCTCGAGGTGGTAAAAGCTACTGATATCATTGCAATGCTGGAGCTGATTCCGCAGTGTACTGCTATCATAACAACCGGCGAAAAAGCAACGGATGTGATAACAGAGACATTTGCATGCGAAAAACCCAAGGTGGGAGCCATGACAACAGTATCCATAAACGGCAGAGAGGTGCATTTCTGGAGAATGCCTTCAAGTTCAAGAGCTTATCCACTGAACATTGAAAAAAAAGCAGAGTACTACCGCGCAATGTTACAAGCGGAAATTGGTGAAAAATAGAAATCTTTTTATTATAATTGCACCTTGAAAAGTTTTAAAAAATACAAAATCACATATAATATGAAATCACTTTTAAGAAAAGCGTTATTTGCTATAGGAATTTTATTCTGCATTTGTGCAAACGGACAAAAGCCGACAACAAGAGGAACCATTCAGGAAACAGGCGGAAATATCGTTGTATATCACGAAACGGCAAGCTGGGGACAGAACTACCCTTTCAACGAACAGTGCTGGACAAGCTATGGAGGAACCACACATGCAAAGACAGGTTGCGTAGCCACTGCTTACGCAATTGTACTGCGTTATCACTGCTACCCCACAAAGGGAACAGAAAATATTTTGTACAACTGCCAGGCACCCATATATGTGGAAATAACCGACAGAAATTATGATTGGGACAATATGCCATTGGTATATGACGGTAATTGGAACGAAACACAGATATATGAGGTTTCAAAGTTGATGGCACACCTTGCACACGCATATTTTTCATCATTCGGAAGCGGTGCAACAACAGCTAACGAGGAGCGTGAGACAGCACGACTCAACAGATATTTCAATTATCCCAAAGTACAGGCATCGTACCAACGCGATTACACACAAGAGGAATGGGAAGCAAAGATAAAGGAAAGCCTTGACAACGGTTGCCCAATCCCCTACGCAGCAAACAACTCAGGCACAGGCGATTCACGTCACATGTTTGTAATTGATGGTTACACCGATAACGGTTACTTCCATTTCAATTTCGGATGGAACGGAAGCGGTAACGGATGGTTCAAACTCGATAATATTACACCATACCAGGGCGACAACTACTCTTGGAACGGCAATTCAGAACATTACGCAAACTTTAACCTGATGCCTGACATTGCAAAATATAACGTTACAGCAACAGCATCGCCCGAAGAGGCCGGAACCGTTTCAATAAACGGCGGTACTGCATCGGGGCATGTCACTGCCGAACTTTTTGAGAGTACAGAGGCAACACTCACTGCAACCGCAAGCAACGGCTATACATTCTCGCACTGGAGCAAAGGCGAAACAACTATCAGTACCGAAAACATCTGCAAGGTAATCGTGGAAGCAAGCGACAACGACTATATTGCCAACTTTGTGGCATCTTCGGCACCTGTAAGTGCTGAATATAAAGTAAGCCCAAGCACCGGCACATTCACATTCATTGAAGAAAAAAGCCCAAAATGGACTTTCAGTACAACAGACGAATACCCTGCAGAACTCACACTACAGGCTGCATGCGGCACAACTCCTGTCAACTCCATGAACGCTGTCAGCGGTATGATGCAACTATACGCATTCGACTATAATATGCAGAGTGGCATAACATATACACTTGCTGTACCCGAAGGTTATCTGATAAAAGGTTACGAATTGAAGTTCAAGAAAGGTTCAAGAACGCATGACATAACCATCAGCAATGACGAAACAATATTAAAGCCTGATGGCGTATCGGAACAGGTGCTGTCTGCAACAGGATTATCTGTTACAAGTACATCGTTCAATTTGACCGGTACAGTAGCCAACAATCTCATAAAAGTAACGGATTTCACCGTTACAATCCAAAGAGAAGGTGGTTCCGAAACAGGTATTGATGACATCCGCACTGTCGACAACAACCATATATACAACATCAGAGGAGAAAAACTCGACAAAATCACCGAACCGGGCATATACATTGTGAACGGCAAAAAGATTATGAAGAGATAGTATATATTTTTATAGGAATCCGAGAGCTGAAAAGTAAAAAAACAGCATAAAACTACAAAAAAAGCAAGGATTTTTTCACACTTACCAAAAATTCTTCTATATTTGTGGAAAGCTACGAATATATACAGCATGCGCCATGAAATGACAAAGCAATTTTGTATGTACCATCCGTTTGCCTGTATTATTTGTATAATGATTGTTGAACCATATGACCGAGAATGACATAACTGTTATTGCAAGCTTTGAAGAGAAACTCTACCGACTTGTTCTTGAATACAAGAAGATGGTGGAACACAACAAAGAGCTGACAGAAATGCTTACACAAAAGGAGAATGCCATAAAGGAGCTGGAACTCCGTTGTACGGCACTCGAAGAGAACTACAACAATCTGAAACAGGCAAGGATATTGAGCCTCAACGACAATGCTGTCGATGAAACAAAAGAGAGAATATCCAAGCTGGTGCGTGAAATCGACCGTTGCATCGAGTCATTGAAAAAATAAAAGGAGACTTTGCAGATGGAAGATAGAGAATTGGGAATTAACCTTATTATTGACGGCATATCATATCCGCTTACCGTAAAGGCAAGTGAAGAGCCATACTACAGACAGGCTGCACGATTGGTAAACAATACGCTGTCACTATATAAAGAGCTTTTTGAAGGAGAAGAGGGAGTAAGAGTCATGACAATGGCAGCACTTGACATTGCGTTCAACTCCATAAAGGGAGGAAACGACGGCAATTCCGCAGAAGTCATGCGCAAGATCAATGAATTGACACGTCTTCTCGACAACACGCTCAAAGGGTAAACACCGTACCCTATACATTACAATTTCACGCATTGCATATTCAAAGAAGCCGACACCACATGCCGGCCGAAGGATGGCAGTGCGTTTTATTATATATATAAATTTTAAACATTATGCATGTCACAACATTAATTATTGGATTGGCGGCAGGCCTTGTAGTAGGTTTCGTAGGCCAATATTTGATAAACAGATTCGGACTGAAAGCAAAGCGTCAGAGCATTATCGACGACGCACACAAGGAGGCTGAGGTTATCAAAAAGAACAAACTCCTTGAAGTAAAGGAGAAATTCCTCAACAAGAAAGCTGAACTCGAAAAAGAGATTTCACAGAGAAACAACAAAATCCAGCAGGCCGAGCATAACCTGAAACAGCGCGAGGTACAGTTCAACCAGCGCAACGAGGACTTGCAACGCCGCAAGAACGAACTTGACACCATCAAGGACAATCTTGAAGCACAGAAAGGAGTTCTTGAGCGCAAACAGGAAGAACTTGACAAACTACATGCACAGGAGCGCGAAAAACTTGAAAGCATCAGCGGTCTGTCGGCCGAAGAGGCTAAGGAACGCCTTGTAGAGTCACTTAAAGAGGAGGCTAAGAGCGAAGCTGCATCATACATCAACGACATCATCGATGATGCCAAGATGACAGCTACAAAGGAGGCTAAGAAAATAGTAATACAGACAATACAGCGCGTAGCAACAGAAACTGCAATAGAGAATTCCGTTACAGTATTCCACATTGACAGCGATGAGATGAAAGGACGTATTATCGGACGCGAAGGACGAAACATCCGCGCCCTTGAAGCGGCTACAGGCGTGGAAATTGTCGTAGATGACACTCCTGAAGCTATCGTACTGAGCGCATTCGACCCTGTACGTCGCGAGATAGCACGTTTGGCACTCCACCAGCTTGTTGCCGACGGACGTATCCACCCTGCACGCATTGAAGAGGTTGTAGCAAAGGTAAAGAAACAGATTGAGGAGGAGATTATCGAGACAGGTAAGCGTACTACCATTGACTTGGGTATACATGGAATGCACCCTGAACTGATACGCATCATCGGTAAGATGAAATACCGTTCATCATACGGACAGAACCTGTTGCAACACGCACGTGAGACTGCAAACCTCTGTGCTGTTATGGCTGCCGAACTCGGTTTGAACCCCAAAAAGGCAAAACGTGCCGGACTATTGCACGATATAGGTAAGGTACCCGATGAGGAGACCGAATTGCCACACGCAGAGTATGGTATGAAGATTGCCGAGAAATACAAGGAGAAAGCAGATATATGCAATGCCATCGGTGCTCACCACGACGAGGTTGAGATGACAAGCCTCATCGCTCCTATTGTACAGGTTTGTGACGCCATTTCAGGCGCACGTCCGGGCGCACGCCGCGAAATTGTAGAGGCATACATCAAACGTCTGCACGATCTTGAGCAACTTGCTATGTCATATCCCGGCGTAACCAAGACATACGCAATTCAGGCCGGCCGCGAACTGCGCGTAATTGTCGGTGCAGACAAGATTGATGACAAGCAGACCGAATTGCTGTCGGGCGAAATCGCAAAGAAGATCCAGGACGAAATGACATATCCCGGACAGGTAAAGATTACCGTAATCCGCGAAACACGTGCCGTAAACTACGCACGATAAGGATATCAGAAATACAAAAACAGATGCCTGCGAATTCGCAGGCATCTGTTTTTGTATAAGTTCTTTATTTCCACAAATCGCCCCAACCGGTGCGGTTACCATCAACAGTGTTTTTACCATTATCCGCATCCGTATCAATCATACGGACACTGGCAGCCAACATATTTACTGAACAAAAATTAACGACAAGCACTTCGGGTTTCAAATAAATTCTTTTCATATTTTATACTTTATAACATTGTAAAACAAGACCTTAAAGGCAAAAGAAGAAAAACAGTCGTTTTCTTCCTTTGTCTACAAACAGCCTTGTATTACTTTTTGTTCAAAAGTACAAGAACACTACAACGACATAGAGAAATAGACTCCACAACCTCCGGTAGGAGTTATTGTAGGCATCAACGAAACATTATGCTCCTTTGCGAAAGGAGTGGTAAAAAGCAAACCGCTGCCTACACCTATGGCTGCACCGGCAAGGACGTCCCAAATATCGTGCTTACGGGCATAGATTCTTCCCCATGCCACATATCCGCTGACTATATATGCCGGCACCCCCCACTTCCATCCGTAACGTTTCATCAGGAATGTTGCACCGGCAAAGGCAAAATTATTGTGATTGGAAGGAAATGCATCAAAGCCACTGCCGTCAGGACGGGCCTTCTTTACACTGTACTTGAGGATATAAGTAGCTGCCGTAGAGACGGCAACAGTCTTACCAAGTTCAAAGAAACCCTCATAATCACCCTTGCACAATGAAACGCCTGCACCAAGTGCCGCAGGTACAAACATTGCGACATCGGTGGAAAGGTCGATGGTCTTGCGGCTCTGTGCAGGAGAAATGCCGACAAGAAACATTACAAGAAACGAGAAGAGCAAACTTCTTTTCATAATTATAGATAATGGGTGATATTAATCTGCCACAACCGGCATACGGTAAATATTTGTCTCTTTAGGTTCAAAGCCACATGAGCGATATATGCTATTGGCCGCAATACGCGATGGACGGGAGGTAAGCATCAGAGTTCCGTTACCTAATGACCCGGCAAAGGCAATGGCATGCTGCACAAGCATGCGCCCTATTGCACGTCCGCGCATAGCCTCATCGACAACCACATCCTCAATCCACAGCTTGCGCCCTGTAGGAGCAAGATATTCTCCGACTGTAAGCATGCCGACAACAACACCTTCACATTCTGCAAAAAAGAGATGTGACGATGGTGAAGACACAATCTCTTCGAGCGACTCCAGCGTAAACACAGCAGGTTTTGTCGAGAGCTGTACCAACAGGCGATTTACAGCATCTACATAGCTGACATCGGCACTATTTATCTCAAAAATTCTTATACAGTCACCCATTATTATATATTCACTTTACATTTGACACCTTTCGATTCGTTCTGCAGGCGATCAAGGACAGTCACTACAAAAGTATATTTTCCTTGCATACCTTTAGGCAACCTGAAGAAAGTCTTGTCCGTTATGGCCATTATATTTGCCGGATTTTCAACATCCACACTCTCGCCATTGGCAAAACAGTATACTACATATCTATGTGGAGCGTCCATGACATCCTTGCTGTCCTTGCCGTCGACAAGCCATAAGAGCATCTGTCCATCCCCGTCAGATACCATACGCACGCCTTTCACTTTGGACGGAGCTTTTCCGTCAATAAATGGTGATTTCGGAACCAACGCCGGATATCGGTAAAATCCGTCGGCAAGAATATCGCGATAACCATCCATATTGTTGGCAGCAGATGCCGCATCCCAAAAGCATGAACCGGAAACACAGGGAGTGGTACGTTGCAGTTCGTATTTTCTCTGTTGCTGATTGCCGGACACCGAAGTCGTATCCTTAGCCCTGACTGTACGTACCACGTCCTGGCCTATATACAACGGACGACCGGAGGCATGCTTGGCCCACCACCCTACAAGTTCCTCGTAATCGGCGGCAGAATGACCTATCTCCCAATAAATCTGTGGAATAGTATAGTCTACCCATCCCTGCTCAATCCAGAACAAGACATCGGCATTCAGTTCGTCGTAGCACTGTAGGCCGTTTGTCTTGCTACCATGTGTCCAACTCTTTGCGTTACGGTAGATTCCGAATGGAGAGACACCGAACTTTACCCATGGCTTTACCTCACGTACAGTACGGTGAAGCTGATATATCAGATGATTTATATTCTCGCGACGCCACTCTCCTCTATCAGCATATCCGCTACCAGCAAACCATTTTTCGTCGGGAAATTCAACGCCCTTTGTAGGATAGGGATAAAAATAGTCATCGATGTGCAGACCGTCTACATCGTAACGTGTGAGAATATCCTTTACAACACGGCATATATGGTCGCGGTTATACTGCAACGCGGGGTTGAAATAGAGCTGTCCCTGATACTCTATGAACTTATCAGGATTTTTCATACTCGGGTGCTCAAGGGCAATGAGTTTAGTGGTTTTTGTTCGCGCACGATAAGGGTTTATCCAGGCATGCAGTTCCATATTACGGCTGTGGCACTCCTTTACCATAAAGGCAAGAGGGTCCCACCCCGGCGAGCACCCCTGTTCACCTGTGAGAAAACGGCTCCAAGGCTCGTATGGCGAAGGATAAAGAGCATCTCCTTCAACGCGGACCTGAAAGATAACTGCATTCACATTCACCTTCTGCAGATTGTCAAGCATTATGGTAAGGTAGTTTTTCATCTGTTCCTCACCCATTCCTGTAAATTGTCCGTTTACAGCCTGTATCCATGCACCGCGAAATTCACGCTTTGGATGTTCAGCCTTGTCATGAATCAACTTCTTGCTTGCACAAGATTGCATGAACAGCAGCGAGAGCAACAGCAACGATATATATATTTTTTTCATATAATATTCTTTAGTATCTGCGAAGATACAACAAAGAAACGAAAGTTAACGAAAATGAGTTACAAAGAAGAGAAGTGTATCCTGTTTTTATCATGCTAGGGTATTTACGAAAAGAATAATTAACAGACGCATTCATATCTATTTTCATAATAAAGATACATTATAGTATTTTTTTGTGTAAATTCGCGAGATTGATTTATGGCAGAGAGCAAGATGAAAGAGAACAGCAAGAATATAATAATCAAAGGAGCACGTGTAAACAACCTAAAGAATGTCGATGTGGAAATACCTCGCGGCAAGCTCGTTGTCATTACAGGACTTTCGGGTTCCGGAAAGTCATCACTTGCCTTCGACACCCTATATGCCGAAGGACAGCGCCGCTACGTGGAATCCCTTTCGGCATACGCACGCCAGTTTCTCGGGCAGATGAACAAGCCTGAATGTGATTTCATCAAGGGAATTCCGCCTGCCATAGCCATAGAACAGAAAGTAAACAACCGTAACCCACGTTCAACAGTGGGTACATCGACTGAGATATATGAATATCTCAAGTTGCTGTATGCACGTATAGGCAAGACATATTCACCCATCAGTGGAACGTTGGTAAAGAAGGACAATCCTGAAGACCTGATAACATGCACGCATAACCGCCCTGAAGGAACGCGTTATCTGCTTCTTGCACCGATTCGCAAACGTAAGGACCGTACTCTCGAAGAGCAGCTACAGATATACCTGCAACAAGGATTTACACGTATTGTCCTTGACAAGGAGATAATACACATTGAGGATTACAAGCCACAAAAACATGATACTCCCTCTCTGCTCATAGACCGTCTGACAGTCAATTACAGTCAAGAGAGCACAAGCCGCCTGCTGGACTCTGCAGAAACAGCGTTCTACGAGGGTGACGGCACATGTATGATACAATTCATGGATGAGGAGGCTCCACACAGTTTCAGCATACGCTTCGAGGCTGACGGTATGGAGTTCGAAGAGCCTACAGAACAGATGTTCTCGTTCAACTCGCCTATCGGAGCCTGCCCTGACTGCGAAGGATTCGGACGCATAGTAGGCATTGACGAGGACCTTGTCATTCCTAACAAGACACTGAGCATATACGACGGTGCTGTATTCTGCTGGCGAGGAGACAAGATGGGCGAATGGAAAAATGAATTCTGCCGCCATGCACCAAAGGACGATTTCCCCATTTTTGAACCATATTACAATCTTACACAGGAACAGAAGGATTATCTGTGGCATAAAGGCCCATGGATAGAAGAATATGGCGAGAATATCAACATCGACAATTTCTTCAACATGGTCAAGGCCAACCAATACAAGATACAATACCGCGTAATGCTATCCCGTTATCGCGGTAAGCCGATATGTCCTACATGCCACGGAACACGACTGAAAAAAGAGGCCACATACGTCAAAGTTGGCGGAACAAGCATTACAGAGCTCATAGAGATGCCTGTAACACGCCTGAAGACTTTTTTCGACAACCTTGTATTAGACGAGCACGATACTGCTATAGCTAAGCGTATACTCACCGAGATACGTAACCGTGTGGATTGCCTCATGGATG
>JAEIGA010004236.1_pt1 | contig 22216 bp, 16 predicted proteins | sample 9270691 | NCBI WGS metagenome assembly JAEIGA01 (sample SAMN17057246, study PRJNA624740) | gut metagenome | biome: biome; isolation source: fecal sample | host: Bos grunniens | place: China: Xizang | collected 2019 | reverse complement strand
TTGAGACGTTGTTTATGATTACAAAGATACAAAAATTGTCAGCAATTCACAACCCAACAAATAACGAGCGCACACGCCAATAGGTTGTTTATGATTACAAAGATACAAAAATTGTCAGCAATTCACAACTATTGATGCGATACCCATAATAATACATGGGTTGTTTATGATTACAAAGATACAAAAATTGTCAGCAATTCACAACTGTATCCATGCGGGCTGTTTTGCGAGTGCAGTTGTTTATGATTACAAAGATACAAAAATTGTCAGCAATTCACAACGGTGCTGCATTTGCAAGTTACTACGCGGAAGTTGTTTATGATTACAAAGATACAAAAATTGTCAGCAATTCACAACCTGCATCGCACACGATGCATATATATTACCGTTGTTTATGATTACAAAGATACAAAAATTGTCAGCAATTCACAACTAACACTTTTGCCATTTCCATACCAATGTGTTGTTTATGATTACAAAGATACAAAAATTGTCAGCAATTCACAACGAGAATAACACATGCGATTGTGAAGTGGAAGTTGTTTATGATTACAAAGATACAAAAATTGTCAGCAATTCACAACCCTCAAAATTACAAGCAAAAACCCGCAAAGTTGTTTATGATTACAAAGATACAAAAATTGTCAGCAATTCACAACTATAAACGTGGAGCCTGACAACGACATACTGTTGTTTATGATTACAAAGATACAAAAATTGTCAGCAATTCACAACACACAGGAAGCTCTGGCTCCGCAGGTATTGTTGTTTATGATTACAAAGATACAAAAATTGTCAGCAATTCACAACAGCATAGGGAGCTAAAGCGCATACCTAACGGTTGTTTATGATTACAAAGATACAAAAATTGTCAGCAATTCACAACCGTTATTTCTATTAAAGAAAAAAAATGCTGGTTGTTTATGATTACAAAGATACAAAAATTGTCAGCAATTCACAACCTCTTGCAGGTATGATAGGCTCTATGTATGGTTGTTTATGATTACAAAGATACAAAAATTGTCAGCAATTCACAACTTGTCGTTTCCAATCCGCTTGAACTAAGAGTTGTTTATGATTACAAAGATACAAAAATTGTCAGCAATTCACAACCAAACGATCTTCGCCCTGTGTGCGATGTCAGTTGTTTATGATTACAAAGATACAAAAATTGTCAGCAATTCACAACAGAGCATAATTGTATTGTAACACTTGCAGAGTTGTTTATGATTACAAAGATACAAAAATTGTCAGCAATTCACAACCTATATTTTAACCTAACCCACATTTCTTTGTTGTTTATGATTACAAAGATACAAAAATTGTCAGCAATTCACAACTCGGGTCTTTACTCGAATACGTCACCGGATGTTGTTTATGATTACAAAGATACAAAAATTGTCAGCAATTCACAACCTGCATTACACAAGACGCGTATATACTACCGTTGTTTATGATTACAAAGATACAAAAATTGTCAGCAATTCACAACAGTAAGGTGTTCGGCTTGTACATCACAGAAGTTGTTTATGATTACAAAGATACAAAAATTGTCAGCAATTCACAACTATGGCTGGTCATGGCATATCAGTAGGTCGGTTGTTTATGATTACAAAGATACAAAAATTGTCAGCAATTCACAACCTAAATTGGCTCGTGAAAATGGTTTTTTTTGTTGTTTATGATTACAAAGATACAAAAATTGTCAGCAATTCACAACCACCATTACTGATAGCTGGAGGAGTATTTGGTTGTTTATGATTACAAAGATACAAAAATTGTCAGCAATTCACAACGTACAAAACAACTAATTAAATAAATACTAAGTTGTTTATGATTACAAAGATACAAAAATTGTCAGCAATTCACAACGAATGGTCGCAGATGTCAGCGAGGGTGGTGAGTTGTTTATGATTACAAAGATACAAAAATTGTCAGCAATTCACAACGGATAAAGTTGTAAGTACTTTATTGAAAGAGTTGTTTATGATTACAAAGATACAAAAATTGTCAGCAATTCACAACACTTCCCTGATTGTTCTCTTGAATTGGTGAGTTGTTTATGATTACAAAGATACAAAAATTGTCAGCAATTCACAACGGTGGTGGCACAATGGAGCAAGCAGTTAAGGTTGTTTATGATTACAAAGATACAAAAATTGTCAGCAATTCACAACTATATAGTGGCTATGGCAGTTGAAATTTATGTTGTTTATGATTACAAAGATACAAAAATTGTCAGCAATTCACAACGTTCTGGTGGTTTTAAAATTACCTCTTTTTGTTGTTTATGATTACAAAGATACAAAAATTGTCAGCAATTCACAACCCAACTCCATTATGGATTTGCCCATCTTTTGTTGTTTATGATTACAAAGATACAAAAATTGTCAGCAATTCACAACTGTTCAACCAAAAGTTCCTTGATGCCCGGAAGTTGTTTATGATTACAAAGATACAAAAATTGTCAGCAATTTATAGCTAACGTCAATATTCTTGATAAGAATTAAAAACATTATATTGTTGGATCTGCAACACAAAACATATCTTCATTGTTTTCTACTAATAGAGTAATTATTTTATCTTTAATACCTAATACGCGAGCTGCAAAAAAACCACAATTAAGAGCCATTACAGAATCTCTCTTTATATAATTAAACAATGCATCCAACTTCTGTGGAGTGTCACATTGTATTTTGTTTTTATTGCTATCATAATACGCAAACGGTTTGCCATTCCAACTCTTCATTTCATCTAATAGCCACTCTTTATCAAATGCCCAAGTTTCAATAGGCAATGGCAGTAAATCGTTTTCAACGATATAATCTATAACTTTACTCATATTTTTTAGATTTTAATTTAAATAATTATAACGCTATATAGTCATTACATTAGAACAACTCCAATTGTTGCACTGGAGGATTAAGCGATTCTGGTTTTGAGGCAACAAATAGTTCCATCTGTCCAAACTGCTTATCAGTAATACACAAGATACCTACATAGCCAAATTCGGGCAGATTGCGTTTCACTCGTTTTATGTGGACTTCGGCATTTTCTACACTCGGACAATGACGAATGTAGATTGAAAACTGAAACATATTAAACCCATCGGAAACCAATTGTTTCCGAAATTCAGTTGCCGCCTTACGCTCTTTTCGTGTTTCGGTCGGCAAATCAAAAAAGACCATAACCCACATAACACGATATTCACTAAATCGGTCGTACATATATAATTACATAGTTGGATAAACTATTTTGCGAGCCTCGCCTGCATAGCATTTTTGCAACGAACTGGTGGTCAACCCTACCGCTACCATCAGTGGACTGCGTTTGCCATTGATTGTGACATCGAGCGTAGGCACGGAGAGCAGTTCAGCCTTATGCTGTTTTTCTAATGTTTCGATAGCACCATATTTGTCGTAGAGCGACATCACCAATCTATCGACATAAGGTCGGTAAGGCTCCATCACATCATCGGCAAGACAATAGGCATTGTATTTGTTGCGATGGTGCATGCCCCACGTAGGCAACAATCCACTACCCACCAACGCCCGAGCCACAACAGCACGTAATATAGCATAGCCATAATTAAGCATATTATTCGGAGCAATCCCCTCTCTGTCGCGAGTAAAATCCTCTATCATTGGAAACGCCTCTTTCCAATAGAAAGCAGCAGCACGAGCCTCCAGATTCATAGCATCACCACTACGCACATCACCTGCCCAGCGTTGCATATTCGTCACATTCACACCACGTACATCCCTCAATACTGCTGCCTGATTCTCAATTTTGGCCATAATAGTTTGTTGCCAAAGTTGCTTTTGCAAAGGTTGTGAGGCTTGCAATTGATAGCGAAAACGCTCGGTCTGCGTGGTGTTTCCGCATAACGGAAGCATCAGTCCCACAGGCAAACGTTGATGATCGCAAGTAATTAACGCACAATTATTTTCAAGCAAAGCCTCCATCAACCCTTGGGTAATAGTTATCTGCTGATGGTCGAGCACCACCACCCCAATATCCTCCACAGGAATAGTTGCATGAGCCTCCTTACGAAATGATTCAGGTAAAGCATCATTCCTCTCTACCTCTGGCAAACGCAAAACCAATTGCCCTTGCTTCAAACTAAGGTACGAAGGATTACCAAAATATAATGTGCGTTTAATCATTATTTTTTCAATTTAATGTTACCATTTTCTAATTCAAAATCGTATCCTTCAATTAATAATTCTAATTTAGATATAGAGCCTCTAATTTTTTCAGGAAGAGAAACTCCTTCTTTGACACTTTCACCTTTTCCTAATTCACTATCTGGTTGAGCGTTATTATGTTTAATCATTTTTATCAATGGTCCTGCAGATTCAAAATCTTTTATTACATACAAATATTTAGAAATCTCATCAGACGCCATTGAATGAATATCGTTTTTATTAAAACCATGACATACTATAGCCATAACTCCTTTGTGAATAATTCTATTTAAAGTATAAATTTTTCCCTTGTTTTCTATTTCTTGCGCAATATCATCTTTCCCTTGTTTTCTATTTTCAGCAATATCAAAAAGAGTAATAGGCTCATAATGCTTTTTCCCTAATTCTACATTATAATACTGACACACACAATACAAACTACCTTGACCAACCCCAGCATAATAATATTGTTTATATTCTGGTGTAGAATCAGAAATATATGCTTGTTTTTTGACAAGAAGCGGATTTTTGATAGACACCACACAACGAATATGGCGAATGCGATTAACCTTATTACCATGTTTATCAAGCATATAAATACCTTGTTCGCAAGCCTCTTTGAATGATAAGCCTTCATATTGTTTTTCAAGTTTGTCAATCAAAGACTTATTAACAGCCTCTTTGCGCAATTCCTCCCAAGATTTGAAACCCGAATCCATATCGTTGTTTTTATATTTAAGGTCTTTACGTTTGACGTAAATGGTATTTTCTAATTGTACAACTTTATCATTTTCATCGCGTTTTAATGTTTTGCCATTAGGCATTAGTTCGGCTTGACGCACCGCACCAAGCCATGACTCTTGATGCAACTGACCACGAATTACATCTCCATTTTGCCATTTTTCAACCTCTTGTCCTTCTTTATTTACCATACGAACAACTTTACCGCGTACTCTCACACGACGATGAGCTGGCGTCAATGTTTGGTCTTTTGAGATATGACGAACCAAAATATTAGATTCAATTGTAGAGACTAATCCATCGATGTTTCCTATATGACAAGATTTTAATTTAATATTCAATTGATTTTCTATAGTTTGATACAGATTTACATCTTCTGTCCACTTTTTAGCCTCTTCTCTTTCATAAAACAATTTCAATATTTCATCGCGAAGAGCTGATTTTGGTATTAAAGTTAGTATAGTCGCATCAATAGCATGATGAGAATGTTTACTACGGTCTTTTTTCTCAAATTCAGCTTGTGTACCCAAAATTTTGCGGAATACTGCAGTTGTACTACCCTTTTGAACTGAAACATCAGAGAATAAAGAACGAAGGAAATGGTAAGCATATTTAGTAATAATACCTGTATCAACTAATTGACTATTACGAAAACCAGTAGATATGTCCGTCATCAAAAATGTATTGACTTTTTTCTCCCAATAATCCAACTCTAACTCCCACAAATGACGTTGACGAATAGCATTATCTTTCTGATCTTTAGTCTGTGCTTTACGCGAACGATGTTTATAGTATTCAATATTTTGTTTAAGTTTCTCTACACGATTTATCCATGGTTGGATACGGACTTTTATTTCATCATAATTCTCTAATTCTGTAGGTTTTCTATTCTTCTTTACTCGTCTATTAAAATCAGAGTCACAAATAGTGAGATTTGCCATAGAATCATCGAAACTAATACTACGAGGAACAGTATGTTCAATATCAAATTCCGTATCAGAAAAGAGATTTTTAATATTAATTATTCTACCTGTATAGATACATTGACAACCTTGCTCGAGCCACAATTTATACTTTTCAACTCGCTTCTTCATCCATTCATTATAAAAAGTAATACTTTCTCCTTTAGCAAAATTAGCTTCACGAGATTCTTTATGGTCTGGATGACCAAAATCAGCTTGATCAAGCAATAATTTAACCTTTTCTAAATCCGCATCAGTTATATCTCGATTAACGTATTCTGCCTCAATACGCTTTCTTATTTCTTTATATTCTTCTTCACGCTGACGTTGATACGTTTCTATAGCCCAACGCATATTAGCATCATTAAGCGTACGTGCGGTTTCAACTACCACGCGAGTATCCTCATCAATAATATTGGCTTTCAACAATTTATTAATCTGTTGTCGCAAAATATGAAGTGTACGCAACGCCATCGGATTTTTGAATGCACCTATCACAGGAGATTGCAGCAAACGTTTCGATATCAAAGTACCATCTTCAGCCTTATACGTTTCCTCTTTGGCAGGAGCATAGAAGTCTACTTGCGATGGATGATAAAGTTGTTTGAATTTATCATCAGAGATATGAATATCATTTTCGGCAAAGAATTTCATCACCCATCGTGATAAAGATTCTTGTAAACGAGAAATCTTGAAATATTCACGCTTTTTATTACAGAAGAACTCTTGATAATATGACTCTACAGCACCAAGAATTGACACTTTTTCTGATTCGCTAAGTTCTTTCCATTTATTTTCTCCATAAGCATCAATAGTCGCACGTTCAACATCTTTACGGTCATCATCATCCAAAAGATATTCGTAATTAAATCGAGCAAATTGCTCTGACTCATCCAAAACTTTGTATTTAGCAATCAAAGAATTAACTATATTGAGTACTTTACGTTCAAAACGATTCTCTTGTGTAATATCACCCAATGCACCTTCAATTGTATCACCATACTCACACCATAATTTTTCACCCAAAATTTCAGGCAATTTAGACAATAGTACAGCATCAGTATAGATATACCCTTTTTGCAAGAAAACATTAATCAAACGAATGGCTTTGAGACTCAACATTGCATAACCTTGAGATATAACACTCCAAAGCTTAACCAATTGCTTTATTTGTTCTTCAGACAAAGTAAGTTGGCGTTTATTGACAACCTCTAAAACATCCTCTACATTCTCGCTCGAAAAACATAAATGCCAAAGGTCTTGATAATTGAAAGAAATTTGATGTAAACCTTTTTTCTTATCTTTACCTTTGCGCTCTGCTTGTGAATATATTACAGCAGTTTGCCATTCATAACCTAATATTCTTTGCAGACGAGCCGTAACAGGACAACCACTGACGTTAGTATTTTCTTTATAGTTGATTGATTTATCTTTGTAAGATAATTTACAAGATAGTCGTTTACTTAACCATTCGATTATTTCTGCAAATTTAAAATTATCTCTAACCTTACCGATAAATAATTCGTTAAACAAATCTCGTTTTACATCCAAATATAGAGATTCTTTGTTTACTTTTATATTATTAATCAAAGACCATGCTCTGAATATTTCAAATTCGGGATGACTAACAGGACAGCGATATTTATTTTTCTCTAAAGTACACTTACCTATTGAACCTTTTTGTGATTTCAAAGGGCGTTTATAGAATATAGCTTTTGAAATTTCGTTGTAGAATTCAATAGGTAGATTTTGTTGGTCGCAAATAATCTTAACTTCATCGGCATATTGTTGACGAACAGGTGTATATTCGCTATTGCGTATGCGAACACCTTTTTTAATCAACGAATCCATAGCACAGCCAACTGTAGCAAAGCTATTCTCTTGCATATAGTTAGTAATTGCTTTAGAAGCCTTTTCTTCTGATTTTTTCAAAGCAATACTTATATCTTCGTCTTGATTATTATTTTCTTCTTGATTTTTAATTGTATTTCCCTTGCTACTCTTAAAACCACGACGTTGTGCAAAGTGATATAACGCACGACCTACAGCAAAACGATTCTCCTCAATTGATAAATCAAGTGGTTGAGTTGCAAGAATAGCTCGCAACTCGTATGGCGTAGTATATTCTGGTTTTCCATCATTATCAAAATCAAGACGCACCCATTGTTCAAAACGACGTGCATCAACCGGATATTGACGTTTTAATCCTTTTGATTTGTCATAACAAGCCCATTGTTCCCATTCCGATTGTGTAAGCGGACAATAACCATATTTCATCAAAACTCTAAGAGTTTCCCATATACGATATTTACGAGATTGATACATACGGCGTACTAAACGCTTTTCTGTACGTTGTGCAGCAAAAGAATATTCACCCGTTTTTTCTTTTCCTACTCCAGATTTAAACACTACCGAAGAATAATATTCTAATTGGTCAACAATTTTACCATCAATATCTTCATTACGAACTGCAATACCGATTGAGTTAGTTCCTAAGTCTAATCCTAAAATTTTTCCCATATTTTTTATTATTTATTTTGTTATTTCAAATTATTGTCGTACCTTTGCGCTTGAAAGATACAAAATGTGAGACTTTTCACAATAAGGCTATAAGCCGTAGATTTCTTTGTCCTGCGTCCTAAGATGTAGGACTTTTTTTATGCCCACAAAGGTAACCAATCTTTTTATAATCTCCAAATTTATATCCACCTTTTTCAGTATATTTTCACTCAATTTTTGGGCGCAAAGATACAACCCTATTTTGACAACTTTTGACAAAAAAGAAAATATTTTTATATTTTTTAATCAATCAAAAATTGTTGATGTTTTTCATAGTAAAAACATATTGCCTATCTACAATATTTTTTGTATATTTGCACTTTGTTTTATTACATAAAAAAAAGACGATAATAACATAAAAACATAATTTTTTTTATGTAATTCTGTTCTTCTCTCTTCTAAAAAAGTAAGATTTATGACCACACCATTTAACAACGAACAGTATATCCTACGTCAGTCGGAACACATCAAAGAGCGTATTGCGAAGTTTGGTAACAAACTATACCTCGAACTCGGTGGTAAACTTTTCGACGACTTTCATGCGAGCCGTGTTTTGCCTGGTTTCCAACCCGACAGCAAACTGACTATGCTCACTCAACTGCGTGATACGTTGGAAATTGTAATCGTAATTTCGGCTGCTGACATCGAAAAAAATAAGGTGCGCCAAGACCTTGGCATTACGTACGATGTGGATGTGTTGCGCTTGCGCGATGAGTTTATGTCGCGCGGTTTCGTGGTGAATTCGGTGGTCATAACTCACTATTGCGGTCAGACTTCGGCGAATATGTACCGCCAACGCTTGGAACGTCTCGGCATTACTACCTATTTCCACTACACTATCGAGGGATACCCTCACAATGTGGCTCTCATCGACTCGGAAGAGGGTTTTGGCAAGAACGACTATATAGAAACTACTCGCCCATTGGTAGTGGTAACTGCACCGGGTCCGGGTAGCGGAAAAATGGCTGTATGCCTCAGCCAATTATACAACGAACATGCGCGTGGCAATCAGGCTGGATATGCTAAGTTCGAGACTTTCCCTGTGTGGAATCTACCGCTAAAACACCCTGTGAACGTGGCTTACGAGGCGGCTACTGCCGACCTCAATGACGTAAACCTCATCGACCCTTATCACCTTGAAGCGTACGGCAAAACAGCTATTAGCTACAATCGCGATACGGAGATTTTCCCTGTGCTTGATGCTTTGTTTACTGGCATTTATGGTCATAATCCTTATAAATCGCCAACCGACATGGGTGTGAACATGGTGGGATTCTGCATCGAAGACGATGCGGCTTGTTGCGAGGCAAGTAAACAAGAAATCATACGCCGCTACTACCACGCACTGAATAATTTTGCCAATGGCGATATAGGCGAATCGGTGGTAAATCGCATCGCTCGATTGTTCCAACAAGTAGGTATATCGACAGCCGACCGCCCTGCCGCTACGGCTGCCAACGAACGCAAAGAGCGTACTGGTGCTATGGCTGTGGCTGCTATCGAATTGCGCGACGGACATATCATCACTGCCGAGGCATCGCCTCTACTTGGTTCGAGTGCGGCACTTCTGCTCAATGCTACGAAATATCTTGCTGGCATCGACCATGATGTGAAACTGATACCTCAAGAGATGATAGAGCCTATACAACATACGAAAATCAACTATTTACAAGGTCGCAATCCTCGCCTACACACTGATGAGGTGTTGGTGGCTTTGTCGGTATTATCGTTGCACAACGACAACTGTCGCAAGACGCTCGAGGCTTTGCCTCAATTGGCTGGTTGCCAAGCCCACTCCACTGTGATGCTCTCGGAGGTGGACCGCAAAATTTTCCGCAAACTTGGCATCGAACTCACTTGCGAACCTATTAGAAAATAAAAAAGACATAAGAACATAATAACAAAAAATTATGTTCTTATGTTATTCTGTCTTCTAAAAATTAAAAAATCATATCTTCATATCTATAAGAAAAAAAAGTAAAATATAACTATTATGACTAACGAACTAAAAACTACTCTATTCATACTATTAGCATTGCTATTTTCGACTGCGGCAATGGCTACCGATACCACCAAAGTAGTTCCAAAACACGATCCATACGAATTCGAAGTATATGGCTTCATACGCAACGACTTCACTTACGACTCGCGCAAAACGCTTGCTTCGGTGGGTGAATTGTTCAACTTCATCCCTATGGATGAACAACTTAACTCGTTAGGTGAAGACCTCAACGCTGTGCCTTCGACTCGATTGCTTGCTGTGGTATCGCGTCTCGGTTTCAACTTCAACTCGCCTGAATTCAATGGCGTGCGCTTCAATGCTAAAATCGAAACAGACTTTGCAGGCGCAGGCACATCATACTTCCTTTTCCGCATACGTCAAGCATACGTAGGCGTAAAATGGCAACACCACCAAATCATTGCTGGTCAGACTTGGCATCCAATGTCGGGCGACTTGTTGCCTTCGATTGTATCGCTCAACACAGGCGCACCATTCAACGCCTTCTCGCGTACTCCCCTCATCCGCTACAATGCTTTCACAGGTCCCGTAACCCTCTCGGCAGCGGCTATATATCAAATGCAATACACTTCGCCAGGACCTGATGGTAGTTCGACTAAATACCAAGTGTTCGGCGGAATGCCTGAACTCTATGTCGGCGCAACTTACGCAGCTAACGGACTCAAAGTGGGCATCGGTGGCGAATATATGTCGCTCCGTCCTCGCACTACTGCCGAATATAACGGCGAAATGGTGAAAGTGAAAGAGTCGGTCGGCTCATTCGCAACTCAACTCTTTGCTCAATATACTACGAAAAACTTCACCGTAGCGACAAAATCTATCTACGGACAAAATACTGCTCAACTGCTCATGATGTCGGGCTACGGAGTATGTGGCGTAAAGGCTGATGGCTACTCACGCCTCTACTCGCCTCTCACACAATCATCTACATGGCTCACTGCAGCCTACCATACTGCTCGCGAAAATCACAACATCCGTGCTACGATACTCGGCGGATATATGAAAAACTTGGGAGCTAAAGAGGCATTGACTGAAGTGTATGTGCGTGGCGACCAGAATATCGACCAAATGTTCCGCATCGCACCATCAATTCAATACTTGTTCAAAGGTCTTGTTATAGGCATCGAGTACGAATACACAGGCGTGATGTATGGCACCCCACAAGCCAACTTCGCTGTCGCAAGCGACCGCCTCGTAAACAACCACCGCACATACGTGATGTTGGTGTATAACTTCTCGCACAAATTTTTTAAATAGACGCAAGACAAAAGACACGAGATAAAAGACTATTCTGTCTCGTGTCTCGTGTCTAATATCTAAATATCTAAAAAATGAACGATTGGAAATCTCGCTTAAACGTAGTATATTCGACTAATCCCGACTATCAATACGAAACTGATGAAGTGGAAGAGGTAGAAACTCTTGAGCCTCAGAAACAAAACCTACGCATCGAACTCGACCGCCGCAATCGTGGAGGTAAGGCTGTAACGCTCATCACTGGCTTCGTGGGCACCGACGACGACCTCAAAGAGCTCGGCAAAACCCTCAAAACCAAATGTGGCGTAGGTGGCTCAGCCAAAGACAGCGAAATAATCATACAAGGCGACTTTCGAGAAAAAGTCCACACCCTACTCACCGACCTCGGATATACTAAAACTAAACGGAAAAACTAAAAACAATGAGGAATGAGGAGTGAGGAATGAGGAGTGAGGAATGAGGAATGAGGAATGAGAAATAAAAAAAGCGGATTTTTTATAAATCCGCTTTTTTAATTCCTAACATAAAAATTAAAAATTGATTTACGCCGAATGGCAACTCTCAACTCTCAACTTTTAACTCTCAACTTTAATGTATCGTTACCTGCGTAGCTCCGAATCCATATTGTTGGAATGAGGCATCTTGATAGGTACATTTATAATACTTTTTCTTCAATAACTTCTCTATCTCGGCACGCAATACGCCCTCGCCTTTGCCATGGATGAAGACAATTTTCTGCCCTTTGCGCTTAAGGTTAGCTTGCATCACTTGATTGAACTTCTCTAACTGATAGTTGAGCATATCGGCACGCGAAAGTCCGTTGGTATTATCGATGAGCTTATCAATATGCAAATCCACCTCGATAATAGCAGGTTTAGGATTTTGAGGTTTTGATTGAGGTTTTTGCTCAGGCACTCGCTTCTCAGAGATAGCACGTTGCAACTGTTGTGGGTCGATGAGCATACCGAGGTCCATCACATCGTTCTTCACGATAGTAACGAGCATTGCATCTTCATCGAAATAGTCGTTTTCGCGGAACGAATGTAACTTATAAAATTTAGTAGGGTTGATTTTCAATTCGATATCGAGTGCAGGCTTCGCCTCAAAAGGTATCTGCTTGTAGGTAAACCCTTGAAAACGCAACTGTTCAAGGTCGTTAAGACCAATCTTGTTGATAGTTTCGAGATAGAGTTTAGTCTGAGGCTCAACCAAATTTTGACTACGCAAACGCATCTTATCTCCACCAGAATAGAGCGCAAACTGGAGGTAGTAGTTACTATCATTCACCACATACAACTCCATATCGGTAGTTTGGAGCTGTTTTACGTCCTTCGGAACAAAAGCCAAGTAAATGGTCAACTGCTCGCCATCGGGCGTCTCATAACGCTCATTCCACGTATATTCGGGCTCTTTTATTTCATCTTCTTCCTCATTTTGTAGAGACGCAATATATTGCGTCTCTACTGATTTCTTGCTTCCTGTTGAAGACGCAGCACGCTGCGTTCCTACTGGATCTTCGACTGGGAAATTATACTTATTAGTCTCTTGCACAACCACAACTTGCGACACAAGGCAAGGAGTTTCGAAACCATCTTCCTCCTCTACCAACACAATATCTTTCGACTGAAAGCGTGTCACCACACCCCCACCTACCGAATTGAGATAACGCACCTTATCTCCAATTTTTACATTCACTGCCATAATTTATTCAATTCATAATTAATAATTCATAATTCATAATTTTCCTCAACACTTTTCTACATATCATTTGCAAAGATACAAAAAATAGCCTATTCGACCAAGTCAAAATAGGCTATTTTATATTCAGGATTAAATTAATTATTTTACAACTACTTTCATTGCTGATTTAGCTGTTTTAACGATGTAAATACCATTTTCGAGACGGCCATTCATAGCAGTTACATCTTGACCTGTGATAGTAAAGATAGCAAACTCACCATCAGCTACAACCAAACCATTTTCAGTATAGATATTGTTCATCACAACATTTTCTACTGCAACTGGTAATTCATCAGCCCAATCGTATGAAATAACACCCAATTGAGGTTCGCCATTGAACAAATCAACCACTGCAGTTACTTCGATAAGGTCTTCTTCGAAGAATTCTGCTGCGAATTTGAATTTATTACGAGCTACGATAGTATTACCAGCAGCATCACGCAATGTCATGTTAGAAGCTGAATCTGTAACGAATGTAACATCTTCTACTACCTCACCAACAACTTTTACGTAATAAGAAACCAATGCAGCATTTACATTTTTGAGCAATACTGATTTTGGTTCAACTGAGCCAGCAGAAACTTCTTCAGGGAATATTGGAGAAACCATTTCTGGAGTACCATTATAGTTGTCATATTTACCAATAATACCAGTCAAAGCATCACCAGTTTCGTATGTTACAGTTGCACCATAAATCACAAGCGCACCTGTTGCATCTTGTACATACACTTGTTTACCATTTTGAACTGTAACATTAACAGCACCTGTAATACGAGTATAACCTGTAGAATCTGCTTTAGCAATAAATTCTTGAATATTTGCTACATCAGTGTATTCTATTTTACCTTTACGCAATTCTTTCAATATTGCAGGAATAGTACTTGTTCCCATTTGTGCCTCTGATTTATATTCTGAACGAACACCCCAAACAGTAATAGTATCTCCTTCAGCAACATTCAATGTAGCAAATGTTTTATCATTAGAACCTACATATTTACCTACCAAACCATAAACATAAACAGTACCTGTTTCATCTGTAAGATCAAAGTTACCATAAGTTGTATTTACAATATTAGAAACAACACCTGTAACTTCATACCATGTAGTTGTAGAAACAGCTGTAGCTAAAAATTCAGTAACAGTAACTTTTTGAGCAGAAGTTGGTTCTGTTGATGTTGAAGGTGGTGTTGTTGGTGTATCATCAGTACTACCATTTTCTTCTTCTGGAGTAACCTCACCATCATTTTCAAAATAAACGACTACTTTTTTAAGACGATGTTGTTTCGAATGAGTATTCTTAATTGTCAATTCTGTAACACCATTAGCATCAGTCCAAGTAGAATTAGTAAAATCATAAGAACCTGCATCAACACTAAGCATACCGTCTGTAGGAACTACATAATTGTCATATACACCCCAAACAAAAGCAAGACCCTTGATTTTATGCGAATTTTTTGCGGTAATTATCATTTCATTACCTCCATAAAAACGAACTGCTGTACCTGAATTATAATACTTTGGTAGATTTTGATAAGATCCTTTTCCAAATGTTATTTTTACATTTGTTCCATCATATGCTGTTTCAATTTCTGCTTTTTCAACATAACCTTGAGCTGAAAAATCAATTGTTTCTGTTGCACTAATTGCACTAACTGCAACAAATAACGCCATTAAAAATAAACTAATCTTTTTCATAATATAAAAATTTTATTGTTAATAATTATAATTTTATTCAGTAGGAATTAATGTTTCTTCAAGATATGCTTTTGTAATACCTTTAACGCCTGGCATAAAGAAGAACTCTTGAAGCATACCATTTACTTTTACTTTTTTACCCAAATTAGTTGGATTTGCTTGCAAATTCAATGCATCACGAATCGCACCTGAAGGCAATTCAATTGGCACATACACCAATGTATCATTAGCCTCTTTTGCAATCAAAACATTAGTCTTTTCTTTACAACCTTCTGCTGTGAAAGTAGGTTTATCACTATCTCGACGATTAATAAAACCAACAATATAACCTTCTACCCAAACAGCCTCTTCTGCACCTTGATTGTTATAAGCAGCAGGTACATTATATGGAGATGCCTCTGTACCCTCGCCTTCTGCACCTTCCATTTGTGGTTTTTCTGGTTCTAATTCTTCAATCAAATAAGCGTTACCTACTTGTGCTTCTCCATTATACTCAGCGCGCACACCACGAATTTTGATTCTATCACCAACCTCAACTCCTAATGATGCAAATGATTGGTCATTTTTTGTTACTGGTTCTTTTGTCAATCCATATACATAAACTGTACCAGTTGCATCTTCAAGAGTGAAGTTACCATAAATCATTGCATTATCAGTAGTACCATCTTTTACTGCAAACTCTTTAACTGTACCAATCAATTCATACCATACGGTTTTCTCAACTGGTTTTGACAAAAACTCTTCGATTGTTGCAGCTGTAGCTGATTCAGGGTCACCCATATTTACTTCAGGTTCGCCTGCTTGTTTTTGCACTAATTCTACAAAATAAGCATTCAAAACTTCAATTTTACCATTATAATCGCCACGAGTACCATGAATCTTAATCTTATCACCAGCTTCAAGACCAAGAGATTTGTATGATTTATCATTTACTGATTGAGGTGTTGCAGTCAAACCATATACATAAACTGTACCTGTTTCATCCATCAAATCAAAGTTACCATAATCAGCATTAATTGTACCAGTAATAACACCAGTCAATTCATACCATACATTAGCATCTACTGGTTTACTATTAAATTCAGCAATAGTTACAGGAGTAGCTTCACCTGCTTTGACTTCGCAGTCGATTAACTGTCCATCAATTTCAGCCTTAACAGTTCCCTTCATACCGCTAATACCGCAATATTTTTCAAGCGAACCATACACTTTAACTTTTTTACCCAAATTATTTGGATTATCAATAAGATTCAATAAGCCACGAAGGTCATTTGTAAGCAATTGCACTGCAATATACTTATCAGGAACTCCAGCAGCATCTCCTAAAAGAATATTAGATTTCACTTCTGCAAAACCTGATGGATCAAATACAAATTGATTGTCAGTTGCATCGAAATTATATACACCTACGATATAACCTTCTACCCATTTATCAGCTTCACCTTGTTTATCAATAGCTTTACTAATGCTATAAGGATTTTCTTGAGAACCAGCTTGTCCTGTAGTTGGTGTTGTATTGTCACCACCACCTCCATTATTCTCTTCTTCATAGACAATAAGATCTTTCAAACTTCTTTGTTCACACGAAACAAATGTTAACATTGCAACCAACAATGCAACAAAAAAACTAATCTTTTTCATATCCTATTAATTTTATGATTATTCAATTACTTTAATATCTTCTCTATCACGAATATACAATTGCCATGGCACTCCACTCGTAAAACTATAATATGACAATATACCTGTCAAATCACATTTTTCCGAAGGTACTACATCTGCATAAAAATTACTATAACCACTTGTACGAACATAAACGTATGACCCATCTTCAAATTGAGCTTTCACATTTACTGTTTGCTCAGACTTACTCCATGTCAATTTTCCATTAGCTTCAGGGAAAGTAACATTTTTCAATGTAACAAGCATACAAATATGTGCTGGATTAAGAATTCCTGCTTCTGAATCAATTTCAATAGGTGCAGGAAGATTGATACTATCTGGAGCTCCTATTGGAAAAAAGTGTTGATCCGCATACTCTTTACTCCAATCCCAACGTCCCATCTGGAAACCATATGTGTCATGAGTTGTACTATCGCCAAGTTGATGATAACCAGCGTATGTACCAATCCACAAACCATTCAACTCTACTACTACACGTTGTCCACGTGGCATTGTGTTATACAAATTCACTTGGTCAAGAGCTAAACAAATTGCAGATGCCTCATCTTGTAGATAAAGTGATTTATAGATATTACCACTCTCATCATCGCCAGTTACAACACCCATCATCAGATATTTATCAGTAATTTGCATAGGTGTAGCTGAACTATTAATTGCTTTCACTTCTTCAATAGTCAATATTTTCCAACCAGCAGCAAGACTATCTTCTAAAGCATATTCAGGAACCTTAAATTCTGGCTCCGGATATTTGTTTTGACATGCAACAACACACGCCACAACCAAAATTAAATATAATATCTTTTTCATAATCAATACTTTTTAGAAATTAGAAACGGAAACCTACATTCAAATAAATTGTTGCGCCATACGCATAAAAATATTTAGATGGGAAACGATCAAGATATGTAGCTCGATTAGTAGTTTCATTTGTAGTACTAAAACGACTTTGTTCGTAACCACCTGTCTTAAGCATTCTGTTATTTAAAATATTAGTTGCACTCAAATTGATATTCAAATAATATTTATAATTGATACGAATAGATTTACCAATAGAAGCATCTAATGAAAATCCACCTTTCAAACGCTCTTGACTACGTATTTTATCTAACAATAAAACATCTTCAATTTGACCTTCTTCCTTGATTGTATATCCATTATCTACGTAATAATCATAAAGTGCTTGATCTAAATTAACATTTTTCTTCGAAATATGTGATTTACACCCTGCTCTATCACAAACACCCAATTCTTCAATGTTATCTGGCACTCTATCCAATCCTGCAATAGCTGTGTACGTACGACGGAATGGATTGAAATCCATATATGTGTTTGTAAAGTAATTCAAATTCAAATCAAAGAACCAATATTTTGGATGGAAATAGTGAATACCAATACTTGCCGCAACTTCTGGTGTACCATCTACATGGAATCCTTTAACATAGATTGTCTCTTCAATTTGGTTAACTCCATAATCGTCAAATGGCAAACCATTTTCTGTTGTAATTGTAGCTGTTGGGTTAGAAGTATAAACATTTTGACCAACTGCAGCAATCGCATCAATCGAAACTCCTGCACCTAAATTGAATTCTAAGCCTAACTCTGCCCCTATATGACGTTTATTGAAATCATACATCGCAAAGTTTACGTATGTATTATATTCATCATAATAGAATGAACTTAACTCTGATGCATTCTTAAAGTCTGTAGCATAAACTGTTACACGACCATTAACCACTGGAGTGCGCACAAAATAACTCAAATCAGCAGTGAAATAATTCTCTGGTGTCATTTCTGGAATAACACTTGCTTTTACACGTGGTGAAAAATAAGCATTATTAGCCAAAATTGGATTTGTTCCATGTGCAATATTCAATGCCAAAATATGACGTCCTGTAATACGATAGTTAATGCCAGCTTTAACTGCATACGTCATAAAATGTTGCATTGGGCTTAATCCATAACTATTAGGAATAGCATATCTTGCAATAACATTTCCATTAAACATACCAGCAATAGTATCTACCGACGAACGTCCATTATTCATGTGTCCATAACGCCAGAAATTAGAATAATGTGCTTGTGCACCAAAATAAACATCGAAATTACTTGCAGAATAAGTTGCTTGACCCCATAATTTAGCAGTATTCGCATAAATATCGTAGTTATAACCAAACTTATCGCCTACATATACTTTACGATTTGGATTGTTTAAGTCGTTTTGCATAAAATCTGGGTTACCAGGGTTATCACGCTCACCATATTGGTCGATATCTAACCAATAATCAGCTCCAAGTAGGTCATCAACCAATTTGAAGTGATTTGCTATTGTCATCTGAACCTCTAAACCACCATCTAATCTCCAAGCTTCATTAAACTTATAATTCAAAACAGAATTAAAAGTTATAACTTGTTGGTCATTACGGCGATTTTCAATCATATAACGACCCGATTTGCCTTGTGCATTAGCCAAATAGTTGGTTTGATACATCTTGTCCCAATTGATTTGACGATACGACTCATCGTTCATCCACAACTGTTTACGGACCTCTGCTGCTGCTTCATTACCAAGTGTAATATGATAATTTGGCAAGTTACGATAGTAGTCAGGACGTGGGTCAGCCGCTTTGTACCAGTTCATTGCTGTACGACCATCCATTTGATATTTATAACCCAACGATGTAGTGAGTTTTGATGCTTCATCAATTTTCCATTCATGGCTAAATATTGCAATCGGTGTGAACGACTTAACTTGTTTTGCATTACGCATCACACCATTTTGATAACCCCAGTTGGCGTTATAGTTATTATTACCATAACCATTGCCAGGGATACGTACGAAGAAGAAATTATCTTTCGGAGTTAAATCGTATGCCTCTTGTGTCGAACCTGCTTGTTGACCACGATTGGTTGGAGCCCCCATCACTGTCAACGACAACGAATGTTTGCTATTGATACGTTTTTCTGCAGCAACAGCAAATGCCCATGCATCATAGAACGTACCTGCCACATAACCCTCTTTAGCCCAACGATATGAGCCAGACACAGCAAATGCCCAACCATTATTCATCAAGCCTGTTGCGTATGTCACCATAGTACGAGTAGTATATGTGCGGTTAGATGCCACTTGACTCACTTTGAAGCCTTTGCGAACAGCCGAAGCACGTGCATTGATATTCACAGCTCCACCGACGTTACCAAATGAGAATGTATTTGCTTCTGTGGCATTTACAGTCTCTTTTGTGCGAACCATATCGTTCAAACCACCAATTTGACTATATGTAAACCAACCACGCTCTGCATCGTTCATCAACACACCATTCAAATATGTTTGATTATATTTGCCATCCAAACCACGCATACGAAATCGCATAGAAGAAAACTGATAACCAGCGTTTGAAGTAAATACATCACCTTGTGACGACAACAATCCGCTCACATTTTGCGATGAACCTTCGGCGTCCAATTCCTCTTCCGAAATTGTGAGCATCATATCCTCCTCTACTGCCGATTGAGCATTGAGTGTAAGATAAATAACACCTACATCTGTTTTACCTGACTTAACATTGATAATACGTTGATAATTGATTATTCCATGTCCCGAAAATATCAATACGTCCGAACCTGTATTCGCTGATGACAATGTAAATTCACCTTCTTCATTTGTAACTACTTGTTGATTAGACGAACCTAATGTAACTGTAACACCAGCCACGGCATGTTCATCGCTTTTCAACTTTGCCGTACCCGTAATCACGTTCTGAGCCATAAGCCCAATCGTAATTACCATCGACAAGAAAAACAAACTAATTCTTTTCATATCTTATAGATTAAATATTTTCAATCCTACTTATTTCTTAGTGTCATGTATATCCATATCAGCTCCATCGGTATGCTCGCCTCTCAACGTAGGCAATGCTATATGGTAACGAGTTGCTATCACCCTGATTATAATCACCGAAACGGCAGTGATTATTTGTGTTGGTATTGGAGCCACACCTATTTGCATACACAACCAATACACACATCCTCCTAATACACAGGCAATAGCATATAGTTCCGACCTAAACACAAGTGGCACTTCATTAATCAACGTGTCGCGCAACATACCTCCTGCAGCGCCTGTAATTGAACCCATTATGATAGCCACCCACATCGGTTGGTCAAAAGCCAACGATTTCTCTACTCCTACCACAGTGAACAAGCCCAACCCGATGGCGTCGAATATAAATATTGTGTTGTTCATGTGTACGAGATACTTACTAAATATCACCACAAACAACAACGAAAATATCGTTACGATCAAATAAAACCCATTTTGCATCCAAAATGGCGTAGTACCGAGCATTACGTCACGTATAGTACCACCTCCTACGGCTGTAACCATACCCACAACTATAGCTCCAAACCAGTCAAACTTTTTGGCACTCGCCAAACGAATACCCGAAATAGCAAACGCAAACGTACCGATAAAATCAATTATCGTAATAAATTCAATACTTTTAAACCAATCAAACATATAAATCAAATTAAGAATTGAAAATTAAGAATCACTTAGTTTTATTTTTTGTTGTTTTTATTATTGATGTTAATAAAGATATAATTTCATTTAAGTCTGAATATAACGAATCAAATTGGATTTGAGTTATTATAGAACTCTCTACTAAAAGTTCAAGCCAATAAGCAGTTTCATCAGCTTCTTTTAAGGCTATTGATAATTTACTAATAAAGTCAAGATTGCTTTGTGCGTTTTTACTTTCTCTTACATTTGCACCAATACTCGTTCCACTTCTTAATATTTGACGAGACAAAACATATTCACTTCTCTCTTCTTTAAGAAAGGTATATAATTTTATAATTCTCAAAGCAAAACTTTTACTCTTATCCGCAACTATATTTTGTTTCATATTGTCATAAAAAAAAATTCTCAACTCTCAATTCTCAATTCTCATAGTTCCAACGAGTTTGTCATATCTCGCTCCAAACGGACGATAATACACCATCACTTCATATCTATTCCTGCTTTGCCAAAAACTTCCCTCTGTCTGCAACACGCTCAAATCGTTCTTATTCTTGGCTTTCAAGGCATAGAGGTAGTTATAGCCCCCCTGTTTCAACAATAACGAGCGCACATAACACTTCTCCGACAAGTCATATATCATCTCACTGCGCTCATCGGCTAAATTCTGCGTCAAATCTCCTAATATATACATCCGCCCCTCTAAATATGGTGTTTCGGCTGGGTAATAAAAATGCACCCACATATAGTCTGCCTCGGTATCAGAATAGTCATTCTTCTGCAAATTCACCACATATCCTCCATGCACATCCATCGCGTATGCCTCTTGATTTCCAACTCGCGAAGCATCTGCCTC
>JAEIGA010004235.1_pt1 | contig 22216 bp, 26 predicted proteins | sample 9270691 | NCBI WGS metagenome assembly JAEIGA01 (sample SAMN17057246, study PRJNA624740) | gut metagenome | biome: biome; isolation source: fecal sample | host: Bos grunniens | place: China: Xizang | collected 2019 | reverse complement strand
CATTTATATAGTATAAACTACCTTTAGGAATTATACACCTATAAATATTTGCTCTGTTAAAGTAAATAATTTCTTTTTCAGCCTTATCTATAGAAGTATAAGCATGCAAACCTTCTTCAATAAGATATAGTTTATTTGAATGTAAACTCTGTCTCACTGAAAGAGATGTAGAGTATAAAGTTCTTAATTTATATACAAAACCCCAGTATGGACTTATTATCTCTTTAAAGATAGATTTACGCATAATTTTATATACTACTATATTTTTATTTGCAGTATATGGATTTTTATTGTATGTTTCTAAGCACATTATATTAAATCTCCTACTTTTTCAATTAAATCTCTAAAACACTTAAGAAACTCTTCAGCCATTTCTCTAGTTGGGAAAGTGAGAAATCTAGAAATATTTGTAGTAATTCCTATACTTAATTCATTTCCCCATACACGAATACACCATTTTTCAGAACGATCCCATATTGGCTCCCAGCCTTGTCTCCAACAATCTCTCAATTGTTCAAGTTGAATCATTGCAAGATGCGCTTCTGCTGATTTTTTTGATGGACAAATATTTTTACCATGTAAAAAGTGTCTAGTTCTTGAACTGCTAGTAATAAATCTTGAACTTCCGTCTACATATGTTTCTCCAAGTTTAACAGGATACTTTTCACAAAACTCTTCCCAACTTCTAGGAAGTGGATTTAATTCCTTATCAGTAAAAGCCTGTAGAGCAATTTCTCGAAGTTCTCCACCTTTACTATACCACTCTTTTGCTTTTTCAAAAGTTAGTTTTATGTTTCTTTCTTCTTTCATTTCTTTGTAAGGTTTTAGTATAGATGTTTCACACCAATAACAGTTACCAACATCTGTTTTTATAACATAAGGGTGACTATCTTTAGGATTAATTCTATCTATAATTCCTATAGTACCATCTGTAGTTATTACTTTATCCCCAATTTTAAATGGAAACTCTCTTTCAAATTCTTCTAAAGTATAAGTTTTAAATCCAGCCTTAATAAGAATATCTTGATAATCGTTTCTTATATGTCTATCTGAATTTATAAAATACCAAAAATCGTCAACACCTATAAACAAAGCGTTATTCTTACCACCTAGACTTTCAAGAATTTTAATTACTTCCTCTCCTCTAGTTGGATGTCCTTTTATTGCTATTTTCACCATGATTTATTATTTTATTATAAGTTTCTTCTGGAACAAACATTGCTTGATCCAATGTCAAGTCACAATCCTCATCTTCATCTATAGATACATAGTAACAACCTTTAACACCTATAAATGATTGACTTTCAGGCCATAATACTAATAAATACTTTGTTTCCATAATTATATGTTTCTGTTTAGTCTTCAAATAAAAAAACTACTATATATGACAATCCCTGTCAAGGGTATATAGTAGTTTTATACACATTCTTAAAGGAGCGTGTTACTCTACAAGGCTTTGTTTTAACAGATCTGCTTTTCAGTATTTGTCATTATACCTAAAGTCTGTGGGTACACCATTCTTGTGATTATAAACCTTCGTAGCTCCACCCAGACTCGAACTGGGATGAGCATTTCTGCTCGTGGGATTTTCATATAACTGATTGACAGTCAGTTACTTGGACTATGTTATAACCATATCATAAGACTTAGGTTGCTGGTATATAGTCTCTACACATTTATCAATATTTCTATTGAACTTAGCTCGGCGTTCTTTACATTTATAAGGCTGTAACATTCACCGAATTAGCCAGCTTCTACTTCAAGAGTTTCCTCTTGAGCACTCTTTACCTGATATTTATTTGGTACTATGTTGTCAACAATAGCATGGGTTCTATTCCCAAGTTGAATTTCTTTACCATATTTTCCTGAACATTGTCTAGAACAGAAATAGCCCGACTGATGTCTGTCTTTTCTGTTTCTATTATGAACTACATTTCCTTTTATTTTAAATTCTTTTCCACAGTACTGACATTTAACTATAATGTCTTTATTTCTATAAACATCATTATAGCAATGATTTTGTCTGTCAATAACTTGTAGATTAGATAAATCATTATTTAGGAAATTCCCATCAATATGGTCAATAGTTTCATTTTTCTCCAAATATCTATCTAAATGAACCTCCATCAAATATTTTGGATAAGATAAAGTTTGTTTCTTTTTATTAGGATATACAATAATACATCTTAATCTTCCATCCTTACTATTTGAGTATGGTCCATAAAATTTACAATTTTCATAAACCATAATTCATTTATTTAAATTAAAGTCCCATGTGTCTGCCTATTCCACCATGAAGCCTTGTTCTGTTGTTTTAGGTACAACAGATAAAACCTTATGATACCAGTTTATCTGTTGTCCTATTCATTATCAGTAAATATTGTATAAACTTACAATAGTTCTTCCAGTATCTCTGATATCTGGAAGTTTCAATATTAAACCATCTATACAGTAGACAGTCAAATATTGGTTTCTTTGGTTCTTTCATATATATATTGTTTATTAAAAGTTAATTCAGGCCTCCCTAGTTTTTATAGAGGTGACAAGGGACAATTCCTCTACCAGCTTACCTGCTAGCATTACTATCTTTCACATAGCTTTACCCACATATATTCATAGTAAATGAAATTTGGTGCTGCACCCCCACAAGGAATCGAACCTTGATAACTGGATTAGAAATCCAGGGCTTTATCCGTTAAGCTATGGAGGCTCCTTTACACAATAAACACACTACAAAATAATTGCAGGAGTATCAGGATTCCAACCTGACTATCTTATAATACAATTATACGCATTGACCCACGAATGCTATTACTCCCATAGATATAATATTAATAAAACTAGATATGTGATTCATAGAGGTAAACCAGTACAAATTGCTTACGGAACTGAGGCCTAATTAACCTAGTATTACTCAATTTTTCTTCTATACTATACATTCTTACTCTCTATTGGATTCCGATTCATCTTCTGTCATAATTCTTTTCATAATAATATGAAAAGGGTTAATGCTTGAATTTCAGGTTCTCCTCACTGTGTATGTATAAAAGACATTCATATAGTTACTTACTATTTATCAATATTATATGTTAGCCTAAAAATTTGCTTTCTTATATCTGTCAAACTCTTTCTTAGCTGCTTTTCTATTAGGAAATATCTCAACAGTAATTTTACCATTTGATTCTTTCATAATAGACCATTCATGTGCATATTTACCACTGAGGGTAAATCTTACTCCACAGAATGATACTGTTTCCCTTATTCTGTTCTTACAGTTTTCAGGGTGAATTGTGTGTTTCTTTGCCATTGTTTAGTGTGTTAATTGTATTTATTGTAAGTATAAGGAATATCACTTCCTTATACTTATTTTGTTTTTACTCTTCTATAGTGACCTCTTCAGCAAGTTTTGCTTTGAGTTGTTCTATATGTTCTTTTGTATTTCTCCATGTTTCTGCATTGTTAGCATGCTCTACATAGGAATTGATTACTGCAGAAAGGTCATCTGAAGTTGAGAATTTCTCAAGAACTTCAAGAGCTTTTTCCTCTTCATCAAGAGCATTTTCTTCAGCAGTTGCAATAGCTGATTCTATAGCTCTTTTAATTTTACCTTCCTTGAAGGAAGACTTAATGATGTTTTGTCCCTTTGCAATTAGAGACAATCTTGTTGCTGTTTTCTTTGCCATAATTGTCTTTTTTAAAGTTTATTAAGTGTTATTTCTCTTTGTATTGTTATTTGTTTTATATTCCTGTATTTTGATGGAAGTAAAACAGATAATTTAGATTCTTCTTTAAGAGGTTTATTAATGGTTACTTCTTTATCTTCTTCTGATTTTTCTGAAACTTTTACATCTTCTTTATCTTCTATTATTTTAAATAAAGCTTTTACAAGTCTTGTAACAGCTGAAAAATCATCATTTTTATATTCAGGCCAACTACCTATAGATACTTGATAACCATAATGATATGAACAAAAAGTATATTTATCTTTAATATTTAATATATCAAATATTTTATCATTACGATCAGATGGGTTATTAAGATAATTAGTAGTAACCTGATATGTTATACCCATCAACTGTACTGTGTCAGCTTGTTTTAGAGTGTTTTCCCCTAATGAACTTAATGAATTGTAATGCGCCATAATTTATTAAAAGATTAAATAAGTATATAGAGACAACCAAGAGTGATTCACATCAGTCTTGGTTTATATAATGTTCATTCATATGCTATAATTACTCAGAAGACCGCTTGTTGCTTTTGTCTCTATATACTTATTGTCTATGATTGGTAATTGTCATCTTCATCATTTGGTATTGGATTGCTTCTTCTAAAGGAGCCATATCCTAAATAATCTATATTCATTTTCCTACTATGATATTTATGATTTCATATTCAAGTAACTTCATTTTTGCTTCTCTCATCATAATCATGAGATTATCTTTGTCTCTTTTAGCACATTCAAATAATGCTGTATTTAAAGGGCAATTATAACTATATCTCTTTATGAATCTACAGTAATGCCTGTCTTTTACTTTGATGCATTCAAAGTATTTTATATTACTGTATATTACTTTCATAAGGTTATACAGCTCTTTTGTTATCTGAAATGTAACTGTTACTACATATGATTCATTGTGTAGATATAGATTTACATATTCTGGGAGAATTATGTCTACATTAACTCTTCCATTATTCTGCTTTTGTTCCATGTGTTTTTGTGTGTTGTGTTAAAAGAGAAGGAGTAATTTTAGCTATAATTTTTAAATTGTTGCTTTTAATGAGATGAGAAAAAGAGAGTGGCTATGTCCAGTTTGGGTATAGCCACAACCTCTAATTTAAGCTCTAACTCTCTGAATATCAGCCTCTCCAGACTTCTCAAGAGTCACAAGTTCAGCAGTCTCCATATTAATGGATTCTCCTACTCCAAGAGTAGAGTCATTAGACATTGGAATGAAAGTCATACCACCTGACTTCATTACAAAACACGCTGAAAGTCCATAGTTAGACTCAACTACTGATGCAGATGCCACTGCATCCTTCTCTTCTGCTGAGAAAAGTCTCTTTGACTTCTCAGCCCACTTTCCTGCATATGTTCGCAGGCTTGCAAAAATGTTCATAATGCTGAATGTTAAATGTTAAATGATAAGTGTTAATGACCACTCACAAGGTGTGTCAAGAGCAAAGGAGGAGTAATGTGCTATGCTCTTAAGATGTTCCATATATAATATAAGGTATAACTCACCTCATTGTGTCAAGTGATAAGGAGGAGTAATGAGCCATACTATTAGCTTGTTGCTTCTGCTTATTGACCTTATAGGGAAATATAATAAGAGAAGTGCTAATTGTTGCTTTTTACTATATTGTTCCTTTAGATAGTAGAGTAAAAAAAAGAAAGGGAAGGCATAAGCCTTCCCTATTCTCTGATTAGATAGACACTCTGAAGATGTCAGCTTCTCCACTCTTAGAGAGTGTGAGAATCTTAGCCTTGGTGAGGTCAACCTCTTCACCAATGCCAAGAGAAGCATCCTGTGAAAGAGGAATGAAAGTGAGACCTCCATTCTTCATAGTGAACTGTACTGATGCACCATAAGTGCTATCAACTACAACTGCGTGAGAAACAGCATCAATCTCTTCCTGAGAGAATGCTCTGGTAGATTTAACTTCCCACTTGCCTGCATAAACGCGAAGAGCACTAAAGATATTCATAATATAAGACGATTAACCTATACATCGTGAGGTTCTAAAAGTGAATGTCAAAGTAAAAGGAGGAGTAATGTTATTTTGTAGGCTTGTATTCTACACCAAGCTGTTTGCAGATATCTTTAGATACCTCTTCTCCAAGATACTGTTTGTATTCTTTGCCAGTATTCTTAGAGATTTTCTTGATATAGCAAGAGCCAGTTTTACCCATATAAATTGGGTATGTGTTTCCCTTGGAATCTTCCCAAGTGAAACCAGTCTCTCTTTCAGATGACTGTGATACAGTCTTCTCAGCCTTGTAAGTCTTACCATCTTTGGTGTAATTCTGTGCATAAGATGCACTGACAGAAGCAATGACGAGGATTGCAATAAGAATAAGTTTACGCATAATAGTTTGATTTAAAGTGTTTGTCAGTTAATAAGGAGGAGTAATGTTACTTGGATTGTGCAATAATCCAAATAATAATAATGAGTATGCCCAAAGTGGCGATATACCCAATTTGAGTTTCAAGCCACATAAATAATGCAGGCAGACTGTAGATGAGGAGTATTAATCCTAACAGTAAGATTGTGCCTAAGAGACACTTTGAGATGATTTTGATGATTTCCATAGACCTTGATTTTATCAGATAAAAAGGAGGAGTAATGATTTTGACAGGGGGGATATACCCAATCTCAAGTGGTAAGGGGGAGTGATGGGTGGGGGATACCACACTCACCCCTATACAATAAATTTTCAAAAAAAAAAATAAAAAATTTTCAGAATTAAAATTTTTCTTTAATTTATTTGGAATTGTCAAATTTTTTACTTACCTTTGTATTTCGAAATCCAATATGATATAACCATATTGCCTCCGCCAGTAGCAACTTAATAAGTGGATGCCTGGTGCTGGATAGGGTGGGTAGTTAATCTACAAAGTTTTAACCCTATGTAAAAACCGTCTATAATTATAAAGAATGTGTCCTACCAAGTTATATGAGAAAAGGTTGAGGGTAAAAGGACTTTAGGGTAAACCGCCATTTGGAAGTATTATAGATAAACCTACAGGTGACTGCAAGGTGACTAGTGGAAAACTGGTTAGGGATTATTATATTTAATAATGAATGAAACAATATTTAAATTAGTTTAAATATTATGAAGAGAAATAATGATAGATGGTCAGCTCTCTCTATGAGAGACAGAGCTAGATTAATTAAGTTATATGTAAATAATGGTATTACTGATATAAGTACTATTAAGAACCATTATAATAAATTTGATGAAGGTGGAGAAAAAGTTACTACAATAATCCCAAAAGGAAAATCTTTAAAAGATTTAGCCTATTTAATAGGATCAGACTCCAGGGTTTCATCAAAAGGTTATGCTACTTTTGAAGATTTAAAAAGGATATTTAATAAAGAATATTCTCCCGATAACCCTTTAGATGACAATAAGTTATTGTATATTTATGGTAATATAATGGGACTACACCCTTCAGAGAATTCTAATGGAAAGGACTACTCAAGTTATTTAAGAAAGACATACCCATTAAAAACTCTTTTAGGAAAAATAAAAGAGTATGAAGGAACTATAAATCCATATAATGAATATATGATAGATGAAAGGGATAGAGGATTAATAGAGGAACTTGCAAAAAAAGGAAAAGGAATTTATAGCAATGCTGATACTGAGTACTCGTATATGGTTGATATGTATGATGAAAACATGCCTTATAGAGATGATGTTTCTGGATATTATGCTCAATTTGTAAATACTCCTAATGGACCTGCTATATCAGCATCTGATTTATATGACTTTGGGCCTGATTATAATCCTAATAAATATGTTGGAGATACCGAAACTATAGAGAAATTATTAGGTAAAGCAGAAGCTTTAGCACTTGGATTTATTGGAAATCCATATGTTCTAAGACAAGACAATATACCTATTAGATTCATTAATATGAGTGATAATGAGTATAGTGAAGAGGGACAAAGAGCACAAGGATTTAAAGAGGGTATAGAAAGAGGAATGTTGTCTGAAGAGGATAAAAAAGCTGGAATATCTATTGATAAGAAATTATCAGATATACTAGGACATGGATATATAGAACCTGTTGTAGTTACAGCTGAAAGAAAGAAGGGACAAGGTGGAAAACTAAATAAATTTGAAACAGGAGGACCTACAGGAGAAGGAACTGCTACATATAATCATCCTAGATATAATCATAAAGAAGAAGCCGCAATATACTCATATTTAAGAGAAAGAGGTGTTCCTCATACACAAGCATCAGCTATAATGGGTAATATAGCTGTAGAGAGTATGTTAGATCCAAATATATCTCAAATTGGAGGGGGTGGAGGTTATGGTTTAATTCAGGCTACAGACCAACCAAGAAAAAATAATTTTATAAATTATGATGGTCAGCCTTATGAATTCGGTTCTGAATTAGACCCTGAAACTCAAAGACAATTAGATTATATTATAGATAAAGGATTAAATAATTATACTATTGGAGAGTGGAGAAAGGTAGGTAAATCTGGAGCCAGAAATGTAAGGAAAGAATTCTTGAAAGAATCTGATATTATTAAAGCTTCTGATTTATTTACAAAAGGATATTTAAGACCTGGTAAGCCTCATACTAAAAGAAGGCAGAGTATGTCTACCTTTTATAATGAAAAATATACAAATCCATTTGAAAATGACTACAAAAATGCATATTTATTCAAATAAATTTGGAAATTTAAAAAATTTTACTTATCTTTGCACTGTGAAATAAAAATAACACCTCCTCATTTCATATTCCCTATTGCTCTATGAGTTGTAGGGAAAATAAATGCTCCCATCGTATAACGGTTAGTACATAAGATTTTCATTCTTAGAACAGGAGTTCGATTCTCCTTGGGAGTACTACATCAATACACTTTCTCGTGTATTATAGCCTATGTAGTGTAATGGCTAACATATCACTCTGTCACAGTGAAGTTTGGGGTTCGAATCCCCCATAGGCTGCTTATGGAAGGTAAACTTGCAGGGATTGCAAGCATGGTCTTGAAAACCATTGGTCCTTTAAAAGGGATTCTTTTCGACTAGGATGCCTTCCGCATATATAGTAGTAGTTCAGTTGGTTAGAATGCCACATTTGGGATGTGGATGTCGCAAGTTCGAGTCTTGCCTACTATACATAATGGGGGACTTGATGTAATTGGCTAACATACTTCCCTTGCAAGGAAGAATTAAGGGTTCAAGTCCCTAGTCCTCCACACTTTGTTTCCATGTTTTAAGGTATATTATACCCCTCCTTTCAGCAGTATTGAGGTTAAAGAAACTGCTCTATTTGGGGATATCGTATAAAGGTTATTACGAATGACTGTTAATCATTATATCATAGTTCGAGTCTATGTGTCCCCGCTATAATTAAATGGTGTATTCTCTCATAGCTCAGCTGGTAGAGCACATCACTTTTAATGATGGAGTCTTGAGTTCGAATCTCAATGAGGGAACTTTGGGAGTACTTTAATGTGGTGAATTAGGTCAGTCTGTAAAACTGATGCCCTTTGGCTATGTGAGTTCAATTCTCTCTGCTCCCACTATATCACTCTACTTGAGTACCCAACTAGGAAAGTAGAGTTCCGTCAGGCTAATGGGTGTTGCCTTGGATGGATGGTGTGCATACATAAGCTACTATAGTAATATAGAGTAGATTGAAATGCGTTGCATCAGTAAGAGTACCAGTCAAGTTTGTTAAAAGCTCTTATATATTCCTCTATAGTTAAGTTGGTTAGAACACTAGATTTGTAATCTTGAGACCTCAGTTCGAATCTGAGTGGAGGATCAAACACTACTCACAGAGATGTTGTATTGGCTAGTCACATTGCCGTAAATGTGATAAATGCTCCCTTGGTGGAATTGGTAGACACCCCAGACTTAGGATCTGGTGCCACAAGCATGTAAGTTCGAGTCTTACAGGGAGTACAAATCTCAGTGGAGCTGAAACCACATTAAATATTAGCTTTAAGGGATTATAATGTATCTAGGATTCCCAGATGAGCCTAGCTGCATTTGTTTGCTGCAGCAAACTTTTTTTGTTTTTACCTCGGTAAAAAACTTACAGAGCCTTTATTCATTGTGGCAGTTAAACAATGAATAAAAGAATACAAAAAATAATTAAGATTTTTCTTGTATAATTGAAATATTTTACTTATCTTTGTATTCACAATTGCAGGACTAGTACAAAGGTTAGTATGCCTGTCTTCCAAACAGGATATCTCAGTTCGATTCTGGGGTTCTGCACTATATGTGGGGAGAATTGGTATTCAATTTGGTCTCATAAGCCAAACTCCGTAAGTTCGATTCTTACCCCCGCATCAATCTAAAATAAATTGTATGGAAGAGAAAAAGAAAATTTTACACTCTGTGACAGGAGATAGTCTTAGAGATATAGTTAATTTCATTAAAGAAAAGGAAATTGCTAAAGAAGATTTATGGTTAATAGACAAGGATAAAGGTCAGTACACATTATTGTATTTTAAGTAAAAAGTTTGGGAGAATATGGAAGATATTATGACACTTTATTTAAACTATTATTATGCTACTTCTGTGTTTAAATCTGTAAGAAGAGCTATTAGAAGAGGGTTAGTAACTCAGACTGGAGTTATAATGCCTGCTAGACCTTTTAATAATAAGAAGAATTCTTGTAAGAGAAAAGGTAAACATAGTAGACCTATAAACGAAGAAAAGAAGAGAATTTATGCTAGAATTAAAGGATACTCAAATTGATGTTGATTATAATTCAGAACCAGTCTACTATTGTAAAAAATGCCTCTCTTTAAGAGTTATGACTTTTGAAGATGGTTTTGATTATTGTGATCAGTGTGGTAGTACTGATATTGCTACTGCTCATATTGATTCTTGGAAAGAATTGTATAAAAATAAATACGGGAAAGAATTTTAAAAATTAAAAATTATGGAAGAGACAAAGAAATTATCTTATGAAGAGCTTGAGAAGGTTGCAGCTCAAATGGGTGAACAGTCAAGACAGCTTTACAGTAGAGTACAACAGCTTGAGAATGTAGCTTTCTTCAAGAGGATAGAGTACTTATTTATGGTACTTAAATATGCATCAGCATTCAGTGATGAATTTGTACAGAAGTGTGCTACAGAGATACAGAATACTTTGACTGTTGAAGAGGTAGAAGAAGATAGAAAGTAGTTTTATATATGGGTAAGAAGGCAAATAATATAGTACGCATTTCTACCTCATTAAATACTAACTTTTTTAAATACTGGTTTGAGTTTCTGAAGCCATTTCATAATCTCACTGAAAGAGAGATGAATGTAATATCATGCTTTGTTAAGAACAGATACGAATTAAGTAAAGTAATTAAAGATGAAGATATTCTTGACAAGGTAGTTATGAGTGAAGACATTAAAAAGAAAGTGAGGGAAGAATGTGATATTACTCTCCCTCATTTTCAAGTAATAATGAGTAAATTAAGAAAGAATAGAGTTATTTTAGATGGTAGAATAAATCCTAGATTTATTCCTAATATTATTGAAGAAAACGGTTCTTTCCAATTATTACTTTTATTTGACTTAAAATAATGAACTACACAGATGTAATAGGTAAGGTTTCAGAAGAATTAAATATACCTGTAGAAGTTGTTGATAAGGCATATAAACTATCTTGGAAATTTATAAAAGATAATATTCAAGCCTTGCCTCTTAAAGATGATATTAGTGAGGAAGAATTCAGTACACTTAGAACTAGTTTTAATTTACCAAGTTTAGGTAAATTAAACACTACTTGGGATAGAACAGTAGGTGCTAAAAAGAGATTTGAATATATTAAAAATCTAAGTAAAGATGAATATAAAAAGAATTAAGCCTCTATTCACATCCATAGTGACTACTATGGATAGATATGAGGAAAATATAATTGATGAAAATGGTCTTATTTCAACAGAAAAAAGACAGGGAGAACTTAAGGAGTATCAGAGGGTGATAGCTGTAGGAAGTTCAGTTAGAGATATAGAAGTAGGAGATTTGGTATGTATTAACCCTTCTAGATATGCTGTAAGAAAGCATAACGCAGACTCTATGAGGGATGGAGTTATTACAGACAATCCAGTTACAACATTTAATTTTAATGTTGTTGTAATAGATGGAAATGCTTGTCTACTTCTTCAGGATAGAGATATTGATTTTGTCATTTCTGATTATGATGAGTAATTAAGTTTAATATAGCCTGTTAGAATATCTGACAGGCTTTTTTAATATACTGAATATGAGATTATTTAGATATGAGGGATACAAACTTACGATATCTGAAGAGGCTATGCTTCTTAAACCATTTAAAGCTATATGGAAAAGAGATAAAAGTTTAGGGAAAGATAAGGCTTTAATGGAATTGGGATATTGCTACTTTATGGAAGACCCTAGGAGTGATTATCAATTTATAGTAGACAGAGAGGAGAGAAGTGCTCAGATTAAATTGGGGGAAGGAATCCCAGAGTCTTGGGAGCCTGATGAATTAGTACTTCAAGCTATGGAATTCTATTCATCATTTAAAACACCTGCAGCACTTCTTCTGGAAGATACAAGAATAGCTATAGATAAACTTAGAATACTTCTCAGAAATATAGATTTAACAGCTGTAGATGATAAAGGAAAACCAATATATACACTCAATAGTGTAACATCTACAATTAAACAGATACCATCACTTGTAAAAGACTTGGATGAAGCAGAGAGAGCTTTAGCTAAAGAGCTGGCACAAAGTGATAAGGTTAGGGGAGCACAAGAAAAATCAATGTACGAGGATTTATAAAATGGTAAATATAGTAGAAGGATTCAATAGATTCATTGAAATTAAAAGAGTTGAAAAGGGAATATTAGATAATGGGCACATTGTTTTACATAGAACAATAACCCCTAACCCTACAATGAAAGCATACAAGACATATGAAGCAGCCCTATGGTTTGTAAAGGATAATAACAAATACAGAGTAGTTACTGCCAGATACTGTACAAGAGTTGTAGATGGAGATGACTCAGAGATTCTAAAAATTCTAGAAATAGAACTCTCTAAAGCTCTATTTACATTTGTCACATCAGATAAAATGGGAGAAGTAATCAATGGAACTTATAAATATACCGATGAATAAATATCAGACTCCTCTCACTGAGGAGTTACTGTCTTCTCTTCCTCCTGAAGTTGTAGAGCAACTGTATGAGTGTATAACTACTATACCATTTATAAAGAATCTTATTTCTCCTAATAGACCTTATTGTAAGGACTTACCCAGAGATTCCAGAGGGGCAGCAATTATAGATATTACAAATCCTCCTATAATAGAAGATGTAGACTATTTTAGACAGCCTGCCATTCATTATTTAAAGCACGGCTGTTATACATTTTTAAAACCTAACAGTAATCCTAATTCTGAATATAGGAAGTTTTGGGATGAGGAAAAAAGAAGATGTTATGAAGGTTTAATAAGACCTTCAGATGGTGCTTGGATTTCAGGATACAACTACTGGTTTTTAAATTACCAGGCTATGATGGTAAATAAGCAGGTAGGAAATACAAGTAAGGCTGTCAGAGTTGAAGAATTTCCATTCTTCAATGAAGGTAATGTATGGAGATTTTGTTATTTATATGATGCTAGAGAGCAAGGACATCATGCTATAGAATTAGCAAAAAGAGGTTGTGCAAAATCATATTCATTGTCTGCTATTATGGGGCATAACCTAATATTGGGAGAAAGTGAAGAATCTCATAGAAGAAATATTACAGTGTTGACAGCTTATCAAAAGGAATACTTGTCAGATTCAAAAGACGGTACATTATCTAAGTTTAAACCTGCTATTAACTTTTGTTTCTCTAATACTCCATTTCCAAGACTTATGCTGAAGAATTCTCCTAATGAGATGACTTGGCAGATGGGATATAAGGATGAATATGGTGTTGAAAGAGGTTCACTTAATCAAGTGTTAGCAGTATCGGCTAAAGATGACAGTGAGAAACTTAGAGGTAAGAGAGGTACTATTCTGTTTGAAGAGATGGGTTCTTTCAAAGGATTACTATCATTATATGATATTACAAGAAAGTCTGTTGAGGATGGTGATTTAGTATTTGCATTTATGTACCTAGTAGGTACAGCAGCTGAAGATGAGTCAGATTTTAGTTCAGCAAAAACATTATTGTATAACACTAAATCTTACAATTTACATACACTCCCTAATGTATATGATAAACCTAATCAAGGAAAACCTACTTTTGGTTTCTTCTTTCCATCCTATGTAAATAGAGCAGGATGTTATAATAAAGATGGTATATCTGATGTGATTAAAGCCTTGATTCAAATATTGATGGCAAGGCATAAAGCTAAATACAGCTCTGACCCAAAAACTGTTCTAAGAGTTATTGCTGAGGACCCTATAACTCCTGCAGAGGCTATTATTAAAGTTAAAGCTGCTTATTTCCCAGTAAATTCTCTAAATGAAAGGTTATTACAATTAGACTCTACACCAGAGTTAATGAATGACATTTATATAGGAGATTTGACTCAAGAAGTAAATGGAGAAATCAAATTTACACCAACTAGTGGTGTACCTATTAGAAAGTTTGGAGTTGATAATGATACTGTAGGAGCATTAGAGATTTATCAGATGCCTGAAAAGAATAGAGAAGGAAAAGTATACCCAGATAGATATATTATAGGACATGACCCTGTAGACAATGACCAAGCAGAATCTTCTTCATTATCATCTACTTTTGTATTGGATTTATTTACAGATTCTATAGTAGCAGAATATACAGGAAGACATCCATTTGCAGATGATAACTATGAAATGGTAAGAAAGCTCTGTTTATTTTATAATGCCAGGTGTTTGTATGAATCTAATAAGAAAGGATTATATGCATATTTTGCAAAACTTAATTGTACTCATTTATTAGCAGACACTCCAGAATATTTGAGAGATAAACAGCTTATCAAGTATTCAGCATTTGGAAGTAATCAAAAAGGAGTGAATGCATCTGCAGCAATTAATAACTATGCTAATGATTTACTTAGAAATTGGTTGATAAAACCAGTGCCTGTATTAATGATTGAGAATGGGGAAGAGAAAGAAGTATCAATGCCTAACCTCTATAGGTTAAAGAATAGAGCTTTAATAGAGGAGTTAATCAGCTTTACTCCAGAACTTAATGTGGATAGAATAAGGGCTATGGGTATGGTTATGCTTTACAGAGAAGAAAAAATGATTTTATATCAGGGAAATATAAGAGAAGGAAATGAAGAAAAAGCAAATGCTTCTTATCTAGGAAATGACCCATTCTTTGAAAAGAATTTTAGAAGATAAACAGTAAATTTAGTAAATTATATAATTTTTTATTAATAAATCACTTATATACTTGTATAAGTGATTTATTTTTTGTATATTTGCAAGAAATTTAATTAATGATAAAATATGTCTGAATATTTAAAATTACCACCTCAACAACTGCCGTTGAGTAAAAAGACCACAAAATGGAGAAAGGCAGTAGTTGACTGGGCAGATAGTAAGACATTCTTCAATTATAATCCTGTAAGAAATTCAGTTATCCACAAGAAAATAAATTATGATTTGATTAATGGAAAACTTCATATGCAGGATTTGGAGTTAGTTATTAATCCTGAGAATCAAAGTGCTGGATTTATACCTGACAAGATTCAACATTACCCTATTATGAACAGTAAACTTTATGTTCTTAGGGGTGAAGAATCTAAAAGAGTATTTGACTACAGAGTAATAGTTACAAATCCTAATTCTATTTCAGAGATTGAAAATACTAAGAAAGAAGAATTGTTTGAGAGATTACAGCAGTTGATTTCAAATACTGCACAGTCAGAAGAAGAGTTTAATCAGGAATTAGAGAAGCTTAATGATTTTTATACTTACGAGTGGCAAGACTTAAGAGAAATTAGAGCTAATGCTCTTTTAAATCATTATGTGAAAGAGTATAATATACCTCTTTTATTTAATGATGGCTTTATGGATGCTATGACTGTAGGAGAAGAGATTTATCAATGTGATATTGTAGGTGGGGAACCAGTAATAAAAAGAGTTAATCCATTAAAAATCAGAGTGTTTAAATCAGGGTATTCTAATAAGATAGAAGATGCTGATATGATTATTATGGAAGATTATTGGAGTCCTGGACAAATAATTGATGCTTTCTATGATGAACTATCTAAAAAGGATATAGAATACTTAGAAGAAATAGCACAGGGAAACCATCATTCTACGGTGGATGGTATGGGAAATATAGACGAAAGGACTGGATTCATAAATGCTCATATGATAGGTGAAGAAATCACTTTTCAAGATGGATTCTTTTGGGATCCACTTGGAGGAGCTGATAGTATTGATAGTTCTTTAATGCCTTATGATATGTCAGGTAATGTCAGAGTTATGAGAGTATACTGGAAGTCTAGAAGAAAGATTAAAAAAGTGAAGTCTTATGACCCTGAAACAGGAGAAGAAATCTATACATTTTACCCAGAGACCTATGTGATAAATGAAGCTATGGGAGAAGAAGAGTTTCCTATGTATGTTAATGAGGCTTGGGAAGGAACTAAGATTGGAGAAAAGATATATGTTAATATGAGACCTAGAGTCATTCAATATAACAAGTTATCTAATCCATCTAGATGTCATTTCGGTATTGTAGGTTCTATATATAACTTTAATGATAATAAGCCTTTCTCTCTTGTAGATATGATGAAGAAGTATAACTATCTTTATGATGCTGTACATGATAGGCTAAATAAGTTTATGGCTAAAAACTGGGGTAAGATTCTTAGACTAGATTTAGCTAAAATCCCTAAGGGATGGAATATAGAAAAATGGCTTTATTATGCTAAGGCTAATGGTTTAGCTGTGGAAGATAGTTTTAGGGAAGGTAACTATGGTGCTGCTACAGGTAAATTAGCAGGTGCTATGAATAATGCTTCATCAGGTATTATAGATGCAGAATTTGGAAATTCTATTCAAGCACAGATAAATCTTCTTGAATTTATTAAGATGGAAATGTCAGATGTTGCTGGTATTTCTAGACAAAGAGAGGGTCAAATATCCAACAGAGAAACTGTAGGGGGTGTAGAAAGGGCAACATTACAATCTTCTCATATCACAGAATGGCTTTTTATACAACACGATGATGTAAAAAGAAGGGCACTTGAATGTTTTCTGGAAACTGCAAAAATTGCATTAAAAGGAAGAAGTAAGAAATTTCAATATCTACTTTCAGATAATGCAATGAGAGTAATGGATATTGATGGTGATGAATTTGCAGATTCAGACTATGGACTTATTGTTGATAATGGAAACGGTACTCAAGAGCTTTCTCAGAAGCTTGATATGTTAGCACAGGCAGCTCTTCAAAACCAAACATTATCATTCTCTACTATAATGAAATTATATAACTCATCATCTATGGCTGAAAAACAAAGATTAGTTGAAAATGATGAAAGGAAGATTCAAGAAAGAAATGCTCAGTTACAACAGCAGGAAATGCAATTAAAGCAACAGGAAATTGAAGCTAAACAACAGGCTGAAGCAGCAAGGATGGAACAAGAGTTCATTATGAATGAAAATGATAATGAAACTAAAATTATTGTGGCACAGATAGCAGCTTCAGTAAAAGCTAAGGAAGGTCAAGAAGATGGTGGAATTCAAGAACCAATGTCTGAAACAGATAGAGAGAAGTTGAGAGAATCTATTAGACAATTTGATGCTAGATTGGCTCTTGATAGAGAAAGACTTGCATTTGATAAACAAAAAGCTCAAACAGATGCTAAGTTAAAAGAAAAACAAATTAATAAAGTGAAAGCAACTAATAATAAATAAAGATGGCTAAAGTATTAGATAAAATAGTAGTGAGTACTGCCCCACCAAACTCAAACGCTTTGTGGTTAGATGGTGAAAAACTTAAAGCATTTGTTAGAGGGAAGTGGAAGAATATTGGAGGAGGTACTGGTAATCCTAGTGAGGATAATGATTATTATGTTCCCTTGAGACTTATGGAGGCTAATGAAGCAGTGGAAATGACTTCAGAAGAAGTATCAGAGTATTTAAAGTATGTAAATAATCCAAATAGAGGCAACATCATCGTAGACTTGGAAGAGGAATCAGTAGGCATGAGGGTAAGAATGATTGCTTCTTATGTTGCTATGAATTCGTCAGTGGAAGGACTGATGGCATACTTTTCAATGTTTTCTGGTAGTCTTATAGTGACCTATCAGCTTATAGTAGAAAAAGTAGAAGGTAAATATATGGGATATGTAGACACCCAGTTTAAAAGTTTAAGCTAAACAGTAAAACATAAGTACTATTACAGATTTAGAGTTGGAGAATTATATTAAAAAGTACTCTAAATATTTTGATGTACAAAAAGAGTAGGCTAATTTATGGCACAGATTTTAAACAAAATTGTACAAAGCTCTACTCCTCCTAGAAATAAATATGACTTATGGTTAGATGGTACAGTATTAAGATTTTTTAAAGAAGATACTTGGGTTCCTATAGGAGCTGAAAATATTGGGGTTATTTTAACTATAGAAAGACATAAAGACTTTAAAAATCTTGTGAAGTTAAATTACTCAAAAAATCAATTACTAGCATTTAAGCAATTAAGTATACCGTTATTTATAAAAGATTTTGATGATAGTATTATTCCTATCCAATTTAGTCAACTAAAATATTCTGATAGTAGAATATATGATACTATAGAATGGTCTAGACATTTAAATGGTGAAACTGATAAGATTAGAGTTTGTTCTATAACTTTAATAGGCGATAAAAATCCTGAAATATGGTTAGCTTTTTTAGAAGACACTAAAACTTTACAGGAAACACTGAAGTCTGGACAAAACATTAAAACTATAAATGGTAAATCTATTTTAGGAGAAGGAGATTTAGAAGTTACTGCTAAAGTGATAGTAGATTCATCTTTAGATTTAAAATCAGATAATCCTATATCAAACAAAGCTATTACAGCAGAAATAAACGAAATTAAGAAATCCATTAAGTGGAATGAATATAATATAGAATAATTATGAATAATATACAATTTTTTAGAGGTCCTGATGCGGGATACCATCAGGGAAGAAAAAGTAATAAGTTTACTGATGCATTGTATTTTGCAACAGATACTAATTTAATTTATTTAAACGATAAAGCTTACGGAGGCAATGGGTTGCCTTCTGGTGTTAATGCTGTAGTTACTCAAGTTGCTATTACTAATGACGGCCAATTAGTTGTAAGGTATTCTGATGGAAGAGATGCTGTTTTATACGAAATAAATTATGTGTCGTCTTATAATGATGACATGGAGGTTCCAGTTAGTGTAGGAGGAATTGAAGCAGGAACTAAAGTCAAAGATTTAAAAACTAAATCTATATCACAAGTATTAGATGAATTATTATTTCCTACTGTAGAACCTGTAATGAGTGTGTCACCTTCTTGTAATTTTGGTTTTTCAGATACTGCACATAAAGGCAAAACAAATGTTTTAGTAGAACTAGGCACTCCTAAACTAGCTTTAACTCAAGCTTCGTTAAATAGAGGTAAGTGGACTACTGGAGATGACTATGCAGGTGATATAAGTACTTATACTTACACATTCAATGTTAATGGTAACACTGTAGTTAATAGTACTTCTGGTACTCCAGAAGTTCCTTTATATAATGACACAAAATACAATGTGGCAAAAAAGAGTACTTACACTGCAAAAATTGCATATAATAGTACTTCTACTAAAAATAATAAGGGGGAATCTGTACCTGGAAGCGGAGGAGAAGTATCTAAAACATTAACTGTAGATGTAGGACTTTATTGGTACGCATCTACAGATGAAAATAAGAAAAACCTTATACAGCAAGGTAATGACGTAGTAACTATCACTAGTAAAGTAGTAAAAGAAGTTACTTTACAGCCACATTCAAATACTGAAACTGGTTATAAACAAAGTATTAAGATACCTGTAAAAAGTGGAATAACTCCTGTTATAAACGTTTGGGACACTGTTTCTTCTAGGTATATTGATGAGACAGAGTTTTGGTCTGTAAGTACAGTCACTGAATCGGTAAATGATATAAATACTAACTATTACTACTACACATTTAATGGTGATAGTAGAGGTGCAGTTAAAGTGCAAATTGAATTTTAATTAAATTAAATATGGGAAAAAGTTATATTGGTGGTATAGCCACACCGCATTATTATAAATTAAATGTAGCTGCACCTATAGATAATAGGGATGTAGTTGATACTATAAATGACCTCTATGATGCAGAGACTTGGAGAGGCACAGATGCTGGGGATGAAAATCTTTATATTTATGAGGGTCTTACTGTATATGTAAAAGAAGCGAAAACTTCTTACACTCTTGTAGATATTGAAAAGTACAATACTCCAGACGGTTGGAAAGAGGCTGGTTCTGAAGTTGTAGATATGTATAAATATATAAGTGACAACAACGGCTCTACTGAAGGAATTGATGAGATGGCTGCTTTATCTGTAGGATCTGGTCTTCAATTACTTAAAGATAAAGTAGGTCTTGTTGATGGTAAAATACCTTTTGATGTTTTACCTGATAGTGTAACTTCAGGATTAGTATATGGTGGTACTGCTACAGTACAAGCAAGTAGTAATATTACTATAGCCACACTATCTGTGGCTTTCATTAATCTTAGTGATGGTACAGTTGAGATTGGTGACGTGTTAGAGGCTAGTTTAGCAAGATCATATCCAAATGTCTTTTTTATTATTAATAGAATAGCAGGAGAAGATTTTGGATATGCGGTTGGAGATTGGGTTATTTCTAGTGGAAATACTTGGGAACATATTAAACAAGCTAATACTATTTCTAGTATTGCGGGCCTTACAGGTGTAATCACAGTAGAAGACCTTGTTAACAAATTAACTACTAATGAGTTAACTGATACAATAGAATTAGCAACTATAGCAGACGTGAAAAGTTTAGCTCAAGGAGCTGCAGAAAATGCACTTAGATGGAATGATGTTTCATTGCCGACAGCATAATAATAAAATGTAATAAAAATGATTTCATTTAATAGATTTAACGGAACTAAAGAGGACTTTGAATTGTATAAGTCCTCTTTAGGTTTATCCGATGAAGATATAGTATTTATTAGTGATAATGCTACAAATAAATTTATATATGCTAATGGTACATATTTTGGTAGTACTGAAATATATGAAGGAACATCAGAACCAGAAGATTTATCTGTAAAATTATGGCTAGATACTAATGAACCTGCCGCCTTAAAATATAAGAATTCTAAGGAAGAATGGGAGACTATATCAACTGGTGGTACTGGTACTGAAACATCTGTAGAAGTAATTAATAATCTAGACTCTGAAAGTACTACAGCAGCACTTTCTGCAAAGCAAGGTAAAGTACTTAAAGATTTAATAGATAGTTTACCTACTGGTGATAGTGCTGGAGTTAAAAGATACCAAGTATTCTCAACTCCTACAGAAGCTCAACTGTCTCTAAACAAAGCAGCTTACGATGCTGTTATGAATGACGAGGATGCTATTTTCTATATAGAAAGTGATGGTGAAACAGTATATTCTAATACCCATTTAAAATATGGAAATGCTGCTCTAATAGGATTTAGAATTATTTCACCTATTTCTGTAAACTATGTTGTAGAAGGATGTGAATACACCCAAATTGTAATCAGTATTGATAGTAATGGTAATGTACTTGAGTCTCCTATTTTAAACCTTTCAGGTACTATTCCTAGTACAGAAAAGGTACAATCATTAATTGATACTGCTATTGAAGGAATTACTCCTGGAGGTGAAAGTTCAAGTTCTCCTGAAATATATATAGGTAGTGAGCAACCATCTGATGATTCAGATGTAGTTGTATGGTATGATACTAATGGTGCTGATGAACCTGATGAACCTACTACAACTACTGTAACTTGGGAAGATATTGAAGATAAACCAGATTTTGCAAAAGTTGCTACTACAGGTGATTATAATGATTTGATTAATGTACCAGATTTTGATTTGATAAAGGACTCTTGTACTGTTTATGCTTATACATATGAAGAAAGTAGTTATGCTCCTTTTACAGATGAGCAACGTGCTTCTAATGCAGACGCTTTTATAAAAATAAGACAAGCTTTATCAGATAAAAAAGATATAAATATTACTGTAATTGTAGTATACGAGTCTAAGGAAAACATAGAATATAGAGATTGTTACATCACAGATGCAATGTATTCTCATATAACGAGTGGAGGAAGTACTGTTAGTGTTTTAATTGGTGTAGAAATAGAATCTGCTACAATAATACAAGATATAAGTAAACCTTATCTGTCTCATGTTAAAGTAAAAAGATTGGGTAATGATGCTGAACATCCTTCTACTGCTGGAAGTGTAGAAGCAATTGTTACTAACACTTATTTAGCAACAGACAAAGATTTAGATAAACATACTACTACTTAT